>JAEEGL011574760.1_pt1 | contig 16225 bp, 13 predicted proteins | sample 9134231 | NCBI WGS metagenome assembly JAEEGL01 (sample SAMN16246548, study PRJNA631951) | gut metagenome | biome: gut microbiome; feature: rumen; material: fiber-attached | host: Bos | place: Iran: Karaj | collected 2018-10
AGCCGAAACTTTCGATGGCCATGCGGATACCTTTGGTTGCCATATAGACGTTTCCGATTGCCATGCAGACGTTTCTGATTGCCATGTGGAAGCTTTCGAAGCCATAATTAATTGTTGTTTCATATTCATGGGTTTCATTGTTTTGGGTTCTTTTCTATAGATTTTTTTGTTTCCTGCTGCAAAGAAATCGCAGTTTTGTGCACAATATGTTCACAAACCGAAATATTTCTGTTAAATCTTTCCCTTTTTCAATCATTTTAACGCTTTTGCACAAAACTGCCCCATGAATTGCGTGATTATTGCCGTGAGTTATGAAAATAATGTCGTGAGTTACGAAAATAATACCATGAGTTACGAAATTATTACCGTGAGTTATGAAAATAATGTCGTGAGTTACGATAATATCTCGCGACGTTACGCCTAAATTCTCTAGAAAATTTTGTGTTATTACCGTAGATGATTCTCGCATCGTTTTGTTTCCCCAAATTCTGCTCCGATAAAACTGCCATAAATGCAGGCAATAATTCATCGGTGCTTTCGTTTTTCTAGAAAAAGGGTGGATTTCGTTTCCCCTCCCTTCAAGATAAGAGTAATCTATCTGCTCGGAGTCTCCCCTCCCCTCAAGGGGAGGGGTTGGGGGTGGGGTCTGTAACTTAAAACCCTCGCCCAGCCACATCAGAAAAGCAAAGGGGAGGGGTTGGGGGTGGGGTCTGTAATCTTCCTTTCTATCGTTCACATAACCACATTTCACTATGCACTACCATTCTGCCGAGGCAAACTCCTCAGACCAAAAAACTCTTCGCAAAATGCTCAGAAACCATTCTACCCCAGAAGAAACGATTCTCTGGAAGGCACTAAGAGGGCGCGGTGCAGGTGGATTTAAATTCAGACGACAGCAAGGAATTGGGAGTTATATTCTCGATTTTTATTGCCCTGAGCTGAAATTGTGCGTGGAAGTGGATGGCAGTTCTCACGATCTCAAGTATGCTGACGATGAACTGCGCACCAGTTTTCTTCGTGAGCAGGGGATAGTGGTGATAAGATTCACTAATGAGATGGTGAGGATGAATCCCTTGGGCGTGGTGGAAGAGATTGTAGGTGTGGCGAGGAAGATAAAGGACGGCTTAGCTGATGAGGCGCGTGTAGAAGGGGATGAAGAGGCTGGTAAAGAGGAAATTGCTGAGGCTGTTTCTGGTATGACGGGGTGAGATTTTTTAGTTACAGACCCCACCCCCAACCCCTCCCCTTGAGGGTAGGGGAGACTCCGCGCAGGAAGCTTTCTCCCGCCTTGAGGGGAGGGGAGACTCCGCGCTGGAAGTTTTCTCCTATCTTGAGGGGAGGGGAGGCTCCGCGCAGGAAGCTTTCTCCTATCTTGAGGGGAGGGGAGATTCCAGGCTGGAATTTTGCTCCCACTTCGAGGGGGTGGGGAGACTCCGCGCTGGGAGAAATATTCATTTTGATAAATATTTATTTTTGATGCTGAAAAGTTATTATTACGAAGAACTGACCGAGGCCGGATGCGATGAGGCGGGGCGTGGTTGTTTGGCAGGGAGCGTCTATGCGGCTGCTGTCGTGCTGCCAAAGGACTATGAGAACGATGAGCTGAACGATTCGAAGCAGCTCACCGACCGTAAGCGTCATGCCCTGCGCGAAGTCATCGAGCGTGACGCGCTGGCATGGGCCGTGGGCATTGTTACTCCACAAGAAATCGACAAAATCAATATCCTCAATGCCAGTTTCCTGGCCATGCACCGTGCGCTCGACCAGCTGCGGCTACGGCCCGAGGCCATCATCGTGGATGGTAACCGTTTCAGACCCTATTACCCGCCGCTGAGTATGAAAGTCGAGAGCGCAGCAGCCATCGCGGGTGGGTGCGCCGAGGGAAATGCTGCGCCAGATGCCACCATTCAGCGGGCCAAAACTCCGCTGCCCCACACTTGCATTGTGAAGGGCGACGGCAAGTATCTCTCTATCGCCGCAGCCTCAATTCTGGCCAAAACCTATCGCGACGACTACATGGACCGTTTGGCCCTGGAATATCCCCAGTACGACTGGGCGAACAACAAAGGCTATCCCACGCGCAAGCACCGCGAGGCCATCAGAGCCTACGGCCCTACGCCCTATCACCGCATGAGCTACACGCTGTTGCCGCCCGAGGAACTTTCGCTCGAATTCAAATAATTACATGTTGAACCACAGGGACTTACACCACCGCCAGCCCTTTGGCCCCCATTCATATCATTCACCTCATTTTCTGCCCATCCCATAGAAAGCATGCGACACGACAAACTAGAAAAACAACTCGAGCTGCTGCTCCTGCTCATCGAGAACCGCGACATGGACGTTGACCGCATTTGCGAGCGCACGGCCATTTCGCGCCGTACGTTTTATTACTATCTGGAGTTCTACCGCGACTGCGGTTTTGTGATAGAGAAGCGCGGGCGCCGCTACAGCATCGACCGTTCGTCACCATTTTTTGCGAAGCTGGTGGACCACATCTCGTTCACCGAAGACGAGGCCATCACCATTCGTCAGCTGCTTGAGCAAGTGGACGTGCGAAATGCCGTCGTTGAGGGTGCCAAGCGTAAGCTCGACCGCTTCTACGACTTCAACATTCTGGCCAACGACGAGCTGCGCCGCCGCACTGCCGAGCATGTGAGCGTGCTCTATCAGGCCATAAAGTTCAAGCAGATGGTGGTCATCAAAAACTATTCGTCGCCTCACGGTCAGTCGCAGAAAGACCGCATCGTGGAGCCGTTTATGCTGATGAACGGCAACAACGAGGTGCGCTGTTTCGAGCCTTCGAGCGGCATCAACAAGACTTTCAAGCTCGCCCGCATGGAAGGCGTGCAGCTGCTCGACTTGCGTTGGGGCCACGAGTCGCAGCACCGGCAGATGTTCACCGATGTGTTTATGTTCACCGACGAAGAGCAGCAGCAGGTAAGACTGCGGCTGGGGCTGCTGGCTCACCACGTGCTCACCGAGGAGTATCCGCGTGCCGAACGCTATCTTACCCACGAGGGTGGCAGCCGGTGGCTGTTGGATATCCCCGTTTGCAGTTTTGTGGGCATTGGCCGTTTTGTGTTGGGCCTGGCCGACGATATTGAGGTGCTTTCACCCGACGACTTCCGCCACTATCTGGCCCGCAAAGTCAAAAACATGGCCGAAAAGTATGGCGAAGAATAACTCCCGCTAACTTCTACTTACTTCCGTTAACTTCTGCGCCATTTTCGCTCATATCATCCTTTATTTTAACATTTTCTTTTAAAAAATGTTTAACGATGTATGTTTTTTATAATTTTTTTTGTTGATGTTAATTAAATGCAGTATTTTTGCAGGGTGACATGAAAAATGCGCATGAATTTATCAACTTTTTTGTGAAAACTTGGAAATTTTTCCAAAGTGATAGTTTCTGCGCTCTCATGCCAACGAATAGTGCGTTTTTTCATGCAAAACCGCTACATGGGGGGATGGTTAAAGAACTTTTTTTAATAGTTTAATTAATAAAATCGAGAGAGAATTTATGGAAAAAAGACTAACAATGTTGTTGGCCGGCCTGTTTCTGAGCATAGGAATGGCGCTGGCACAGACGAAAGTCAGCGGTACCGTATTGTCTCAGGACGATAACCAGCCTGTGGTGGGAGCCACGGTCATGGTAGTCGGAACACAAGTGGGTACTGTTACTGACTCCGAAGGTCGTTTCTCGCTTACCTGTCCGGCAGGCAAGAACACACTTCGCATCACCTACATCGGCATGGAGCCGTTGGTGGTGAGCGCACGTTCCAACATGCGTATTTTGCTCACCAGCGACCAGAAAGCCATCGATGAAGTGATCGTGGTAGGTTATGGTACCCAGCGCCGTGAGGCTAAGACGGGTTCTATCACCACCCTTTCAACCGAAGATTTCGCCGACATCCCCGCCACTTCGCTCGACAAGATGCTTGGTGGTAAGTTGGCAGGTGTTACCGTGTCGCAAACCAGCGCACAGCCCGGTTCGTTCTCTGATATCCGCATTCGTGGTATCAGCTCTATCAACGCCGGCAACAGCCCTCTGTGGGTGGTCGATGGTATCCCCATGATGGGTGGCGACGACGCAGAAATGGTGAACACCAGTAACACGCTTGCTGCTTTGAACCCCGACGACATCGAGTCCATCACTGTGCTGAAGGACGCTGCCGCCGCCTCGGTTTATGGTAGCCGTGCAGCCAACGGTGTCATCCTGGTACAGACCAAGAGCGGTAAGGAAGGCAAGAGCCGTTTTGGCGTGCGTGCCAAGTATGGTGTTTCGAGCCTTGCCAACGACAACGACTACGGCACGATGACCGGTCAGCAGCTGCTGGAGTACCAGCGCGACGCTATCTTCAATGCCGGCATGAATCCCGACGATCCCGCAGGTGCTTACTATCGCCCCTACGAGTTGCTCTCACGTCCGCAGACCAACTGGATGGACCATCTCACCCGTCTGGGACGCATGCAGGAGTATGAGATTACCATGCAGGGCGGCTCGTCCAAGACAAAGTACTACAACTCACTGTCGTTCCACGACAATCAGGGTATCTACTACGGAGTTGACTTCCGCCGTATCTCTGGCCGCGTCAACGTTGACCACGAAATCAACAAGAACCTCAAGACCGGTACCCGCATCAACGTGGGTTACACCAAGGGTAACGACGTGCCTATGCAGGACCTCTATTATTCTAACCCTGCATTTGCCGGCATGACCATTATGCCTTGGACTCCCGCTTACGACGAGAAAGGAAACTACAACTCTTCAATTCCCGAGAACTCTAACTCCAACCCGCGCGCTACTGCCGCCTACGACGACCAGTGGCAGAAGAAGTACAGCTTCAACGGAAGCATCTATCTTGAGTGGAAGCCCATCCGTCAGCTGACTTTGAAGACCACCAACGCCGCCGAAATGGGATTCATCGAGAGCCGCCGTTACTGGTCGCTTGAGGCTCACAACTACGCATCGGGATACCCCGAGCTGCAGACCATCAACAGCCAGCGCCGAAGCCTGACTACTTCGAACACCATCACCTTCCAGGACCAGTACGACAAGCACTCTGTTCGTCTGCTCGCTGGTCAGGAGGCCAACCAGTATAAGTATCAGTACACTTACGGAATGAGTGAGAACCTGAACCCGCTGATTCCTTATCATCAGTCGGGTGACTCGTCGAACCACCCCGTTGAGGACTATGTAAGCACACGCACACTGCTCTCTTACTTCGGTATCCTCGATTATAACTTCGACTCGCGCTACTATCTGCAGGCCTCTGTCCGTGAAGACGGCAGCTCGCTCTTCGGAAGCAACTCTCAGTGGGGTCTGTTCTGGTCGGTAGGTGCTTCGTGGAATGCTCACAACGAGGCATTCATGAAGAACTTCGACTGGCTGCAAGTGTTGAAGTTCCGCGCCAGCTACGGTGTCAACGGTAACAACAACATCGCACTCTACCAGCAGTATGGTACTTACACATCTTCTATTTATAACGGTGTAACAGGTCTGCGTCCTTCTACACCTGCCAACCCCGACCTGTCGTGGGAAAAGAACTACACCTGGAACGCTGGTATCGACTTCCGATTCCTGAAGCGCTTCTCTGGAAGCATCGACGTGTATTCGCGTAAGACCACCGATATGCTGCTCGCCAAGTCGCAGTCTTCAACCAGTGGTTTCAACAGTGCTACCACCAACATCGGCTCGATGCGCAACACGGGTGTTGAGTTCCAGTTTGACGCCGACATCATCGACAAGCAAGACTGGAAGTGGACCCTCGGCTTCAACCTGGCCCACAACTCTTCGAAGATTCTCGAATTGGCCGGCGACGAGATGATGAGCTACAGCGAGGACTCTCGTCTGCGCCACATCGTAGGCGAACACATGTTCACCTTCTGGCTGAAAGACTACTACGGAGTGAACCCTGTCAACGGTGAAGCCCTCTGGCGCACCGAGGATGGCGAGCTTACCAACGACTACAATTCAGCCGCATGGGTGAAGAGCGGAAGCCCCGAGCCTAAGCTCACTGGCGGTATCAACACCTCGTTCTCTTGGAAAGACATCACTCTGAGCATGGCTACCGAGTTCAAGGCCGGCAACAAAGTGCTGATTGTTGAAAACCGTTATTTCACTTCCGATGGTAACCAGATGACGATGAACCAGCAGAAGAACGCCATGAACTACTGGCGCAAGCCGGGCGACACGGGTGTGAACCCCAAGCCCATTGCCGGTAACTCTACCAACTCTTACAGCTACAGCTCCAACCGTTTCGTTGAGAAGGGCGACTACTTCCGCATCAAGGACATCACGCTGGCTTACAACCTGCCGCAGCAGCTCCTCTCTAAAGTTGGACTCAGCACCACTCGCATTTATGCAAGTGCTCTCAATCTTTTCACATTCCATGATGTGAATTTCTGGGATCCCGAGCGTGGTATCGATGGTATGGGATACGGTGTTTATCCTGTTACCAAGACTTTCATCGTGGGACTTGATTTGTCGTTCTAACTTAATTCATTAAAAGGAAAAATCAATATGAAAAAGATATTTTTAGGAATGGCACTGCTCTCAGCAGCCGCAGCTTTCACTTCTTGTAGCGGATTCCTCGACGAGGAACCCAAATTGAAGCAGAGCAACGAGCTTACCTTCTCTAATTACGACGGTCTCGACGCTGCCTGTGCTGCCCTGTACGGAATGATGCAGAGTGCCAGCTGGTACGACGGAGTATTTATCCTGCAGTCGGAACTGCGCGCCGGCAATGCCAAGAACCCCATTTCGATTCCCGGCTCCGGACGTTATCGCAACGACACACAGTGGAACTACAACGAGAGCAGCACAAGTCCGCTTTGGACCTATGCTTATTATACCATTGCACGTGCCTGCAACGTCATCAACAATCTTGAGACAGCCGACAAAGGCAGTGCAACAGACCAGGATATGAACAACCTCAAGGCCGAGGCTCTCTTCATGCGTGCTCTTTGCCACTTCGACCTGGTGATTACTTACGCTCAGCCTTACACCTCAGCCCCCAGCTCGCCTGGTGTGCCTGTGGTTACTGTTACCGAGAACGGTCAGCCTGCCCGTAACACCGTAGAGGAAGTTTACACTCAGGTGGTGGCCGATCTCACCGAGGCTGAAGGTCTCATCAGCAGCCGTTACACTCGCGAAGGCATCAGCGATCCCGCTGCCATCGTATCGAAAGAGGCCATCCAGGCTCTCCTTTCGCGCGTCTATCTGTACATGGGTCAGTGGCAGAAATCAGCCGACTATGCCACAAAGGTCATCAACAGCGGCCGCTTCAACCTGCTTTCTGGCGACGACTATCTCAACATGTTCCGCGCCTCGGTTGCTCCTACCGGCAGCGAAATCATCTTCGAGGTGTTCGGCTCAAAGAAGAACGAATACTGGGATGAGTCGGGTTGGACACACCTTCCCTACATCACCAGCTGGGGCAATGGCGACGATGGTTCGGGCGACGTTTGCGCCACTACCGACCTCGTGGACCTGTACGATGAGGGCGACATCCGCCTGAAGTTCTTTGCCAAGAACGAGAACGACAACCTCATTACCAAGTATTCGGGCAAAGAGGGCGGCGTTCCCCGCGAGACCAACATTCCCATCCTGCGTCTCTCAGAGATGTATCTCAACCGTGCCGAGGCCATCTCGAATGGTGCCTCTATCAGTGGAGCCAGTGTACGTGGCGACCTCGATGCCATTGCATCGAAGCGCGGAACCACCGTTCCCTCTCAGTTCAGTGTGTTCGACGAGCGCCGCAAGGAACTCATGTTCGAAGGTCACATTGTCTATGACTATGCCCGCTGCAAGAAATCTCTTGTGCGCAACGACTTCGACGGCGTTACCAACAAGGACGTTCCCTTCCCAAGCCATCGCTGGGCAATGCCTATTCCGAAGCGTGAAATGGATGCCAACCCCAACATGACTCAGAACGAGGGCTATTAATGATTAAAGATTAAAGATTAAAGATTAAATATTCCGAAACATGATGAAGATATTTAAATTAACATACGGACTGATGGCTGCCGCTGCCCTTACGCTGGCATCGTGCAACCTGAACGAGGCTCCTGAGTTCGACGATGCTGATGCTTTCGTGGCCATTCAGCAGACATCGGCCTCTGTTACAGAGAACGGTAATGAGCTGCAGATTCCCGTTATGCTGACTTCGTTGTCGGGTGTTCAGGGTTCTGTTGATTTCGAGATTTCGTTCCCTGAGACCAATGCCGCTCAGGAAGGTGTCCACTACACGTTGGGCAACACCTCGAAGACCCTTTCGTTCACTAAGGATGCTCCTACTCAGTACATTGTGCTGAAAGTGATTGACAACGACACGTTTGGCGGCGACAAGAAGCTCACCATCACCTTGAGCAATCCTCAGGGTGTGAAGCTCGGTGCCAACAAGGTTTGTGGTGTGACCATCGAGGACGACGAGCACCCGCTGTCGTTCATCCTGGGTACTATGAATGCTACTGGTCTCGACTACTTCAGCGGCGCTCCTGAGTCGTGGACTGCTACCTTCGAGAAGGATGCCGACGACCTGAACAAGGTTTGGATTTACAACATCTGCTCGGGTGGCTGTAGCCCCGATTATCCTGTTTATGGTATCGTCAACGAGGAAAAGACAGAAATCAGTATTCCTGTTGGCCAGACATGTTCTTCGTCTTCTTCTTACGATGGTAAGTTCGAAGGCTGGGCTGGTCCTGACCCCGACAGCGACGAGATGCTTACTTCTGGTATGGCTATTATTGGTGAAATCAGTCCCGAAGGAGTTATTACCATTAAGAACGCATTTGGTGCTCACGCCTACAACGCAGGCACAACCACTAGCGCTGGCTGGTTTGCTATTGAAAAGGGTGCTGTTTTCGTAAAAAGTAATTAAATCATTCAACAACTGAAGAATTATGAAGAAATTAATATATAGTTTGGCAATGGTTGTCATGGTTTTGGCCAGCTGTACAAAATTCGACGACCCTGTGACCGAGAACTATGGCAACGGGCCCGACATTCAGGTGGCTGTCACTCCTGGCGTACCCGCCGACAGTGTGTTCACCATCACGCTTACCCCTGCTGCCGGTACTTCTTACTATTCATTTGCCGTTGGAGAGGGTGAAGAGGCTGAAAGCCTCGATGCCCAGACGCTGCTCAAGGGCGGCTACGGCAACCCCGTGCTCAATGCTTCTGAGCATCCTTCATTCACGATGACCATCAGCGATGCCGATCCCAACACATCCTATGTTGTGTATGCTGTGGCCTGCAGCGATAAGGGCATTTGCGGCAACATTGCCGTTGCTCAAATCAAGACTGGCGATGCCGGCGTTCCTGGTCCTGTTGATTTTGAAGGCGATGCTGATAACAAGACGATGTATATTCAGTTCAGCGAGGACGTTGAGCGTGGCTCGGGCGACTTCAAGGTGCAGTACTACATCGAGAAAGACATCATGAACCCCGTCACTCTTCCTGCCGACTCAGTGCAGATAGATGTGAGTGGCCAAGTTGTGACAGTCGTTTCTAACGCTCTCCCTGCTGGTGCTTATGTCACCTACTCTTGGAGCGAGGGCGCCTTTGTTGACGGTGCCGGCAACAAGTGCCGTGCGTTCACCAGCGGTCTCGACATGACCAAGGGTACCTTCACTGGTATCAATATGCGCGTCACTACAGTGCCCTTCGAGATTACCGACGAGAACGTTACCTCGCCCGAAGCTGGCTCTCTCTTCGACAAGTGGGAGGAGTTCAAGGGCGAACTGACCTTCGACTTTGATGTTTACCGTTACGACCGACTGGTGAAGGACGGCGATGTGTCGGTGGTCTATGTCGGCGAAGGCCGCACTGCTGTCTATAAGCTCACTGCCGAGCAGTGGAGCGTGAGTGGCAATAAACTTACCTTCACGCTGCCTGCTTCGCCTGCTGCAGGCGAGCAGGTGTTTGTCACCCTTGTTGAAGGAGCCATTACTGACAAGTTTGGTAATCCCAATGTTGAATACACCAGCGAGGTGTCGTGGTTGTTCTTCGCACCCACTAAGGAGATGATTCTTGGCGACTTCGACTTCACCTTTACTTCGGCTTACGATGATGAGCCCGTGGAGTATGATGGCGGCAAGGTTACCATCACCGATCTGGAAGATGGCAAGAACGGCGTCATGATTTCTAACCTGTTCGATGGTGGTGAAGGCTTTGAGGTGGCCGGTACTTACGACCTGAGCACCGCCACGGTTGCCATTCCTGGTTTCCAGATAGTAGGCGAAGATGAATATCAGGGCATTCCGCTTTATTTGGTGCTTTACAATGTGGATGAGGAAACTTCTTATGTATCGTTCACCATCAATGCCAACGGCACGCTGACCTCCGACAATATTGGTTTGTTGGCTGTAGCCGTCGAAACGGAGGATATTCTGGGCTGGTGGGAGAAGTGTGCTACTGCTACGCTCACCCCTGCTGAGGAAGCAGCTGCCAAGGCTTTCAAGGCCAAGAAGGCTGGTATCCGCAAGGCTCTCAAGAACATCAAGCTGCCCAAGAACCTGCGCAGCCTGAAGAAGGTTTCCAAGAAGTAATCTCTCTGTCCATAAAATCCTCTTTTCCTCCACCCTTGTCAAGCGGTGGAGGAGAAGAGGATTTTTTTATTAACCATTTAATTACTCATTTCCAAGATGTTCAAAAAATTCATTCTGCTCTTGGCAGTTCTCATGCCACTCACTGCAGCTCAGGCCAACGAGGTTAGCCCCGAAACGGCTGCCGCCAAGGCCCGCCAGCTGCTCGAAGAGCAAGTTGACGGCTTCAGCGCTCAGTTGAAGTCAGTACGTGCCTTCAGCTACGAAGGCCAGAAAGCTTACTATGTGGTGCAGTTCACTCCCGGTGGCTGGGCCATGATCTCCGCCGACGACATGTCGTCGCCCTTTATCGGCTATTCGCCCGATGGTGTTTTCCAGACCGAGAATCAGCCCGAGAATTTCCGTGGCATGATGGAAGTCTATGCCCAGCAGGTGGTGCGCAATGCCCGCCTATTCAGCGAGCCTCACAAGGGTTGGCAGCAGGCCAGCCGCCCCAATAAAGCTCCTCGCAAGGCTTCGGGCAGCGACAAAGTTGACCCGCTGATAAAAGTCAACTGGAACCAGTCGGGTAAATTCAATAAATATTGTCCCGGGGATGCCAATGGCCGGGCTCTCGTGGGCTGTGTGGCCGTTGGTATGGCTCAGGCCATGAGTGTGGCCAAATGGCCCAAGCGTCCTGTGGGCGAATTTTCTTACACCAGCGAGAATTACGGCTCTATGTATATTAATTACGACAAGGAGCCCGACTACAAGTGGAATAACATTCTCTCGGGTGCCAACGACCGCGACGACGTGGCCCGCCTGCTCTGGCATTGCGGCGTAGCCGTGAAGATGGATTACGGCACCGACGGCTCAGGCACGCAGACCTCTTATATTCCCGCAGCTTTGCAGCGCAACTTCAGCTATCCCAATAGCGTTAAATTCTATAGCCGCAAAGATTTTAGCAACAGCGACTGGAACGACCTCATCCTGAACGAACTGAAGGCTGGCCGTGCCGTGGCCTACAGCGGCTATGACCCCAAAAAAAGCTACGGTCACTGTTTCAATCTCGATGGTTACAACGGCCAGTGGTATCACGTCAATTGGGGCTGGGGCGGTTCTAACAACGATTACTTCTCTCTCGACGCCTTGCGCGACAAGACCATGGACATGGACTACACCGAGGGCCAGGGAGTGGTTGTGGGTATTCGTGCCCCATCTGAGAAGCCCAGCAACATTGTGCTCTCTCACAACATTGTGCTTGCCGGCAAACCGAAGGGCACCAAGGTAGGCGACATCACCGTTGAGAGCGAGGCCGAGAATCCCACTTATTCGTTCAAGGTGCAAGGCGAGTGGGCTCCGCTCTTTGGCGACTATCTGCCCGCTCCGTTCGAAGTGAAGAATGGCGAGCTGGTTACTACTGAGGACAATCTCGAGGTGGACGACTACACCATCACCATCACTGCCACCAACACCAAGAACAAGGCATCGGTGAGCCGCGATTTCACCATCCATGTGTCCAACGTCGATGCCATCAGCAGTGCGCAGACACCTGCCACTACGGCCAGCGAGCAGTACTTCAGCCCCTCGGGCGCTCAGCTCAGCACGCCGCAGCCCGGCCTGAACATCATTCGTCAGCGCATGAGCGACGGCAGCACACGAACAACGAAAGTCATTTTAAAATAAGTGTAACAAGCGTATGAAAACCAGGATTTTTCTCATGCTTTGCCTGCTGTCGGCACTGGCAGCCAGCGCTCAGCAGTACGAGCCCAACACCCGCTGGCCCTATCTCTACTCTGATTTCTGCCCCGGCACCATCTATCTGGAAAACAACACCAAGAGCGAGAGCAACCTCAATATTCACCTTTGGGGCAATGTGCTCCACTACATCGGCACCGACGGTAAAATCTATCAGAGCGACGATAAGAACGTGGTGCGCGTGGAAATGGACAACGATGCTTTTGTGTTTTGCGACCACAAAATGATGAAGATTCTTGCCACCGAGGGTACGCAGCTGCTCGTGAAACTCACTCGCGCCGACTTCGACGCTCTGCAGGAGGGTTCGGGCGCCTATGGGGCCAGTCTCAATTCGTCGGCCAAGCGCGACCTCTCGTCGCTCAACCTTGGCGGACTCGACAACCCCGACCTTGCACAGCTTGAACAGCAGCGCTACGAAGGCAGCGGAATTCCCCTGATCGACACTTACTACTTCATTCTGAACGGCACCCAGGTGGAGGCCACCAAGCGGGGCGTTGACAAGTATCTTGGCGACAGCCGTGCCGACGAGTTGAAGAAGTTTCTGAAGGAGAACAAAATCAAGTGGAAAAATCCCGAAAGCCTTGCCACACTGCTCAAGTTCCTGGCTCAATAGCTAGCATTTGAGCTATTTAACTCAAGTTTCGCAAGCTTCGCTTGCAGGGAGTTAATAGGAGTTAGCGGCAGTTAACGAGCCTTAGCTCGTGAAGTTAACGGACAATAGTCCATAATACGCGAGCTAATGTCCGTTAACTCCAGAGGTCGCAGACCTCTTAACTTCCAATAACTACAGATAACTTCCAATATGCGAAAGTTGAATATTTAATAAAACAAGAAAAACAGGGAAAAACAAGAAAACCATAGGAAAGAAATTGTTTTTCCCTGTTTTCTTGTTTTTCCCTGTTTTTTCTATTGAAACCACCATGAATGGTTTCTTCCTATTCCTGCGCTAATACACCTTCTATTGCTCCTCCATTTGTTCGGTGAGCAATATTTCAAGTTGCTCGGCCGAGAGACGTAGGTGGAACTGTCCGTTGATGGCCACCGAGATGCGTCCCGTTTCTTCGCTCACCACAACGGCAATGGCATCGCTGTCCTGCGAGATGCCCATGGCAGCACGGTGGCGTAGACCCAGCTCTTTGGGTATGTCCATGTCGTGGCTGACGGGCAGAATGCAGCCGGCGGCTTTGATGCGTTTCTGCGACACCACCATGGCACCGTCGTGCAGGGGCGAGTTCTTAAAGAAAATGTTTTCTATGAGACGCTGGTTGATGATGGCATCGATGCGGTCGCCCGTGGCCACGATGTCGTCGAGTGGAGCAGCCCGTTCGATGACGATGAGCGCACCCACGCGGCTCTTGCTCATGCTCATGCAGGCCATGACGATGGGCATGATGACGCTCTTGTCGGTTTTCTCTTTCTTCTCGCGTCCGAAGTTGAAGATGTTCATCAGAGGCTTGACACTCTGGTGGCCACCCATCACGTAGAGGAACTTGCGTATTTCGTCCTGGAAGAGCACAATGAGCGCCAGCACACCCACGCTGACCAGTTTGTCCATGATGCTTCCCAGCAGGCGCATTTCCAACACCTGGCTCACCAGCAGCCAAATGACCACAAATATCATGATGCCGATGAACACGTTGACCGAGCGCGACTCTTTCATCACCTTGTAGCTGTAGTAAAGCAACAGGGCGACAAGAAATATGTCGATGAAATCTTTTATTCCGAATGCGAACATGTAGTATAGATTTTCTATTGAACTCCTTGTTTTCTTTTACCTGCGATAGTTGAATTACTTCTCAAATTGTCTGACGGCTTCGACGAGCTTCACGGCCTCTACTGCCTCGCGCACGTCGTGCACCCGCAGGATAGAGGCGCCTTTCATCAGTGCCACGGCATGGAGGGCAGTGGTGCCGTTGAGGGCTTCGTCGGGCGTTGTGCCCAGCTGGCGGAAAATCATCGACTTGCGGCTCACGCCCACCAGCAGCGGCAGCCCCAGCACGTTGAGTTTTTCGAGCTGTGCCAGCAGCTCGTAGTTCTGCTGCAGTGATTTGCCGAACCCGAATCCCGGGTCGAGTATCATGTCCTTTTGTCCCAGGGCGCGCAACTGCTCCGTTTTGTGGGCAAAACTCAGCAGGGTGTCACGCAGGGTGGGCTGCACCGACATCAGGATGTAGGGCACCTGCAGCTTGGCCACCATGCTGAACATGGCCGGCACGTCGTTGGCGTCGTTGGCCGTTCGTTCGCGACTGTCGCTCAGGGGAACACCCGCCACACCCGTCAGGCCGCCTTCCGAGACATCGTTGATGATGTTGGCTCCGTATTCCTCTACCGCCATGCGGGCCACCTCGGGCCGAAACGTATCTACCGACACAATGGCCTCCGCTGCCTCGCGGCGCACAATGCTCAGGGCAGTGCGCAGACGCGCCATCTCGTCGGCCTGGTTCACTTCTGCTGCGCCAGGGCGTGTTGAGAAGGCTCCCACGTCGATGATGGCTCCGCCCTGGCTCACTATCTGTAGTGTGCGTTCGGCTATCTGTTTTTCCGTCTGCTGCCGGCTGCCGCTGTAGAATGAGTCGGGCGTGGCATTCAGAATGCCCATCACCAGCGGCGGGGTGAACCCCAGCAGCCGTCCGTTGGTTTGTATCTGGTATTCCATTTTGTGGTTGTTCAGAAAGTTCTCGTTGCCTGCTTGTCAAGCAATGCGGGTGCTCTCTGTTCGTCGGCCTTTAGTGTTTACATTAGCAAAGGTATGACAAATTCGGCTAATTACAAAATAAAACTTGCACAAATACAATTCTATTCCGAAAATATTGAATATCTTTGCACTAACAAATACAAAACACGTCATGGACATCAAAAAACTATACCAGCTCTACAAGCAGCACCCGTACATTACCACCGACAGCCGCGACTGTCCCGAAGGAAGCATTTTCGTCGCCCTGAAAGGTGACTCGTTTGATGGAAACGACTTTGCGGACAAGGCTCTCCAGCAGGGATGCGCCTATGCTATCGTCGATGAACCACAGGCCATCGATGTCAGCCGTAAGGACCAGTTCATCCTTGTTGACGACTGCCTGCAGACATTCAAACTGTTGGCTCGCGAACACCGCCGGCAGTTCGACATCCCCGTGGTGGGCATCACCGGCACCAACGGCAAAACCACCACCAAAGAGCTTGTGGCCACCGTTCTCGCCGAGCAATACAACGTTATGGCCACGCAGGGCAACTTTAACAACGACGTGGGTGTGCCCAAAACCCTCTTCAGGCTCAACGGCGACCACGAGATAGCCGTCGTAGAGATGGGAGCCAGCCATCCGGGCGACATCAAGACCCTCGTAGAAACCGCCGAGCCTACCTGCGGACTCATCACCAACGTGGGCCGTGCCCACTTGCAGGGCTTCGGCTCGTTCGAGGGCGTGAAAAAAACCAAGGGCGAGCTCTACGACTATCTGCGCAAGCGCGGCGAAGAAGGCGACCCCGACCACGGCTTCGTGTTTATCAATGCCGACGACAAGGACCTGATGCAAATGGCCGACGAGCGGGGCATCATTCTCCAGGCTGCCTACGGCACAGGCAACAATGAGGACATTGTCGTCAAAGGCGAAGTGGTCGAATGTGCGCCTTTCCTGAAGTTCCGTTGGTGGATCAGCGACGAAGAGGGCGACTCGCCCAAGGAAGAGGTGCAAACCCATCTCATCGGCTCGTATAATCTCTACAACATGCTGGCAGCCATCTCCGTGGGACTGTTCTTCGACGTCGATATTCCGCAAATCAACCATGCGCTGAGTAACTACATTCCCAGCAACAACCGCTCGCAGCTCACGCGCACTGCCAGTAACACCCTCATCGTAGATGCCTACAATGCTAACCCCACCAGCATGGCGGCAGCCCTCAAGAATTTCCGCGACATGAAAATGGAAAACAAAATGGCCATCCT
>JAEEGL012825326.1_pt1 | contig 16225 bp, 17 predicted proteins | sample 9134231 | NCBI WGS metagenome assembly JAEEGL01 (sample SAMN16246548, study PRJNA631951) | gut metagenome | biome: gut microbiome; feature: rumen; material: fiber-attached | host: Bos | place: Iran: Karaj | collected 2018-10
AGCAGCTGTATCGCGACCATACCAGTTATCATCTGATCGAACTGGGAACTCAATACTTCTTTCATATCTTCAATACTCATATTATCAACATCAGGCTCATCATTTCCGTTTAGATCATTTTCCTGGATCATTCTATTTATTCTTGCCTGAAGTAATGCTGACATCCCCCAAAGACAATCCTTTATTTCCGTATCAGTGTATCCTGAGTTCTTTAATCTGTATAAAAAAGCATAATGTAAGCACTGATAGTCCCTCAGCATCTCTATACAGGCCTTATTGTCAGCATTGTCTTCAAAAAGATCATTTAGCATTTGTTTGCATTCTTCTTCATATCTTTTGATCCTTTGTTTTCCGGTTTCAATACTGTCATTCATGCTCATCCTCCCATTATTTGTGAAAACATCCCGGCTCATATGAGCCGGGAACACCTAGATAAGCATATTTTTTCATATGAAATGGTACTTTACAGCCTCCACAGCTCCGGTAACCGCCCCAAACACACTTCCCACTCCCAGACCTATTGCTTCGCCTACCGGTCCTAATCCTGACAGGTTATTTGCAGCCATTAAGCTGTGGTATTCTACCTCTGTATCAAACATGATTCTTTCTATGGATTTCGATGCTATCTCATCCCTTAAGGCCTGCTTCTGCGGCAATACTGCATCACTGGGATTTTCGAGATTAAATCCATCTGCTGCGGCAAGGTCTTCAAAATGTTTCTTCTTTATGACTTTCTCGACGAATTTCTTTTCCGACTCCCATGCTCCCATATCATAGTCCTTTTTATATCCCTTATAAGTATCCACACGGAAATTAAGGCTGATTTCTTCAAGCTTGGTGTTAAGATCCTCCAATATTTTTTTATACTCCTGTTCCTCAGCGCTTAACTCTTCGACAGGGATCGCATGATCCGCCTCTCTTGTACTGTCGAGCACCTTAGCATTCATGACCTCTGCGCCGTCATCCATTTTCTCCACCTGCTCCTGCAATTCCTTTATTTCCTTAAGCAACCTCTCTTTTTCTGTCATCTCCGCACCTCCTGTGGTATTGTTGTCACTTCATATATCCCATGATAAACTACCGCCATGACAACATCTGTCATCCCAAATGCTTTTTTCATATTTATCACTACCACTTATTGCTCCATAGTTTTTCTCCACACGATTTCCACGCTTGCCGATACTAGTTTTGACGGGATTTCTGTTATATCGCTTCCCTTATTGTCATTGCTATTTTTGTGATCACAACGTAAAAAACTGTCTGTAGTTTCATCTGTCATCAGTTCGGGTGATATGTCCCTGACACGTATGGATTTTATAGTTCTGAGCCGTTCACCGGTCTTTTCCACCATATGGAGAGCTTTCTCTTTTGCATCCTCAATGGCATATGATATCAAGTCTTGAGTTATGTCTTTTTTGGGGGACAAAATGTATTTCTCATCAATCTCTGCCGAATAATCTCTTTCACATATCAGATTCATGATATTATCAATAAGCGATGTATCAGCATATGTCCGTATTACAGCTTCTTTCTGTGCTGAATACTCATTTCTATCCGGGTATTCGCGTTTTTATAGATATTCCGCCTGTTTGGATGCATTCCGACGGTATCTCCTTCTCCTTTATGAAAGATATAAAGTCCGTGTATTGCTCCGTCACTTTTTTTGCTGCCTCTTTTGTTCCAGATGCCTTGGCCTGGAATCTTATTGAGATCTCCCTACGATCACACTTATACTCCTTTTCTGCTCTGCCAATAATAGATAATTTGCCCATCTGTCCTCCTTACTGATTGTAATGATCTATCAGGTCACGCCATTCCTCAGAGTCTGCCGGCACCAGATTAAAACTGTCATCCAAAGTCAGTATTTCACCGCAATTTGAACACTCATATCCCATAATCTCCGATTCACTAAGCTCTCCGCAGCCACATATCGGACAAATCCTGTCCATAGATCCCTCCTTCAGCATTCCTGCTCTTTCCATTCAGACAGCATATTATTACAGACCTCAACGCATTCATCACAGATCACACCAAAAGGGCTAATAACTATTGGTTGATTCGTTTTGAAGCGTCCACAAAGACTACATAAAACATCATATTGGTTAATCAGTACATGGTACTTGTCATACAGGCTTTCCGGAATATCCTCTTTTTCCGGTATTTCATCTGGTTTTTCCGTATACATGTCTATGCCAAATTTTGCACTGATAAATCCCTTTACTATATCAAGATTCATTTTTGAGCCATAGGCACCATAGCATACTTTCAAAGAGATTACGGAATACAGCATCTCCTGAAGATCCGCAACTCTTCCTTCAGCACTTGCCGCTATGTAATCAAGGATCTCCGCTTGTAAATCACTATCCTGCTTTTCAAGCATATCCTGTAGGATAGTCATCTTGTCATCCAGATCAAAATCGGCTGTTGTCACTGTTAGTCCACCCATAATCCTGCTTTTGATTTCAGAATACAGGCCATTTATATCATTTATTCCTTCATCTGATGCAATTATTATCTTTTTATTTGTTATAATCCGTGTATCTAAAATGCTAAAAAACTCTTTCTGTATTATTTCATCCTGTTTTGATATGTCTTGAAAATCATCAATCAATAGATAATCCACATAACTATAAGTATTATGCAGATCAGACAATGGAGGCATTGAATATTTCATCGATTCCATCACTTCGTTTGCTAAGGTTTTCCATGTGGTATATAGAACCTGTATATATGGCCTGTTGTCTCTTATACGGTTTGCTATTGCAAACAGAAGATGTGTTTTCCCTGTTCTTTTCTCTCCTGATATAAAAAGCGGGTTTACACTCTCACAGGTATTCTCCGCCACTGACAGAGCTGCTTCCCTTGCAAGCATGTTATTCTTTTTTACTATATAATTACCAAATGTATAATTTTGATTAACCTTGTTTATTCCCGTGTACATCTTATGAATAATGCTTTTTTCTGCTGAACCCATATGACCTCCTAAATCTCTTTCATTGTTTTATCTTTCCTGTCATCTCAACATGTTCACTAATACTGTTGTTACATTTATAATCCTATGATATTCTTGCGGTCTTCCCCCACGGCGGCTGCACATCTTCTGAAGTCAGGACCCACAGCACTGGGATATCCATGGCTGCGCTGATGTCCGGAAATGGCGCATATCCATCCGTCAGTATGATCACACTCACAGGCGGATCATCTGCCATGAAATCCCTGATATATTCAAATATTATCTTGAAGCTTGTCCCGCCACCGCCTTCCGGCCGTATCATGCGGAATTCATCTTCATCTGCAAACTCTTTAGGTTCAACCACTACGGCATCAAAGAATCCCAGCCATCCTTCAAGTTTCCCGTTGAACTGGTCTATCGCCCCTTTTATCTCCGAATAACATGTCGTCACTTCCTTATCAGACATGGAGCCTGACGTATCGATCATGAAAAGTATCTTCTTTACCACATAGTCCTTCTCATTGAAATCCGGGAGGAAGAACGGGCAGTCGTCAAACCTCCTGTCAGGAGGGCAGAAAGAATAATCATTTATCTCCTCCTGTATGAATTCTTCCAGAACCGTCCGCCAGTCTATCTGCGGGTGCTTAAGTTGTTCCAGGTACCTTTTGATAAAAGCAGGGACCGTGCCTGCTTCTTTAGTCCATTCTCTTTCTTCAACGGCTTTTGCCGCCTGCATCATGAGGCTCTTCCATTTTTCTTTTTTTATCTCCCTGCCTGTATCCCCGTCTTCATTTTCACTCTCGTCCGGATGGTAATCCCAGCTTTTTCCTTTATCCTCGCCTTCTTCATCCATCGGGATCACTATCATCCCGTAGACCTCTTCCACAGAATATTTCCATCCCGGTTCTCCGTTAGGGACAGTATTCGGCTGTACCCCGCCATACGGATGGAAACAGATGCTACGTTCGTCTCCGTCACGTGCTTTCAGGATATTGGAATTGACCACGATATCCGCGGCCTCATAAAACTGCTCCTTGTCAAAGCCTTCCTGTCTTTCTATATGGTTCAAAGCCACATGGAGCAGCACATGTGACAAAACATAATCCAGCTCCTCGTCAGATATGCCCTCAATGAAATCAGGATTTATGAATATCCTCTCATCATTGTCATGCCATGCGGTCTCATGCTCTTTACTCAGGGACAGCTTCATATGCATGAGGAGCAGGCCGTAAAAACCGTTCCTTATGAGGAGCCTTGTTCTTGAACGGGTGAGCCTTATTGTGTATTCCCTTACCTTTGCCTCAGATACTTCCATTCATCAGGCTTCCTTTTGTCTCCATCCATCTCGAATATTCCGGTATCTTAAGCAGCTTCTTCAGGTAGTCCTTCTCTATGTACATATAGTCCCTCATCAGCATCACAGAGAAATCCGCCGGCAGCTTTTCAGCATAACCTATGGAATTCCTGATCTTTTTTATGTCGTCCTTATGAACTCTTGCATACCCTGTCATCGATGACGTAAGGGCATACAGGCTGTCCGGCTGTTTCGGTACCCTTCCGCCCTTGCCTTCGAATATTTCCTCAATGTCCGGTAGGTCTTTATATATCCGGCTCCAGGTCCTTAGCTCATATGCCTGCCCATTTCCCACGAGTCCGGCGATCAGCGGAAAGACGCTGTCTATGTCATCGCTCACATTGTTAAGGACGCTGCTCGCCATCTCCCAGGAACGCGGGGTCGCGAATGCCAGCTCTTCAGACCCGGGCTCGAAATTCATGAGCGCATCCTTCCTAAAAGAGAGGTATCCTGTGACGAAGGGATGTATCCCGCTCCTTACCGCCCACTCCTTCCATGAATCAAAACTCACTTCCACTTCTATGTGCATCAGACGGTTTGCCAGCGCCTTCGGCATCTTGAATGCCACGGACTTGTCCGTCGTCCTGTTCCCTGCAGCTATCACGATGCAGTTATCGGGAAGTCTGTGTTCTCCGACCACGCGGTCAAGAGTTATCTGATACGCTGCCGCCTGTACCGACTGCGGTGCTGCGGATATCTCATCCAGGAACAGGATGTTTACTACATCTTCAGACTCATCCATCTGGAAGATCTTGGGCTTCAGCCATACTGCGAGGGTTTTGTCCGCATTTGCCGTAGGTATCCCCCGCAGATCAATGGGATTAAAAAGGAGCAGCCTTACATCCGTGACTTTTGTTCTTTTCCCTGAAGCATGTTCTATTTCTGCTGCTATCTGCCTTACCCCCTGCGATTTGCCGACTCCCGGCGACCCCCACAGCATCACGGATGGCATCGCCTTCAGTTCCTGCCCGTTCCCTATAAGGGTACTGTAGGCTCCCGCCAGCTTCTCCACCATATCCCCTACCGGCATGGCAGGTATGTTTGACAGTCTTATCTCCTCAGACATCTCATTTCTCCTTGTCTACGCCCAGCCTTTCGTCGATTTCCGCTATACGTTCCTTGCATTCCATTATCTTTTCCGTATAATCAACGCTTTTCAGGACCTCCTTCTCAATGAAGCCCTTCCTTGCCTTGAGCTCCTCCAGCCTTTCGCCCAGTTCACTGACCCTTTTCCCAAGCCCTTCCAGGCAGTTGTCTATCTTGATAAGCCCGCCTACGTCGGACGTCCCCAGCTCCACCGGGTAATCCCTTTCCCGGCGCAGGTATACCACGGGATGATTCAGCGATATGTTCGGCGGGACCACGACATCGAAACCCTGGTAATCAAGCAGGACCGTCTCCTCCCTGGTCGGCTCCTCTGTATGCGTTGCCTTGAATATCCTGCCCCTTATATCCCTTCTTTCATCTGAGGAATATTCTCGCTTATTCTCCGAATAAAATGCCGCGTCTGCCTCTGTAGGGGTGACAAGGCTCTCTATCTTTTTAATGCGCTCCGGCAGCTTTTCCAGTTCCTGTTCATACTCTTCATGCTGGGCGATGCCTTTCTTCTGAAGGAGGATATACCTTAAAAGCTCGTTTGAAGCCTCCACCCTCTTCTTTACCAGGGGATTACCCACGGCTATCGCTTTGACCTCCGCATAATTTAGTACGGTATCGTCGATCTCAGCCCCGCTCCTTTCCGTTGCGGTACCTGACAGAAGGTCGGTTATGAACCTCTGCTTTGTTTCAAGGAGCTGCCAGGAATACGCGTCAAAGCTGCCTTCGGTGATATACCTGTATATCCCGACCTTTGGGTTCTCGTTCCCCTGCCTTATGATCCTGCCTTCCCGCTGGTACATGTCCGCAGGCCTCCACGGCACGTCCAGATGGTGGAGCGCGATCAGCTTGTCCTGGACGTTTACCCCGAGGCCGAGCTTGAAGGTCGAGCCTATAAGGACACGGACCCCTCCTTCCCTCACATCCCCGAAAAGCTTCTCCCTCCGTTTCTCCGTTGACGCGTCATGGATAAATGCGATCTCCGCTTCCGGTATGCCCATCCTTATAAGCAGCCTCTCCATCTCGCTGTATATGTTGAATGCCGCCTTCGGCGTGGACGTGTCACAGAATATAAGCTGCGTGCTCTTCTTCGCGTCAGTTTCCCGGTATATCTCCGCCACCTTTTCAGCGCACATGAAGACCTTTGAGTTAGTGGAGAATCCATACCCATCGCTGATAAGCCTCAGGTCCAGCGCGGCTTTACGGCCATCGGTCGTTATCTTCAGCATGTTGTCATCCGACCGGTTCACGAGGCCGTGCCTTACATCTTCCGCACGCTCTGATATCCTTTCAAGGTATTTCCTGAACTCCGCCGTCCTGTTCACCACGACGTCCATGTAACCGTCATGGTCAGGTATCCCCTGATTCACATCCAGCTGATGGAAATCCGCAAAGGAGGCCAGCATGTTTGTAAGCTCCGGTATGTTGTGGAACTTCGCGAATCTTGTGGCAAGCCTGTAGGTGCTCGTATCCACGTCTATCTCGAAATTCGTGGTCTGCTCGGCAAACATTCCCACCCAGCTGTCAAAGCTTTCAAGGTCCGCTATGGCAAGCGCGCCGCTCTGAAGGTACTGCTGCATTATGAAAGCATCGGTAACGGAATTTGTTATAGGGGTAGCCGTTGCCATGACGACCCCCCTGCCTTCGTTCTGATGCTGGACTATCCTTACCTTCTGCAGCATATCGAGGCACTTCGAGGATCCGGTCTTGTTTATCCCCATGACGCGCTCGATCTTTGTCTCTATCGGAACGTTCTTGAAATTATGGGCTTCATCCACGAAGAGCCTCGTGATGCCCAGCTGGTCAAAGCACACGCCGGGTATCTCCTTCTCTTCCGTCAGCTCATCGTATTTATTCCTCAGCTTCCTTGTCTTTCTGAGTAGTTTCTCTGTACTGCTTCTATTTTCGAAACCATAAATATAAACGCGCTTGCACTCGTTTATTTCCCGGAGGATCTCTTTCTTCCTGTATGTGAGGGATATGGGTATCATCGTAAAGCTGCTGTATGCCATGATGACCGCATCATAATCTTTATCCCTTATATCCTCCAGGACGCTCTCCCTTTTATCCGCAGTAAAATCCTTCGGCTCTATGCATCTGACGCGGGAAGCAGGATACATCTGCGCAAAGAAATTCCGCCACTGTCCGATTATGTTGTTTGGTACCACGTAAAGGTTCTTCTTCGATAAGCCCATCCGCTTAAGCTCCATGCCGGCAGCGATCATGATGTAGGTCTTTCCCGACCCCACATCATGTGCAAGAAGGGTGTTCGGTGAGAAGATGATCCTCGCTATGGCATTCTTCTGGTACTGGAAGAGCTCTATCTCAGGATCCATGTCCGGAAACTCCAGGAAGCTCCCGTCGAAAACCCTCTGCCTTAAGCAGGCATATTTCTCCTCATATATGTTTTCAAGCAGATTTTTTCTTTCCTTATCGTTCCATATCCACTCCCTGAACGTGCCGATCAGGAGCTTCTGCTTTTCCATGGCAAGGACTGTCTCTTCCTTATTCAGGATGCTCTCAAAACCGGATTTCGTGGCATTACTCATCACACGGTCATATACAGCCACGGACTGCATGTTCAGTGTCCTTATCAGTATATCGATAGCTTTTCTCCTCTTGGTTCCATATCTGTGATCGAATCTGTAAATCCTGGTTAATCCGGCCATAGAGTTATATTCCCAAGTTCCGGTCTTGGAGTCATGCTTAAAAAAACTCACCTTGACAGATTCGTCTATGTCCAGAAGGAACAAAACAAAACTCTCGATAACGCTTTCAGGCACCCATGGCGATCCGAGCGTCACATATATATCCTCTGATGACACGTAAGGCGGTATCACTTCCTCAAGGGCATCCACGTTTGCCTGGAAATATCCGTGGTATTTCTTATTTTCCCTGTATGCCGTTGCCAGCTTGCTGCGGACGTTGCCGGAAAGGTATTCCTCCGCTGTCTCCCAGCCTTTATAAAAGCACTCTTCCCACGTATCCGGGTTTTGATATATGGATCCACGCATTTTTTCTATCACGGTCCTGAAATCCTCGCCCGTGATATATGCAATATATTCGATGTCAACGCAGCCCTTGTTGTTAAGGCATTTCACAAACCCGTCCGGTATGCTTTCTGCATGGACAGAACCTGCCTCGCTCTCGAGCTCGAAAAAGTTGTCCCATCCAACGTGAAGATCCATGCTGGTAACTTCCCGGGGATTTGTCCCTTTTCTTTTGGCTACGCTCCTGCGCTCTTTTCCAGCTTTTTCCCGTTTTACAGCTTTAGAACGATCTAAATAGCTATTGTTTATCTTTTCTTTAACTCTTTTAGACATGGGTAATCAAAGCCTCATGTAACACACATAATTTCTTCTAGACATACGATCGATCAATACTATCTATCAACTGTGGAAGCTTTATGTCTCCGTTCGATATATCCTCTTTTATTAACTCCTTTTCATTTTGAACATCTATACTAGCCCAATCACCATCATATGGTATTTTTGATATACTCATCTTTAATTCAGTCATAATAAGATCAACTTTGAGACGTAAAAGGTCATTTTGCAACAACCAAAGCTTCATTTGTTTGTTATTATCCGAAGTTTTCTCCCCATTTAATTCACCCTTGCATATACCGCCTTTCACAAAAAATCAGCTATTTCATCAGAACTATAAAATCTAACGCTGTTCATTCTCATGTAAGCATTATGACTGATACCTTCTCTGATGGAACCATATGTCTTCTTCATGCAACATGAGAAGAATCACCTTTGTTCTGTCCTTCACAACATGATGATACAGAATCCAGGTGACACATTTTGTCATTCTGAAATATAAAAATAAATAATTGCTATACTTGAAAGAAAACTCCCTTTATGATGCTTCTATTTAGAGACAATAAAAAAAAGACCCCGGAACATCCGTCCGAGGTCGTATCATCAACAATTATAATCTATTCTGCTTACTTCTTGTTCACAAGATCCTTAAGAGCCTTACCAGCCTTAAACTTAGGTGCCTTGCTTGCAGCGATCTTTATAACTTCGCCGGTCTGAGGGTTCTTACCCTTTCTTGCTGCCCTCTTTGCTACCTCGAATGTGCCGAAGCCTATGAGCTGAATCTTGCCGCCTTTCTTAAGCTGTGCTCCAACAGTCTCTGTGAAAGCCTTAAGAGCCGCCTCTGCGTCCTTCTTGGAAAGACCGGCCTTCTTTGCCATTGCCTCTACTAATTCTGTCTTGCTCATCTCCTCTTTGACAGTACCGCCAAGGCCTCTGGACCTACAGATGTACCTTACTGCGTCTCTCTTTTCATCAACCGCCTGTGCGATCGCCTGATACCCCATACCGGTTTCCCGAAGCGCGAGGATCTTGTCTCTGGTTTCCTTTTGTTATAACCATCCTCCTTCGGGGTATATACAAAGGAAAAATTACCGGAAGTTAACCTATGACAGATAAAGTGTTAAAATCAGAATCGTGAGCATGATCGTATTTATGCATTTACTACATATCAAGGGAATCTATAATCAGTAACCCCATCTTCTTTTTTGAGTCTGAATAAAGAATCTTCTCTGCGTATTACTAAAAAAACGTTTTAGAAAAGATTACGAAAAAAGAACAGCTTACAGGAAAAAGATATTCTCCATTCAAGAATGCCCTTTTCCCTTCGCCTATGTATTATTTCAATACACGAATTGAATCAGGTCAGCTTAAGTGATTATCCTTGGAGCTCAGAAACAGATCCGAAAGTCAATATCACCCAGCATCAGGTTTATTCAGCAGCGCCACTCTTCATAAACCTTTATGACCTATCGAGCCACATCCCGCCTAGTCAAGGAAACAAAAATGCAGCCTCAAGCCCTTGATTTTACTGGCTTTTCATCGTTTATGTATATTATATCACAATCATCGGCTGCCGCCTCCCGGCGAAGTCCATCAGGGATTAATCTTCTGAGCTATCCTCTTTATGCCAATCCCAGAAAAAGAAACCTAATAAAAGCAGATATATACTTACAGCATAAAAGAAAGTAAACGCTAATACCGGAATTGATACCTCTTTTTTGTTCATGCTTAATCCCTCCATAAACAGAACCCGTTTCAATACATAAGTATTTTATCACACCCCTCCAGCCGTCAAAAGCAGAAAAGTAAATTACGTGATATAGCTCACGGGATCATAATAACATCCGTACCGGCTTTTTCCTGAAACCTGATATCATGTTCCACCAAAAGCATTGTCGGCTCATAGCGCAGGATCAGCTTTTCGATCTGCATCCGCGAGAATACATCGATAAAATTCAATGGCTCGTCCCAGATATATAAATGCGCAGGCGTTATCAGGCTCGCTGCAATAAGGACTTTCTTTTTCTGGCCTTCGGAAAAATCCTCCATATTCTTTACGAACTGCTCCCGTCCGAGGTCAAGCTGCCTTAATACCGCAAGAAAAAGGCTTTCGTTAAGGCCCAGGGTCTCACAATACTTCCTTAGGGAGCCCGAAAGAAATGAAGTGTCCTGACTGACATACGATACCTTCAGCCCGGATGCAACATCAAGGCTTCCTGATACAGATAACCCTGTACCCGCACTATGCTCTTCATCATTGATCTTCTCCAGTACCGCTTTCAAGATACTTGATTTTCCGCATCCGTTATCACCGGCAAGGATTATCCTTTCGCCGCGTTTTACCTGAAAGCGTAATCCCGGAAACAATTCTTCTCCGGCTCCCTCATATTTTAATGACAGATCATTTGCATCGATAAGTACTTCCTTATGGAATCTGAGAGGCTCCAGCTTAAGCTCGGAAACCCTCTCGATATCCTGCAGCAAGCCTTCTTTCTCCTCGATCTCACGGTCGATCCTCTTCTCGTATGATTTAACACGAGCCTGCATCTTTTTTGTTTTCGCACCGATAAAGGATCTGGCCGCAATACTCCTGTCGTGTTCCTTGACCGGGTCAAATCCTATCTTTGTATTTTCATTCTTATCTGCCCATCTGCTGTTCCTGTCAGCAGCGCTTTTCAGCTTGCCGATCTCCTTAAGATGCTTTTCGTTTTCCGCCTGCAGAAAGGCATCCTTCTTTTCCTTATTCTCCCACCACGTTGAAAAATTACCTGTCTGAACTTCTATCGATGACCGGTTGAGCACAAGCACATGATCGCATACCCCGTCAAGAAGGTCTCTGTCATGCGAGACAAGGATGAAGCCCTTTTTCGAAGCAAGGTAAGTTTTCACGATATCACGGGCCCTGCTGTCCAAATGGTTTGTCGGTTCATCTATCAACAGGAATTCATTATCCGCCGCAAATAGGACCGAAAGCATGATCCTTGTGCGTTCGCCAAAGCTGAGGGTTCCAAAAGGCCGATACAGGCATTCCGGATCCATCCTAAGCTCATTCATCTGGATAAGCACCTGCCACAATTCAATCTGCGGTTTCCACTTTTCCAAAAGATCCGCAGCAGGCTGTGTCAGCTCCGCTTTGGAAACCTGATAAGGGAAATAATCAAAGCGTGAATCTGCCTTGATACTGCCGCTGTATTCATACCTTCCCATGAAAAGATTAAGCAGGGTGGTCTTGCCTTTTCCATTCCTGCCGATAAGACCCAGCTTCCAGTCCGTATCAATGCTGAATGTCACGTCCTTAAGTACATCATCGGCACTTCCGTCGTAAGAGAAGGTCAGGTCCGTCACCTTTATCTGTGCCATAAACATCACCTCCGGTATTATCGCGAGTTTACAGATCAAAAATGCTCATCTGCGGATACTTATCCGGCAGTTCATTCATAAATTCGAAACAGTCCCCCGGGTTTCTCAGGATACCATTATCCTCACAGATCCTCCGGAGTATCCCCATCAATTCTTTTTTATTTGGACTTGGCAGCTCATATGCATTCCCATACCGTTTGACGTACCGCTCTTTCATTCCCGGAAAATGCCTGTCAAGAGCTGAGTAATAGTATTCCCGGTCACCTTCCCGAAGTGTCAGCCCCATGCCGAAATCGATGATACCCTTTACACCGACTCTGACACATTCGTTAAGAATGGCCGTGATGTTTTCCTCTGTATCATTGATAAACGGAAGGATCGGCGTCAGCCATACAACTGTAGGAATACCCTTTTCATGCATCTTTTCAAGCACTTCAATACGACGCCTCGTATTACATACATTCGGCTCCAGTATACTGCACAGGTCATCATCAAAAGTCGTAAGTGTCATCTGAACCACACATTTTGCAGAACGGTTGATCTCTGACAGCAGATCGATATCCCGAAGGATTCGGTCAGACTTTGTCTGTATCGCGGCTCCAAAACCATTTTCCAGGATTATCTCCAGGCATCGCCTTGTCAACCGAAGTTCTTCTTCACAATGCATATACGGATCCGACATCGCACCTGTTCCGATCATGCACTTTTTTCTTTTCGACTTAAGTGCCTTTTCCAGAAGCTCCGGCGCGTTTTGCTTCACCTCTATATCTTCAAACGGATGCGTGAACTGATAGCACCTGCTCCTGCTGTCACAATAAATACAGCCGTGGGTACATCCCCGGTATATGTTCATTCCAAGGAATCCGCTATTGCCTGTCAGTATCCCTTTCGCATCCACAAAATGCATTTTATCAGCTTCTACCTCCCTGCATCCTTATCTTCAAAAGGCTTATTCCAGGAACCGTCCGATCTCATAACTTCAATCCTCCTTTTCCCTCATACACTCTTCAAGTGTCAGCACTTCGCAACCTTTCTGAGCATAGTATGCAAACATCGCATCTAATTTCTTAAGATCGTAGCTTGTTACACAATCAGATATCACATGCACCTTATATCCGGCCTTTGCCAGATTGTAGCTTGTGGATTTAACACATCCCGTAGCATCAGCTCCGGTAATATAAAACTCATCTATTCCGTTCTTGTCAATATAGCCGGAAAAGCCCTCGCTGGTAAGAGCGTTTGATTTTGATTTTTCAAAAACGTTCTCTGAAGCCATTTTCAGTTCCGGAACCAGCTCGGAGCCTTTAGTATCAGGCTTGAAAGTTCTTGTCTTTTCCGACAGATTGTAATGCCTGATATAGATAATATGCATATCATTTTCTGCCGCCCAGTCAATCGCAGTGTTCACCTGCTCTATTATCCCTTTATAATTCTTGGTAATGTCATTTTGCAGGTCTATCACAACCAATGCTTTGTTTTTCATTTTATCCTCCTTTTGCCGCGTTCTTCGCGGCTGCCTGAGGAGGCATCAGCTTTTCTTTCAAACTTGCCTCCTTCTGTTTGCAATATCTCTGGATCTGATCAACATCCTTATCTGATATTACTCCCATTAACATGACAACAGCATGTCATGTTTCGGCAAAAAATGAATAAACTTCTGTCGCCTAATGCTTCAATTCCTGTCCTTTCCACTCTTAAAAATACTGCTTTCACCACCTTATTTAGAATAAGCTGCCGGGGGGAGACTGAGTTCCTGCTCTGTAACATCATTTGACAGTATTCTGAAAGTTCCATCCTTAAATGGCTTTACAACAATCACACTTGAAAATGCCTGATCAGAATTATAATCCGGCCATACACCGTCAGCGTAAAGCGTGATTGTTCCATCGGAATTGTATTTGTAGTCAGTAACCTCTAAAAACGGAGGATCCGGACTGTTATATACTATTTCCTGGCTATAGGTTCCTGTAGTTTCGTTATACTCATAAGCTTTTCTCAGATCAGACACTGTAACCGGTAAATAAGTTGTCATCACCTCTTCAAACAGATCTGCCGGTATTGAATCAAAAGAATCTCTATATGCTTCGCCGTACTTAATATAATAAAAATCCTCAAACATCCCCGGCATAAGAAGCTCATGGACTGTTTGCTCATCCCAATCACACAGCATCAATTTATACTTTTGAAATTCAAGATGCTTTAAGAATCTGTCCGTAAGGCTTCTGCATTCATCTGACATCGGACTAAGCCTGAAATACCCAAATGCACTTGCATGTGACATCGGATTTTCATCCTCATAAATGAAATAGCCTTTTGGGGTATATTTGATGGCAGCGATCTCCTGCACGCTCTTTCCCGAAATACAGGGCTGTCCGTCCGTTCCGGGCTTAACTCCTATATAATAACTTTGAATTTCTCTATCCCTATACAAGAAGGTTAACGACCCGATCAGCCCGTCATCATGAACCTTATATATGGTTACCATTCCGGGCTTTCCGCTTAAATAATCATCATAGAATGGAATAAACTTTTCCCCATTTTGAGTATCCGCATCATCAGTTGCCGCAATAACTCCAAGCTCTCCTAACGCTGATAAAACAGAAATCCTTTGCTGCTTTGGAAAATCTACAATTCCGGAAGTGTACGAGGGAAGTGATCCATCAATAGTAATATTCTCATATAAATCCCATACCTCAGTTGCAGACCGCAAAACATCTTCTTCAATCTGTTTCTTTTCTTCTTCTGTAAAATTAACGAAGTCCACGACCTTCAGGTTCCTCACCTGCGGATCCTCAACAATTATCTGATAACTCCTCGTCTCTCCATCAACACTCGTCAGCGTGATATCCGCCATCCCGGCCTTCTTCGCCTTAATAACAGCACTCCAGGTGTTTCTGCCTCTCCGACCGCATTGGTTCCCAGAGATTCCATTCATGCTTGTTCCTCCGGTCTGTCCATCAGAACCCCCTGCATCACCGCAGTTTGTGGTCTCATTCTCCGAAGATCCTCCCCAGTACTTCTTTCTGGACACACTCACTACCTTCGGATCCGAACTCATCACTTCCGCGATCTGAAACCCCGGCCTCAGCTTCCACTTGCTCCCAAGTATCACAACCGTCCTCGTTGTTTCGATCACATCCCCGACCTCCGGCATCTGCGCAACCTCATCCTTGGAGCCGTCATCATTCCCGGCTCCCACGAATACATCGCTGAAAGTCCCCATAAAGATCTCCGGTAGTCCTGCCGCATAAGCTTGATAATCCATCATCATGGCAGCAAACAAAGCTCCAAAGCCCACAATAGCCGATACCAGATACATCAAAGCTCTCCTAAAGAAGCTCCTCCGGCGCACCAAACGCCCGCCATGCCCATCAATAACAATCTTCACACCCTTAGCCTTCAAAACTCGCTCCTTTCCGGCCGCATTTTTTATACACATCCGCATCTTTCCTCCTTTCCCTCAGATTTTTAGTGCAACATCATCAATTCTCTTCGCTATCACCCCCTTCCCGCGAAGCCCCAAGACGCAGAAAGGACGCAGCAAAGATAAAAAATCCATCAATGCTGCGTCCCTTACGCAATCCCGGCATTCCAAGCCGCTATTATTCAATTAAAAAGACGCGGATCCGAATTCTTAATTCAAAGCCACGCCTTGTGTTCCTGTGTTAATTCGACTATATATTTTTTTAATGCTTTACCTTATCCCACCATACGGGATAAACGAGCCCCTGTGTTTGCCCTGATGCTTCGGCTGCCTTGATCATCTCGATAGTTTCCGCATCCGACAGCATCTGATTCTCATTACAGGCATCACAGTGCCATATACCGTCCCCGTATGGGTTATCCTCCCACTTCATCGGCTTCCCGCATTTAGGGCAGGTTGCCTCATTCGCTCCGCCAACCCCACCGATTGCCTTTGATATTGCCTCATCGTTAATTTCCATGTTCTTGTTATCTTCCATTATCTTTTCCTCCTTAAAGCGACGCCTTGTGTTAACGTTATTTTTTTTGATGCTTCTATGCAAATTCTTGCTCAAATTACTAACGTGCTGTTTACATATCAACCGGATGCAAATTTCTGGCATGTTTAACGATGGTCTCGCCTTCGCTGGGGTATCCAGGATCAACCAGCACATA
>JAEEGL010402977.1_pt1 | contig 16224 bp, 12 predicted proteins | sample 9134231 | NCBI WGS metagenome assembly JAEEGL01 (sample SAMN16246548, study PRJNA631951) | gut metagenome | biome: gut microbiome; feature: rumen; material: fiber-attached | host: Bos | place: Iran: Karaj | collected 2018-10
GAATACCAATCCCAAGGACACGCGCTTCAATTTCGTCACCCTGACGGAAAAGGGCGAAGGTGTCGTCAGCTTCAGCCGACAGTTATTTGCCGACATCGACCACGAACTGTTCACGGGCTTCACCGAAGAAGAACTTTCCGTACTCAACGGTTATCTGACCCGCATTCTTGATAACCTGAAGCGGATCGAGGAGACCCGGCCGTTCCAAACCATGGAGTAAAGGCAGATCATGAACGCACAAGCATTCTTACAACAGGTCCGGGATACGGAAGCACCGTACGGGACCGCCGTTCTTTGGTGGATGGGCCAGATGGGCCTTTGGGTCAAAATGGGCCAGACCGTCATCAGCATCGACTATTTCGCGAATCCCCGCGAAGACCGCCTGACACCCGCTTGGGTACCGGCGGAAGAAGTCACAGGGATCGACGTCTTCCTGGGCACTCATGACCATGAGGACCACATCGATCATCCTTCCTGGCAGATCTGGGCCAAGACCTGTCCTGAGGCACGCTTCGTCTTCCCGAAGCTGCACGCCGCGGGCATCCTTGCCGACGGCATCTCTGAAGATCGTCAACTGGGTCTGACCGACGGCGCCAGTGTACAGTACAAGGATATCACGATCCACGCTATCGCCTCGGCTCATGAATTCCTGGATCAGGATCCGGAGACCGGATACTATCCCGCATTGCAGTATATCATCGAGGGCAATGGTGTGCGTCTGTACCATGCGGGCGATACCCTGCGCTACGAGGGCATGCTCGGCAAGCTCCAGAGCTTCGGCACCTTCAACGCCATGCTGGTACCCATCAACGGGCGCGATGCCGAGCGCTATCTGCGCAACTGCATCGGCAACATGACCTTCCAGGAATCGGTCGATCTGGCCGGCGAGCTGATGCCCCGTCTGGTCATCCCCGGCCACTGGGATATGTTCCCCGGCAACACCGCGGATCCGACAGACTTCTCCACCTATCTGGAAGCCAAATACGGCGATAAGGTCCCCTGCCTCATCCCGAAGCATCTGGAACCGATCGTCATTCAACAGTAAGAGAAAAACCCGGCACATCAAACGATGTGTCGGGTCCTTTTTTTGTTGCGTTCGAGAACGCCGTCCAGGGATTCCTGCTCGAACTGCTTGGAATACAGGGTGTGATAGTAGCCCTTGGCTTTCAGCAGTTCTTCGTGGGTCCCCCGCTCCACGATGCGGCCGTCGCGCACGACCAGGATCAGGTCGGCGTTGCGGATCGTCGAAAGGCGATGGGCGATCAGGAAGGACGTGCGGTCTTTCAGCAGATATTCGATCGCGTTCTGGATCATCTGCTCGGTCTGCGTATCGATGGAACTGGTTGCTTCATCCAGCACGAAGATGCGGGGATCCGCCAGAACGGCACGTGCGAAGGAGATCAGCTGCTTTTCACCGGTCGACAGGCGGTCACCGCCCTCACCGACTTCACTGTTCCAGCCGTTCTCCAGCTTGTCTACGATCGTGTCGGCGGAAACGGCCCTCGCGGCTGCCTTGACCTCTTCATCGGTGGCGTCCAGCCGGCCGTAGCGGATGTTCTCCATGACCGTGCCGGAGAACAGGTGCGGGCTCTGCAGCACATACCCGATGCTGGAGTGCAGCCACAGCTGGCTGCGTTCTTTATAGTCCCGGCCATCGACCAGGATCTGGCCGGAGGTGGGCTCAAAGAAACGGCAGGCCAGGTTGACCAGCGTGCTCTTGCCGGCACCGGTCTCGCCTACGATGGCGACGGTGGTGCCTGCCGGGATCTTCAGGTTGAAGTGGCTCAGGACCTCTTCATTACCGTCCGGATACTGGAAGGATACGTCACGGAACTCGATCTCGCCCTTGATCTCTTCCCAGTTCTCCCGCTTCGGCTCCAGGGTGGTGCCGTACTTTTCGATGACTTCCGGCGTATCCACGATCAGCGGCTTCTCATCGACCAGTCCGAAGACGCGTTCGATGTTGGCCTGCATGGAGATGGCCTCCGACAGGTTGGCGGAAATGTTCTGGATCGGCTCGAAGATGTTGACCGCGTAGGCGGTGAAGGCCGTCAGCGTACCGATGAGCATGGTATCCTTGAGCACCATCTGACCGCCGCGCATCAGCACGACCGCCGTGATGCAGGAGCTCAGCAGCAGGACCAGCGGGATGAAGATGGCGCGCAGACGGGCTGCACGGACACCGGCCACCCGCATCTCCATCGTCGTGGACTTGAATTCACGGGTATTCTTCTCCTCGATGACCAGGGTCTTCGAAGTCTTTGCACCGGTGATCCCTTCGTTGAAACCACTGGTGATATTGGAATTGAGTTTACGGACTTTACGGTTCCAGTACAGGATACGTTTCTGGAAGAACAGTGTCAGCACGACCAGCATGGGCACTACGATCATGACGATCAGCGCCAGCCGCCAGTTCAGCATCAGCATGGCGCCGAAGACGCCCAGCACGTAGATCAGCTGCCAGAGCATATCCGGGACCGCCCACGCCAGTGTTCCCGCGATGCGGTTGGTATCACTCATGACGCGGGCCAGGATGTAGCCCACCGGCGTCACATTATAATATGACAAGGACAGATCCTGCAGATGGTTGAAAAGCTGGCTCTTCATGTCCCGTCCCATCTTCATTTCCACGACCATGCAGCCGCGGCAGAAGACCCAGGTGTAAAAGGACTGGAACAGGATACAGGCAAAGTACAGCGCGATGAACGATCCCATGCCGTTCGTCGTCTTGCCGACGATGAAGTGGTTGATCGCGTATCGCTGGAACAGCGGGATGATGATATCGATGCCCGCGCAGATGATATTACCGCTGATGATCAGCAGGATCAGTTTGCGGTACGGACGCATGAAGGGCAAGAGCCGCTTCCAGATCTTGATGTCGAACGACTTATTATACTCAACGTCATCTCTGGGCATCTTCTTCACCTCCTTCGCCAAGCAGCGCGCGATCGTCCGCGCTCATCTGGATCTCATAAATATCGCGGTACATACCGGGCTGATGGATCAGCTCCTGATGGGTGCCGATGGCTTCCACAGCCCCATCTTTCAGGACCAGGATCCTGTCCGCCTGCATCAGTGTGGTGATGCGGTGCGAGATCAGGATGACCGTGGCATCGCTCATACGCTCTTTCAGCGCGTGGCGGATCTTGACGTCGGTCTCGGCATCGACCGCGGACAGCGAATCATCAAAGACCATGATCGGTGCTTTCTGCATGAGCATACGGGCGATGGCCACGCGCTGCTTCTGGCCGCCGGAAAGGGTCACGCCGCGTTCGCCGACGATGGTATCATACCCTTCGGTGAAGGTATCGATCGCTTCATCGACGCAGGCGATCTCGCTGGCCTCACGGATCTCCTCCATGGAAGGATCTTCCTCCGCAATTCCGATGTTCTCACGGATGTTGCGGGAATACAGGAACGGTTCCTGCAGGACCAAGCCGATATTCTTGCGCAGATACTGCTGCGGGATATCGCGGATATCCACACCACCGATGGTGATGGAACCTTCGCCGTCTTTCAGATCGTACAGACGATCCAGCAGATGCATCATGGTGCTCTTGCCGGACCCGGTCGATCCCAGGATGGCAAAGGTCGTACCTTTTTCGATGGTGAAATTCAGGTCGCGCACCACAGGTGCCGCTGTCTCTTCCATTCCATCGTATTTGAACGTAACGTCATGGAACTCGATATCCTGATCCATGGCAGGCGTCTGCGGATGCTCCGGCGCCTGCTCCTCTTCTTCGTTGAGGATGTAGGCCACACGATCGATCGAAACGCCGGCTTTACTCATTTCGGACAGGATACGGCCCAGGCCGCGGACCGGCCAGGACAGCGTCGCATTGTAGGACACAAAGGCGGTGAACATACCCAGAGTGATCTCCCCATGGGCTGCCATCGTCGCGCCGACGGCGATGACCGTCATGATCTGCGCGCCGGTGAACAGATCGCCCAGGGACCAGTAGAGGCTGAGCAGTTTGCCCAGTTCGATCCACAGGGATGAGAACTTGTTATTCTTGACGTCGAACCGTTCGATCTCCAGACGCTCACGGCCAAAGGCCTTGACCACGCGGACACCGGTCAGGTTTTCCTGTACCGTGGTGGACAGACGTCCTTCCGCCTCATCCGCCGCCTGGAACCGGCTGGAAATGCTCCGGAAGAACAGGCAGGAATAGGTGATGATGACCGGGAAGAAGGCCGCCGCTACCAGTGTGATCTTCACGTTCATGGAGAACATGATGTAGAGCGAATAACTGATCAGGAACACGATACGGATGATGTCGATCAGCTGGTTGGTGACGAAGTTGCGGATCATTTCCACGTCGGAGGTACAACGCTGGATGATCTCACCGGTCTGGTTCTTGCTGTGCCAGTCGAAGGGCAGCTTCTGGATGTGCGCATACAGTTTGTCACGCATCTGCTTGACGAAACCTTCGGAACCGCGGGCGATCAGGGTGCGCATGGAGGCGACCATGACGCCATGGATCAAGGCGACGATCACGATGCCGGCGGCCGCGATGAGCAGTGCCTTACCGGGATGTGCACGCAGCCAGTCCAACGTAAAGAAACCGCGGATCAGCCGTGGGATGGTGTAATCTTCCGATCCCAGGACCGAGTCGATGGTGACACTGATGATCTGCGGTGTCAGAGCATTGACGACTGTAGCCGCGGCAGATAATGCCAGCGCCAGGACAAAGAATTTATACTGTCCTCGCAGGAAGACCAAGATCATCTTCCAGTTGGATGGTTTTTTCGTTTTCTTCATGATATCTTTCTATTAAATTGCATATAATTATGGAAACACGCCTGCCTATCCTATCATTTTTTGCAAACAAAGTCAAGAACTATTTATTATTTTAATTTTTTCTTTGCAAACTCTTGATTTTCTTTGCAAACTGATATATAATGCTCACTAATTTACAAAGTTTATCCGAAAGGAATCTGATCATATGCCGCAGGAATCCCTGTTTGGTGAAACATGTCGGCTGCGGGACCCGTTGTATTACAAGTCCCGTCCCGAAGCCCATCTGGTAGAAAACGCCACCCTCGATCTGCTGGATCCGCATCGTCTGGCCTTCTATCTCGAAGCTAAAGAAAATGAAAACCCGACCCTCGCCCGTGTCAGCCGTTCTCAGCAGCTGCACATGCTGGGTCTTTCTTATGATGGAACGCCCACGCTGGCAGCCATGCTGCATTTCTGCGCCTATCCGCAGGGCTTCTTCCCGCAGTTCCGCATTCTGGCCGCCGTCATCGACGATACCCGCTGGAACGACGAAAAGATCCTGGATAAGAAAAAGATGACCGGTCCTCTGACCGATCTGTTCGACCAGGCTGTCTCTTTCTGCAGGAAACATACGCCCGGTTATCCCGAGGAAGCCGTCAGCGAACTGATCCTGAACTCTCTGCTCCACCGGGATCTCGGCGCAGGGTCCGACCGCATTCCCAATTATATCGCCATCTATTCCGACCGGATCGAGATCTGGAACCCCGTCCCGGAAGGTACGTTCCCCATCAAGGAGACCCGCTCCGGCGCAGCCCCGGAACTGCCCAACCCGACGATCGCTTCCATCGCGCAGATCCTGCTGGATGTACCTCTGCAGGGCAAAGGCATCAGCCGGGTCAGGGAACTCTGTCCCTTGGAGTACAAAGTCGAAGACCAGGAACTGTGCGCCACCATCCGGATGGCCTCTGTCAAGGTCGATGATGAACAGGCGCGTCTGCTGGAATTCTGCCGCACGCCGCGCAGCCGCCGGGAGATCGCGGATTTCCTGCATGTCGGCACGGTCTTCTACGTCATGGCCCGCTATGTACGGCCGCTGCTCGACCAGGGTCTCTTACAGATGACGCTGCCGGACAAACCGCAGTCCAGCCTGCAGCGTTTTGTGACAAAAGGATAAAGGAGCCTGCTCATGTCGCAGAAAAGAAAAAACATCCTGCTGATCCTATCCGACCAGCAGCGGATCGATACGATATCCGCCTACGGCCGGGGCGATGGGATCTGCCGTACGCCGCATATCGACCGGTTGGCCGAGGAAGGCATGAAATGCACCCACGCCTTCACAGCATCTGCTATCTGCGCTCCGTCCCGCGCTTCCATCATGACGGGCCTGTTCGCGCATAAGCATGGCGTGATCGACAATTTTACTGACATCCATCCCGATATCCCCCTGTTGGGCGATCTGATGCATGAGGCCGGCTATTACTGCGGTTATGCGGGCAAATGGCATGTATCCCCTCATAAAACACCGGAAGAATGCGGGTTCCACGGCAAGCCTTTCATGGGCTACGCCTTCCCAGGCAGCCGCGTCTTCCCCTCCTTGGTCTTCGACCAGCCGCCGGACAACGAACCCAATTACTACGAGGCATATCTCCGGGAAAATGGTTTTGAAGGCATCGACGTTTCCCACGGGTTCCTCGGTGCCAATCCCAACCTGCAGATCCAGGAAATGTACTGCAAGCATGAAGGGCCCGTCGAAAGCACGATCGAATACTTCGTAGCGCATGAGGCCATGCAGGAGATGGAACTGGCAGCCGCCGGCGACCAGCCCTTCTTCATCTGGGCCAATTTCTGGGGACCGCACTCGCCCTCCATCGTTCCGGAGCCTTATTTCTCCATGTATGATCCGGCACAGATCCCCGAACACCCTTCCTACTGTGAAACCTTTGCGGACAAGCCCTATGGCTATTATCTGACGGAGAAGATGTGGGGCTTGGGTGATTACGGTTGGCCCGGCTTTGCGGACATCTGTGCGAAATACTACGGCCATTGCACTTTCCTGGACGATATGGTAGGTCTCTTAGTCGATAAACTGAAAGCCCTGGGCCTATATGATGACACGATCATCGTTTACGCCGCCGATCACGGGGACTGCCTCGGTGCCCACAAACTCATCGAAAAAGGCTGCTTCGCCTTCGATGAGATCTATCGGGTGCCCATGGTCGTCAAAGGTCTTGGGACCACAGACAACGACAGCCTGATCTATCTGCACGAGCTGATGCCCACCTTCCTGGACATCGCCGGTGTCACGCCGCCACAGCCGGTGGATGGCGCAAGCCTGCTGCCCCTGTTCTGCGGCTCCACAGGTTCCAACAGCCGCACAGAAGCCTACGGCGAATTCCACGATCATTTCTACCGCACCAGGCAGCGCTGCGTCCATGACGACAAATACTGGCTCACTTTCAACGAAAGCGAGCGTGGCGAACTGTACGATCTGGCCAAGGATCCGTACCAGCTGCACAATGTCTGCTATGACCCGGTTTATGCCGGTATCAAAAAAGAGTACATGGCCAAGCTCGGACGATGGATGGATGAGACCCAGGATCCCGACCGGATCTGGTTCCACAGGATCCAGGAATACTACTGAACGGCATCAAAAAACCGCTTCCCTATGCATGCAGGGAAGCGGTTTTGCTATATAAGATCATTGGATCACGATCATTTTGCCTTTTTTATCGTAATTACTGGTGTAAGCCTGCCCATCCTTGCTGATGCAGCGGACGGTATAATAATAAGTTTCATCACTCTGCACACTCGGATCGACGTAAGACGTCGAAGATGTGTCGGCGATCCTTTTCCATCTGCCGCCTTCCAGTTTTCGGAAGACCCGGTACTTGGCAGCTCCATCGATCGCTTTCCAGGTGACCTTCGCTTCACTCTCCTTCGTCAGTGTGATCTTGGTGATCTTAGGCGTGGGAAGCACGGTCACTTTGATCTTCAGCTTTTTACCGAACGCTTTAGCGGTCAGCGTTGCTGTTCCCGCTTCGACTCCTATGACTTCTCCATCCACGATCCTGACACAGTCGCTCGTCGTGGACCAGCTGATCTTTTCAGAGGCGGAAATGCCATCATGCCCCCATGCTTCTTCAAATGAAACCTTTGCGGTCGCTTTTGCGGGAAGCGCAAATTTCATCCCTGTGCCAAATGTGATCTTGCTCACAGAAGTCTCTACATCTGAGATCAAAACGCCATCCGCTTTCGTATCGGTCAAAACGGTCACCGTTTTTGTGGAGTCATCCGCTTTGGTCTTCTCGGTGTCGGGGTCGTCGGTGTATCCGAACTCCTGTACATAAAAGGTACGTCCGTTGAAGGTCGCCTTGGCGATCCCGACCGCATTGAAGCCCGCGTACAGCATGTTCCGCCGATGCCCCTGTCCGGAGTAATCTTCATCCGTCTCCAACCAGGCTGCAAACGCGTCTTCCGCCGTCCTGAAACCACCGCAGATGTTTTCACCCAAAAGCTCATACTTGCTGCCAAGAACAGTGAAGCAGCTGCTCCCGTTCGGACGGGTATGGGAGAAGGACAGCGCGATCTCTGCGGCTCTTTGCTTCGCCGCTTTCTCCAGTGTGTAATCGTACGTAAGCTTTTTCAGATCTTTCACGCGCTTTTTGGAGCCGTCCTGCTTGTAATACCATGCACTGCTGCCCGTTCTGAAATCGTTGATGAGTTTCAGCATGCTGCGCGCATCGGTCTGATCATACGTCAGTTTGATCTTCAGTTTGATGGCTGACCCATAGGCGATACGGACCTGGTGGATGCTCATCCCGTCCGCCGATATCCTGCCGCTGATCAGTATAAATAACGCAACGAAACAAATGACCCCTGTAAGGATCCTGGTCTTGATCGTCTTCACGACACCGCCCCCCGTTTGTACGATATTGTGATATGCTCTGCCTCTATATATATTCATTTCTAATGTAATTTTATCACATTTGTGTGCAGTTGGCAAATGAAAGTATATTATCAGCTCACAGGAACACAAAAAAACGAGAAAAGCACTATTCAAACGGTCCAAATAGTGATACAATGTACATACTTTTATACAAAGGGAGACTTTAGACTGTATGGTTAGAATCATATCTGACAGTACCTGCGATCTGTCGCCGGAACTGGTCGAACGTTATCATATTTCCATCCTGCCTCTGAATATCGTACTGGGTGACACCGAATATCTGGATGGCGTCAGCATTACACCGGATCAGATCTACGCCTGGTCCGATGCGAATAAAACCACGCCTAAGACCTCCGCTCCTTCCATGGACGGTGTTTCCTCCATCATCAAGCCTGTGCTGGCCGATGGTGACGAGGCTGTTTTCTTCACCATTTCCGATAAGTTCTCAACCTGCGGCAATATCATCCGCATGGTCGTCGAGCATCTTGAGGCTGAGGATAAGATCAGTGTGATCGATTCCATGAATCTTTCCACCGGTATCGGCCTTATGGTCATCGAAGCAGCGATCTGGGCTGCTGAGGGCCGTTCCCGTGCCGAGATCGTGCAGCACATCGAAGAGTTGCGTCCCCTGGTCCGCGCCAGTTTCGTAGTCGATACGCTGGTCTACCTGTATCGTGGCGGCCGCTGCTCCGGTCTGGCTGCCATGGCAGGCTCCATGCTCAAACTCCACCCGGAGATCGTCGTCCGCGACGGCGGTATGACGCCTACCAAAAAGTATCGTGGCAAGCTGGATTCCGTCATCCTGCATTACGCAAAGGATATGGAAGCTGATCTGCTGAACGCACGACCTGAGCGTGTTTTCATCACCCATTCCGGGTGTGACCAGTCCACCATCGATGCCGTATACTCTTATCTGGAATCCCTCAACTATTTCAAAGAGATCCTCATCACCCGCGCCGGCGGCGTCGTATCATCACACTGCGGCCCCGGCACACTGGGTGTACTGTTCATAGCGAAAGAATGATCCAATCATCTTCACATTAAATCAATAAAAGGCCCGGGACCTATGCCTTCTCGCTAAACGTGCAAAAGCACAATACGCTCGAAGATATAGGTCCCGGGCCTTTTATGTATCATGTTCGAAGATGAATGTTCTTCTTATGTTAATGTAATGCTGCTATAAACAACATTTGAGTTCTCTTACACTTTGATCATATTTGAAAGTGCTCCAGGTCTTGTTGTATTAAGGTCCGGCGGACATATATCTTCGAGCGTTTCATGCGCGAGCATGCCAAGCGAGAAGACATATGTCCGCCGGACCTTATATATCAATACATGACCCTCGCCACCACTTCCATACTGTTCAAGTTGATCACATCGATCTCATCCTCCAGAACGATGTAGAAGTAGTCTTCGATATACAGTCCGCGGGCGTTGTCCCAGTAGCTGACACCCATGCGGATGTGGGCTTTTTCATAGAAGCCCTGTGCATCGGAGTATCCGTAGATCACGTACCCATCATCCATCGGGAATCCGATCAGATCCTTCTCAGCATCGATCAGGATCGCGTGATGGTTGTATGTCGCTTCTGAATAATCACCCGAAGGATAAGCGGTGTTCAGCTCGGTGACGTTGGTCGGGTCGGAGGTATCGAACATGGACAGTTTCAGCCCCCGGACTCTGCCGGTGATCTCATCCGCGTCTTTTCCAAGACCGAACAGGCGGCCTTCGGTGTAGTTATGCAGATAGTTGGAGAAGCCCGGGATCTTCAGCGCGCTCAGCTGCTTCGGCGCTTTCGGATCACTCACGTCCACCGCAAAGAGCGGATCTACCTGCCGGAAAGTGCAGAAATACGCGATGTCCCCGTTATACCGTACTGAATAGACTTGCTCACCTCTCGCCAGGCCGGTCAATTTACCAACGATCTGCATCTGCTCATCCAGAATGAACAGATTGTTGGTTTGAGAACTATCGTTCCACCAGGAATTCTGGTAATTCTCGAATCCATACTTGGGATCCCGGTACAGTTTATATGTATTGGAATTGCCCGTGGTGACAATGCGCAGGTATCCATTCTTCTCATCCAGCGCGAAGGATCCATAGATGTTTCCGGAAACACGGCCGTCCGCCATATACTTCAGTTTTTTATCCTCTACCGCAAAGCGGTTCACCGTCGTCACATGGCCAGTGGCATGGACTTCCACGTCATAAACGCTCTCGGTATAACGGTCGGTCACCACATCCTCATAGGAGCCCCGCACCAGATACAGGCTCTTTTCGTTCATGTAGATATTGTCGGTACGGCCCAGCACCGCCTGGCACTGTACGATCTTCGCCTGATTGACGTCATACACACCCAGGACCGTATACTGTCTGTCTCTGACCTCGCTCTCCGGCGGCAGCAGGATGTCTTCGGCCTCGATCAGATTCTTCTCCCCATCCACATAGTAGTGCGGGATGTAGGAATCCGCATTGCTGCGGTCCCAATAATTGTAGCTGTAATAATTCGTGACCAGATACAGTGTGCCGTCGATCAAACGGCTGTCGGAATACCATCCATCCTGCTCCGCCGCCCGCAGGACCTGCGGTGCGGTCCGCTCGCTGACGTCGATGATCTCCATGCGCGTCACTTCCCGGTCCCCATAGACGGATTTATAACTGTCGCCATCCGTCCAGTAGGCCATGCTCTCAATGTTGCTGACCAGCACCAGCCGATCCCCGCAAAGGTACATATCATTGATGCCGTACCACCAATTTTTCTCGTCAGTCGCGTTCGCCAAAGGCATCTCCGCCACCTGTTCGACCTTCTCCCCGTCGACCTTGAAGATCAGAATGGTGTTGTAGTCGTGCAGGACGTAGATATAGTCACCGTCCGTCTTGACGATGTCACCCTCGTCGATGCCTTCGACCTGGACGTTGGTCGTGGAGTGTTCTTTCCCGCCGGACTCGTTGGATGCATCCTTCGCTTCTTCCGCAGGCATATCCGGCATGGCCTCTTCTTCCGTCGCCTCCTCGACCGCGTCTTCTACGTAGTAGCCCCCATTATAGTCATACCCATGGGCATCGGCCGCTTCCAGCAGTTTCAGGACCTGCTCATAGTTCTCAGCACGGGATAAGGTCCTGGTCTCCGCGACCATCCGATCCCCGCTCGTGTGTTGTTCCTTTTCCTGCTCTTCCTGAGAAGATTCTTCCTTCCCGACGGAACTGTCGTCCATCTTTGTCCCCTTGCTGCATGCCGTAAGCATGAAGATCATAAGGACCAGCAGGATGCTTATCATCTTTTTCATGGTGTTCCCTCCCCCAAAGGAATCGTCAAAACTTGTGTCTGTTCCGGCATGGAAGCCCAACGCACCGTGATCATCAGCGTACCTTCCACAGTACCTTCCGGCAGATCGATCGCATCTTCTGTCCAGGCCAGCTGTGTTCCATCCATGGTGACGTCCACGATCTCCGAGCTCTGATATACGAAGTCATAATGGATCTGATCGCTGCCATCCAGCATCAGACGCTCATCTTCTCCGGGCGTCAGCTCCGGATCCAGGCTGTACACATAGCCGCCGGTGTCAGTATACAGGAACAGCTCGTCATACATGGCCAGATCTTCTTCTGTCATGCCTTTTTCTTCTGTTTCATCGGTGACCGCTTCTTCCTCCGCGGCTTCCTCCTCTTCCATCGCCGCCTCTGCCGGCATTTCCTCGGCTTCCGGCGCTGCCTCTTCTTCCCGGGCGGTTTCTTCCGTCATGGGCTCCTCCGCCTTTGCTTCTTCCGCCGCAGTACTGGTCGCACCGTCTGCGCTCTTTTGGGTCTCCCAAGGGCTCCAGATATTCTTCAGGCTGAAACCGATGAACGCTATGAAAACGAAGGCTGTCGCCGCGGCCGCCCAGCGGATCCACAAAGGACGCCGCCTTGAAACTTCCGGCCGGATCCGTTCCGCCTCATACACCAGATCATCGTCGATCTGACCGATCACGTCCAGCATTCTGTCATGTTTCATGCGATCGACACTCCTTCCTTGACCAGGTGCTGCCGCAGCGCTTTGCGCGTGCGGAACAGATTGGATTTCACTTTGCTTTCCGAGACATCATACCGCTCGGCGATATCACGGATGCTCTCCAGGTACCAGTACCTACGCACGAACAGGATCCGGCTGAACGTGTCTGTACTGCGCAGGAAATCCGAGATCGCCCGCGCAATGACCCGGTCCTCGACCTGCTCGTCCAGATGATACCGGCCTTCCAGATCCGCCAGTTCCAGATCGACTGCTTCCAGGTTGGAACGCCGGCGCGCCGCATGTTTCACACGATAGCGATCGATCGACAGATTCCGCGTGATACGGCCTAAAAATGCGGACAGGATGCCCGGCCGTTCCGGCGGGATGGCGTTCCAGGTGTGCAGCCAGGTGTCGTTCACACACTCCTCCGCATCCTCCCGATCCTCCAGGATCCGGACGGCGATCGCACCGCAGTACGGATGATATTTCAGGTCGGTCTCCTGAATGGCGGCTTCATCGCGTGCCCAGTACAGTTCGATGATCTTATCGTCTTCCATGCGCTTATCTCCCTCCCTCTCCAAGCAGTCTGGCATGCACTATTTTGTATCTGTGCATGTTCACTTATCTAGACGGGATCCATTTTCATTGGTCGCGGGGGACGACCAACTTTTTTTGATTTTCTTCATAAACACAAGCAGACAGAGCATTTTACAACTCTGTCTGCCGGTAAAGATTCATTTTCAGCCCAGCAGCTCCTGCCGGGAAGCATAGACATATTCGCTGATGGTATTGTCCACACGGTCAAAGATCAACGCCTTGGGTTCGTTTTCGAGCAGACCTTCCCGCACTTTGGTATACTGCACAGGCATGAACTGCGACAGAAGCGCCAGCGGCACTCCATCCTTGAAATTGTCGAGCAGCGTCTGAAGCGCGGCATCGACTTCCTTTTGGGGCAAATAGTAACGGCAGCGGTCGGAGAAAGAATACTTACGCTTGTAAGCGATCTCCGCCTCGGTACCATGGTAATGCTTCTGATAGTATTTCGGATCCTTGCGCATGGCCTCGTCCAGCACTTCCATGAAATGGCTCTGCTGCTCCGGACGATCCGCCAGCCATTCCTTCTCAGCAAAGGCAAGGGAGAAGATACCTTCACGCAGAGCCAGCGTCAGCGCCGGGCCGACCTTCAGGATGCCGACACCGTCCTCCACCAGTTCACGCAGCTTATACTTCGTCTGATAGTCCGTAGAATGGCCTTCAAAGACCAGCTGCGGATCTTCTTTGATGGAGGCCATCAATTCCGCGGCCTTCTCACGGTCATAGGGCGTGCAGCCACTGTCCTTCTCTTCCAGGCCGGGCTGTACAACGACGCCGATGACATACTGCCAGGCATCTCCAACACCCTGATCTTCAAACGCTTTCTGGAAGGTACGGACCGTATTTTTGAAATCCTCGACCTTTGTCACTTCGATGCCCGACGGGCTCTCTTCCTGCGCACCGCCCGGGATCGGCACTTCACTGCCGACGATATAGACCGGATGGACCGCATCCGGTTTGGTCTTGAGCAATTCCTGATAGGCATCCTCCGCGACCTTGACCAGTTCCGCGCCACGACGGGCGATCACCGCATCGGACAGGCGCACCGTAGGATCATCGGAAGCAACACGCATGCTGGTATCCACATGGATCTTGGTGAAACCTGCCAGCGTGTACAGGCGGATCAGCGTGCGTGCCTCCGCCATTGCCTTTTCCTCATCGTACTTCGCAAAGGTAAGCGGGCCCAGATGGTCGCCGCCCAGGATGACCCGGTCCATAGGCAGACCGGTCTTTTCCGACAGCTTTTCGATGGCCTGCATGAAATCTGCCGGCTTCATCCCGGTATACCCACCATACTGGTCGACCTGATTGGCCGTAGCCTCGATCAAGACAACAGTGTTGGTGCGCTTCGCATAGCGCATGCAGGCTTCCAATACCATCAGATTTCCGGTGCAGGCCGAATAGATGCCGACGGCTTGACCTTCCTTTTGCAGCTTTACGATGTTGTTCATGTAGTTCATAGTGTTTTGTTATTCCTCCAGTTTTTTCATGACACTCTTATAGGCCGGGCGTATGATCTTAGAGCTGCCGACCAGCTCCTCGATACGATGGGCACTCCAGCCTACGATGCGCGCGACCGCGAACAACGGTGTGAACAATTCCTGCGGAATGCCCAGCATATCGTAAACAAAACCGCTGTAGAAGTCCACGTTCGGGCTGACGCCTTTAAAAATCTGTCTCTGTTCGGCGATGAGCTGCGGCGCCAGCTTCTCTACGGTCGTATATAGCGCCAGCGAATCTTCCCAGCCCTTGGCATGTGCCAGTTCTTCCACATAAGAATGGAACACTTTTTCACGAGGATCGCTCAACGAGTAGACCGCGTGTCCCATTCCATAGATAAGACCAGCCCCATCGAAAGCCGTATGATCCAGGATCTTCTTCAGATACGCACAGATCTCGTCCTCATCATGCACGTCGGACACATGTTCACGGATGTCCTGCATCATCTGCATAACCTTGATATTGGCACCGCCATGTTTCGGTCCTTTTAAGGAGCACATAGCCGCCGCGATCGCCGAGTAGGTATCGGAACCGGAAGAAGTGACCACGCGCGTAGTGAAGGTAGAATTGTTACCGCCGCCATGCTCCATATGCAGGATCAGCGCAATATCCAACGCCTGTGCTTCCAGCTCGGTATACTGGCTGTCCGGCCGCAGCATGCGCAGGAAATTCTCCGCCTGCGACAGGTTGGGATCCGGCCTGTGGATATACATACTTTGGTTATTATCTATATGGTTATGGGCATGATAGCTGTACACAGCCAGCATAGGAAAGATGGCGATCAACTGGATGCACTGACGGATCACATTATCCAGGCGCAGATCGTTCGGGCGCCTGTCATAGGACGCAAGGGTCAGAATACTGCGCGTCATGGAATTCATGATATCACGAGAAGGCGCCTTCATGATGACGTCACGCGTGAAATTGGTCGGCAAACGGGTCGCACGGCGCAATACTTCAAAAAACTCCGCCTGCTGCGCCTTCGTCGGCATTTCACCGAAAAGCAGCAGATACGCGATCTTCTCGAAGCCGAAACCTTCTTTACGGACTTCTTCTACCAAGTGCTCGATCCGATAGCCGCGATACCACAGTTCACCTTCCATCGGCACCTTTTCGCCATTGACGACGTGCGCACCATTGACTTTGGAAATATTGGTAAGACCGGTAAGTACGCCGACACCGCGCTCGTTGCGCAGGCCCCGGTTGACGCCGAACTCCTGGAACAGCTTGTCTTCGATCTGATTGTTTTTCAGGCAATAGCCTTCTTGTCTGGCAGCATATATTTCGATACGGTTTTCGTTTTCCACATGGACCCCTTTCTTGATATTTTTAAAGCGAAACGATTCGTTACTGCTAAAATAACAATAGAGGAAGTCCGACACAAAACCGGCTCCCTCTCATACAACACAAGTTATTTTAACACATTAAAGCATTGATGTCAAGTCTGGCGTCCCCGCCCCCGGAAGACGACCC
>JAEEGL010630549.1_pt1 | contig 16224 bp, 21 predicted proteins | sample 9134231 | NCBI WGS metagenome assembly JAEEGL01 (sample SAMN16246548, study PRJNA631951) | gut metagenome | biome: gut microbiome; feature: rumen; material: fiber-attached | host: Bos | place: Iran: Karaj | collected 2018-10
AAAGAACACTGTGTGTTCTTTTATTTTGTATATTCTTTTGGTTTATCATTCCAGAAATCATTATAGTGCTCAGTCAAAGCCATAATAAAGGCTTCTTTAGTAATATCTATTCTACTTATAGAATGATTTGTTAGACTATCTACTCCTCCAACACTTTGTCCCATTTCTGCTTTATCAAAAATAGATGTCATTACTTTTCCAAAATCTGATTGTATTATTTCATTTACATATTTATCTGGTACTGGAAATATTGGACCATAGCCTATACTATCATAACCATCTTTGTCTATTACTACAGCGGCATTAGCAATAAACCACTTACCAAATAGATTAACAATACCTGATTCTATACCCATAAATAAATCCGCTTCAATATTGTTCTCTTTAGCATAGTTCATTGTATTTTTAGCTCTATTAAATGCTCCTTTTACAGTATCTACTGATACTGGTTGATCACCTACACCTGATTCTGCTTTATATCCTTCTATTTCTACATCTTCATAGAATGCTTCTAAAGCTAGTTTTGCTCCTTCTATTTTACCGGGATTAGCGGTACCTATCATTGCTTTCATAAGTACTCCTCCTTCTAATTATATTGTATTTAATTTTATTTATATGTCAATATGTTTATTATAAGTATTATTTATATTAATATAAAATAAAAAAGATAATATTTATTATCTTTTATGATTAAATTCTTTATACATTTGATAACCTGAGTAATCAAATCCTTTATCAAAGTAAAAGTCTATAGCTGTATCTAATGGTTCTGTAATTACTCCATATATTTTAGTTGCATAGTAATCTTCAAAGAATTCTTTATGATCCATTATATAATCAATCATAAAACTACCTGCACCTTTACTTCTTTCACTTTTATCTACAAATAGTCTTGATAGTTTAATATCATGTTCTTCTAATCTAAGTAACATCCCACCTACTAGTTCTTTATCATCAAAACATTCAAATGCCAGAAAGTCTCCACTTTTTATAGCAGCAGCGTAAGCAGATTTTTTAATATTATTAATAGTTTTTCCTCTATCAAATACTTTCGTTCTTAATTGTTCAAAAGATAATATATCTTCATCACTCATCGCTAGCTTTAATTTAAACATGTACCTCACCCCTAAAACAGTTACATATTATAACATAAAAACTATTATTTATCAAATATTGGCAATGATATTCTTTAGGTAATTAGCTACTTTATTTGAACTTATTACTTTGAAATCTTCATATGTAATTTTATTATCTTTACTATTAGGAGAATCAGATATACTTCTAATTACTAAAAAAGGAATATGTGATAAGTAACATACTTGAGCAATACTTGCTCCTTCCATTTCTACACATAAAGCATTAAATTTATTTGCTATTTTATTACTCATCCATTCTTCAGTACAAAAGATATCTCCTGATGCGATTACTCCTTTATGAATAATACTTTCTGTTTTAGTAGACTCTGCTACTTTTACAAGATAATCATCACTTTCTATAAATTTACCAATGTTTGGAATAAAACCTTTTTCATGATCAAAAGCTGTAATATCAAAATCATGTTGAACAAGTTTATCTCCAATTACTATGTCACAAATATTAACATCTTTAGATACTGAACCTGCTACTCCAATATTAAAGATACAATCTATATCCATATTATCTATTAATATTTGAGTACATCTAGCAGCATTTACTTTACCAATACCTGCTTGTACTAATACTAATTCTTTATCAAGTAATTTACATTCATAAAAAGTTAAATCAAATAGTTTATATTCATTTATTAATTCAACTTGTTTTAATAGTTCATTTAACTCTTCTTCCATTGCGAAGATAATTCCTATTTTATTCATAATGTCACTCTTTCTATTTTGATATTCTTTTTTCGAAATTTCCTTCTACTCCTACATAGTCATTTTTAATCATAAATACTTTTAATTTTTTTGCTTTTATTAATTGTTCTAGTTTATGTAATTCATATCTAGATAGAACTATCGAGGTTATAAAGGTTTTTGAATTATCATAAATACCTTTACCTTCCCATGTAGTTCCTCCTCTATCTAGTTCATTATTGATAAAATCAATTATTTCTACTGGTTTTTCTTTAGTAAATATTGTTATATAAGTACTTACATTTTGATCATGTAATCTATCTATTGATAAGTTTTCAACTATAGAATACATAATTGAATAAATCATTATTGATAATCCATATAAGATTCCACTTATTCCAAATATTATGGCATTAAATGCCATTGCAAATTTACCTACACTAAAGCTTTTATATTTATTTGTTAAAATAATACCTATGATATCTGTACCACCAGTTGAACCTGTTGCGGATAAAATATTAGCAATACCTACTCCTACTAATACTCCCCCTATTAAGACATTTGTTAAGATATCGTTTACTAATGGTTGAGTTGGAATTGGTATTAAATGCAAAACTAAAGTTTGTAATAATACAGTAAAAATTGTTCTTGCACAGAAACTTTTACTAATAGCAAAATATGCAGTTATAAGTAAGGGAATATTAATTATTAAATAGAATGTTCCAGTAAGATAAGTATTAATACCTGTAAGATCATTTATAAATTTATTTAGTAACTGAGCTAATCCTAAAATACCTCCTGTATATAAATGATTTGGTTCAATAAAAATATTAATACCAATACAAAAGATTATTAGACCAATTGTATTTTGTATTAACTCTTTTGTATTCCATTTAAAAGTTTTATATAATCTACTATTTAATTTTTTCATACTATTCTCCTTACGTGTATTATGATTATATCAAAAAAAGCATGTTTAAAACATACTTTTTTATTTATTACTAAATATTTCTTCTGCCTCATTCATTTCTTTTAAAGAATAGGCACATAGAGTTACTTCTACATCGTAATCATAATCAGTTATAAACTTATTGTAAGCTTTTAGACATTGTTCTGCAGATACTTTTGCAGGTTTTTCTAAAGAACCTCCATAAATACCTGAACTAATTAAAGGAAATGCGATAGAGTGTAATTTGTGTTCTCTCAATACATTTAATGAATTATAATACGCATAAAATAATTTATCATATGCATTAGGTGTTATAGAGAAGTTTGGTCCTACTGCATGTATTATATATTTACAATTAGTTATATTAAATGATGGAGTAATCACAGCATCACCATCATTTAAGGGAGTAGCTATTTTACTACATGCATTAGTTAATTCTTCATACCCTGCTTTATTAAAGATTGCTCCACAAATACCACTGCCTCCTAATAAATGTTTATTAGCAGCATTTACTATAGCATCTACTTCTTGTTCTACACAACTATCATTTATTAATTTAATACTCATATTATCCCTGATTTCTAATATTATTAACTTGTCCTATAAATAGTATCTGATCAATTGTTTCATCATATATAGCAAATATAAATGGTTTATCTAAAAATACTGTTCTTGGTTGTACAATACTACCCCATTGCTTATCTATATTAAAATCAACTGAAACCGCTTGTGTTCCATTTCTATCTACTTTTATATAATTCATTTGATATACTCTTTTAACATATAATTGAGGAGCTATACCTTCTAAATTACCATATTCAAATATGCTCTTAACATTCATCTTAGGTAAAACAGTATCAAAATCAATATCACTAGAATATTCAAATTCTGGTATTTCTACAGAGACACTAGTTGGTTTTTTATTTTTGAATAATTCAGAAATGTTAATATCTTTAATAGTTTTATTCTCATTAGGAATCATTCCAACAAAGTATAATCCTTCATCTTTATATGGTCTCATGAAACCTCTAGCATTTGTTGTTTCCATATAAATGTTTTCGTCACTTTTTAAATAAGTAACTTGATCATCTCCACTTTCTCCATAGAAAGTTCCCTCTCTAATATCTTTTTTTTCATATTTTGTTTTCCATTTTTCATTAAAGTATAGAGTACTTATTATTACAGAATGAGCATCAGCTAAATCTCCATCACTTATATTACCTTCTACTTTATTGTGACTTTTCTTCTTGATCCATTTATTCATCTTGTCTGCAGAAAAATCTGCTTTTGTTTCAAAATTTAATTTCTTAGCAGTATCTTTAGCAGATTCAGAAATACTATTAGAACCATCTTTAATCCAAATAGATGAAGCAAAACTTACTTTTCTAAATGCTCCTTTATATCTTTTATGAATATTATTATAGTTACCTATTAATAATTCTGGTTCTAATCCAAAATATCCTTTTAATTCACTTTTTACTTTTTCATTACCTTCTTTATAAAAGAATGTTAATCCTGGATTAAGAGTTAAATCTGATAATAATACATTAGTATTTTTATCATATACTTCTTTTAATAATTTTGATGAGTATTCAACTGAATGATTATTTGATACTCTTACCTCTTTAAATGAAGTTCCTACTTTTATAAAAAGTATTACTATTATGGCAATTACTAAGATAACTGCTGCTGGTATAAGTATTGGTTTCTTGCTTTTCTTTGGTTTTTTATCTTGATTTTCTATTGCAGCAAGTTTTTGCTGTATACTATCATTCTGTTCAATCTTCATTTTAAATTCATTTTCCATATTACTATTATTCTCTTCCATATTTTCTCCTTATTCAAAGTTAAATATTATTCCTAATATTCCAATTAGTATTATAAATACACTAACAATCATAGTCCATTTACCTATACGTATCCAGTCTTTTTTCTTTAAATTCCTGAATCCCGGTCTTAATGTCATTATATCAATAGAATGTCCTGTAAAAGCATACAATCCTGTTAGTAATACACATACTCCAAATATTATAAAGAATATTCCAAATCCACTCATATTACACACTCCTGATCTTAATATAATTATATAATAATATGTATATAAAAAGAAGACTAAAAGTCTTCTTTATTGTTTTTTCTTAACTAATTGTTTATTAGCTTCTCTTACATCTTTAGATTCCCATTCATACCAGTCATCTGTATAGTTTCTAGCATAATATAAAGTATTAGGATAATTTGCTGCCAGATGGGCATAATCATTTGTTATTCTTTCTTTAGACCAGTTTTTGGTATAGCCTAAATCTTTAGATAAAAATGAATCTTTATTCTCTATAAATTTAATTATACTATCTTTATCTTTAGCATCACTATTAGTTAATACTCTCATGTATCTAGCATATTTTTCTATTAAGTTATTATCTGCGAATAATACTTCACCATATATTATTGGTAACCATCTTTTTAAAGAATATGTAATAGTTGGGAAGAAGTTACATCCTTCTTCTGGTAAAGCAATTGATTTTGCAGCATCAAATCTAAAGCCATTTACTCCTAAATCTACATATTCATTTAACATATCAATTATTTTTCTTTGAACAATTGGATTATTAGGATTTAGTCCTGGGAGTCCTAAGCAATAATTAATAACTTGATTTCTATCATCCCAATTATTTATTTGTACTTTTTGTTTAAAACAATCTCTATTAGCAAGTAACTCTTTATCTGCATCTGGATGAGGTTCCAAATATTCTTCTTCACTTTTATTAGCGACATGATTTATTACAGCATCAACTACTACGTTAATACCATATTTTCTTGCTTCTTGACATAGATCATATAACTCTTCTTTAGTACCTATTTTGTTACCTATTTCAAATCCTAATGGTTGGTATAACAACCACCAACCATCTGTATCATCAACTTTATTTCTTTGTAATGGTGATACTTGTACAGTATTAAAACCCTGCCTACTAATAATAGGTAGTAAGCGTTTTACATCTTTTAATGGACAATCAAATAAACTTAATATTCTATTCATATTCTACCTCTACCTTATTTATACCACATTAAAAAATTAATGCAATAATAAAAATAAAAGAAGGCTATAAGTCTTCTTTATTATATTTAATTAAGTGCTGTTGATAGATAAGTTTTTTATTCTTATAAATTATATAGCATATCTCTTTATCTGTTATATTATATTCTTTTTTAAATTTATTACAGTCATCAAATGTTACTTCTTTTTTTCTTTTAACGAAACTTATAAATTTATTTTGAATAGTATTTGATATTACTTCTTTTTTTAAATCTTCAAAAGAATAATAATCATGATCTAAAATAGCATAACCATATCTATGTTTTCTACAATATTTTTTTAAAGCATCATGTTTTAATAAATTCTTTTTATTAACCATCTCTTTAAATGGTTTTACTTCTATTAGAACTATTCTTCCATCATCTAATAATACTTGAATATCTGGATAATACTTTTTATCTCTAGTAACTGATTTATAGTTTATTACTAAGGACTGGGTTTTTATTTTTTTAACAAAACTACATTTATCTAAATCTTCTATTATTTTTTTCTCATATGGAGAATCATATGTTACTTCTTTTTTGCTCTTAGTAATTTTTAATTTTTTACTTTCTTTATATCTATCTTTTATAGGTATTTCAGTAAAACTATTAAATACTTTATCATTATTCTTTTTTGGTAATAAAAAGAATATTATTTTACTTTTAATTAAATCTTCTAACTTCTTCATTTTTCTCTTACCTTTTCGGTTTTATAATAAAATAATTAAGATAATTAGTCAATAAAAAAGATAATATGTGGGAATATTATCTTTTTTATTATATTATTTAGTTTTTTGATATGAATTATTGTTTTCTTTTTGTATAAAGTTAGCAGTTACTGATATATCAAATGGTTCACCAATTAGAATTTGTTCTTTAAATTCTTCAAATGTTCTTGGTCCATTGAATACTAAACCATTTTTTTCTGCAGAAGAAACAAGTCTATTATAACCAATAAATCCTTGTCTACCTTTATAGTATCCTGCATCTCTTTCATTAACTTTTTCACCATCTAAGAAACAATCAGATTCCATAGTATAGTATCTTACTACACCATCCATTGGTACTGCATCTGGAGAAACTTTTTTATCTTCATCTACATATTTACCATCAAAGATTAAACCTAATGATAAATTTAGACTAATAGAATCAAAGTTGTATTCTCTAGCATATGATTCATTACAATCATATAATACTTCACCAATAGTTTTAAATGCATCTAAGTCATTAGCGTATTTCATCATAGGCATTCTATAGTTTTCATCTATTCTTACTTTTCCATCATTAAATACACTAATACATGCCACTCCATGTTTATCTTTAGATTCTTGCATTTTCTCTAATAATGATTTCTCAAATACTTTTTTCTTCAACATAAACCCTCCTTATATTTTTTGTTTGTTAGGCCTCACAAACTGTTTTGTATTATAATCACTTTAGTGGTATAATAAAAATACATATTTTTCATGATATGTATAACTATTGGTTATGGGTGATTTTATGAAGACAAATTTAGAATTATATAAAGTATTTTATTATGTTGCGAAAAATAAAAATATTACACAAGCAGCTAATGAATTAATGGTATCTCAACCTGCTGTTAGTAAAAGTATTAAAGTACTTGAAAGAGACTTAGATACTATATTATTTAATAGAGGTAAAGATGGTGTTACTCTTACTAATTCTGGTGAAGTATTATTTAATAAAATTAAAAAGGCAATGGAATTAATTATATCTAGCGAAGAAGATCTAGATAGCTTAAATAATATGGAACAAGGTACTATTAATATTGGTGCAGGTAATACTATTATGCAGAGATATTTAATGCCATATATTAAGGAGTTTCATGAACTATATCCAAATATTAATGTAATAGTTCATACAGTAGTTACTCCAGAGTTGTTTAAGAAAGCACAATTAGGTTTAGTTGATGTTGTATTTACTCATTTACCTAATACTATTCCTGATGACTTTAGTGTTTATAAAATAAAAAAGTTACATGATATATTGGTTGTTAATAAAGATAGTGAATACAAAGATAAAATTATTACAAAAAAAGATTTAAATACATTACCTCTTGTCTTATTACCTTTTGATGCAAGTAACAGAAAAAACTTCAACAAGTTTTGTTTAAAAAATAATATTATTATTAATCCACTAATGGAAATAGGTAATGATTTAATAATTGAAGATTGTGCATTAAGTGGATTAGGTGTTGGACTTGTAGTTAGAGAATATGTACAAACTAAATTAGATAATAAAGAGTTATTTGAATTAAAAACTAATTTTAAATTAGATGAAAAATACTTAGTTTGTTGTGTTGATAATAATAGAAAGAATAATAATATATTAAATAATTTTATTAATTTATTAAAATAGGAGGGAAATATGGTTGATTATAAAATACTAAGTAGTAATGAAATAGATGAGATTGATGAATTAGATAATATAAAAACAAAATAAAAGAGAGATTAACTCTCTTTTTTTATCGGTAATAGTTTTTCATATTTAACACATTTTTCAGATATTAGAGAATATCCTTTTTCACAAGAATATTTTTTATAAGCTTCTGAGAATATTTTTTTAACACATGTATTATTATCTAAATTATATCCTTCACTACAATGCAATTGATATGTTGGTACTTCATATTCTGTCTTAGTACATGTTTTTCTATCACTACTCATTTTAAATCCTTGTCTACAACCTGTTACTGGAGTTGCGGATATAGTTTGACCCGGTGTAATACAGCTTGTTCCTACCAGTCTAGCATTTTCAGGACAATGATATTGAATAGTAGGATAGTTGACACAAGTTTTATAAGGACCATGATTTTCATATGTCCACATATTACTAGGACAACTTGTAGGGGCAGCAAATAATTGACATAATCCTATTGACTCATTATACATACTATTGCCAGAACAAGAATATAAAATTTTCGCAGGTGTTACTTTTTCTGTTGTACAACTTGTACCATTTAAATTATATCCATAAGGACAATAATAAGATAAAATCGAAATTGCTTCAGTTGATGTTCTGACACACAAAGATGGTTCTTTATTATCACTCTTAGAAAAACCTGATGGACAGTTCCATGTTACTGTAGGTTCTTGTTTTTCATACTTAATACATTTGTCTTTATTAAGTTCATATCCATCTTTACAGCTATAAGTAACTTTAGGCATTAAACTTTCTATTTCTTTAATGCAAGATTGATTATATAGTCTATAGCCATCCTTACATGTATATTCTACAGGTTTAGTTTTAGTATTATTCTTTGTTTTACTTTTATGAACAACAATACCTATAAGAATACTAATCATTATAACTACAACTATAATTGTTACTATAATTATTATTTTCTTATCTTTCATATAACACCATACCATTATATTTTATATTTTAATTATAACATATAGAATAGATTATCTTTCTTTTTTACGATTACTTTTTTTAAAACTAGAGTAAAATATACATGCTTGTATTTGATTAGCACAATAACATAGAAAATCTATATCTTTATCTTCCATTTCAGATAAAGCTTTTACTTTATCATCATGAGTTGGATAACATGCTTGAAAAGTTTTTATAACTGCCCATCTTTCTTCTCTTATTAAATCTTGAAATTTAGTAGTTTTCATATTCCTCCTTTCTACATCTTTGCTAGAAAAAAAAGACTTAAGATAACTCTTAAGTCAATAAATAAGTTATCTTATAGATCTAGCTTTACCACCTAACTTAATAGGTTGGTGTGACTTCATTGGGCTAGTCCCTCCATCACTCTTTATAAGATGTGAATTAATTATAACATATTTTTCTTTTTTTTATATTAATAATTATATATAATTATGTTAAGGAGAGTGATTATGAAAAGAGTTGGAAATGCGTTTTCAGGAGTTTTAGGTGGAATATTATTAATTATTATAGGTGTTGTATTATTATGGTGGAATGAAGGAAACAATGTTAGAAATATTAAAACAACAGCTGAAATGGAGAAGATTGTTGTCGATGTTAAAAGTGATAAAGTTGATTCTAAAAATGAAGGTAAATTAATTGCAACTAGTGGTGACCTAATAAATGAACAAGAAATGTTTGATGAGACTTTTAATGTTAAAGCAAAAACTCCAATTATGAAAAGAATTGTAGAAGTATATCAATGGGAAGAAGATAGTACTACTGATGATGAAGGTCATACTACTTACACTTATGATAAGAAGTGGTCTAGTAGAATAATTGATTCTGGTAATTTCCATGATAAGAAAAAAGTTAATCCAAAAACTAAACCATATGAAGATAAGGTATTTGCTTCTGATGATGTTAAAGTAGGAGCATTTAGTCTATCATCTAATCAAATACAGAGATTAAGTACGAAAAGTAATTATGATGGTTTTGATACTCAAAAAGCAGAAGAATTAAAACTTAATATTTCAGGTAAATATTTAACTACATCTAAAGATTTAGATCATCCTGAAATTGGAGATGTAAGAATAGAATTTGTATTTAATAGTTCTAGTGAAGTTAGTGTTTTAGCAGTACAAGCTGGTACTACATTTACTGATTATGTTTCTAGTTATGATAAAAGTGTTAATAGAGTTATGGATGGTACTCATTCTGGTGTAGAAATGATTAATGTTATCAAAAAAGAAAATAATTTCTTAAAATGGATCTTAAGATTAGTTGGTGTATTACTATTAGTATTTGGATTTGGAGCAATATTAAAACCAATTAGTGCAATATCAAGTTTTGTACCAATCTTAGGAAATATTGTTGGTGCTGCAGTTGGACTTGTATCATTACTATTAGGATTAGCTTTAGGAATGGTAATCATTGCGGTAGCATGGATTAGATTTAGACCAGTTCTTGGAATTACATTATTAGTAATAGCTGTAGCATTAATAGTATTACTAATACTAAGAGGTAAAAAGTCTAAGAAACCTGAAGAAGTACAACAAACAGTTGAAAGTAATTAATAATAAAAAAAGTATCTTTTGATACTTTTTTATTTTTCTAATTTAGCTTTTTCTTTTTCTATTTTTTGTAATGCTTTTTGCAATGCTATTTTTGGATTAGTTGCATAACTTTTAAATGTGTCATAGTTTTCTATTTGTATTTTTAAAGCATCTATATAGTTTTTATATACAATCTTTTTAACACCATTAGACATATCTATTTCTTTCAACATTTTAATATAATAATCTATTACTTTATCTAATTCTTGCCATACAAATTTTCCTGATACGGTAAATTTATTTAAATGTTTATTAGCATGTGAAGTTAATAGATTAATAAAATCTTGAACTATATCTTCTTTTTTTTCATCTTCTTTTGCTTCATTATATGCTTCTTTTAATTGGTTAAATAAATTACTATAATCATTTAAAGATAAGTTTGATTCTATATTTTTCATTTTTACTGAAAGGTTCATATAGTATTCAACATATTTATTATCTTTATCTAGATCATGCGCCTTAGCATATTCATAATATGCTTCTTTAAAGTCAGATGCAGAAAAATATAGGTCTGCTTGAGCTATTATTTCTTTTAGTCTTTTTGCTTGTCCTGTTAATCTTATATCTAATGCGAAATATGAATGACAATAATTACATTTTATTGTTTCTCTTGGATTTTCTATTCTAAGATTAGATCCACAATTAGGGCATTTTATATTTACTACTTCATTTGTAGGAGGAGTATATTTTGTCTTTTTAATTGGTTTTGTATCCAACTTTTCTCCTTTTAATGAATATAATAATGCATATATGTGTTTACAATATTTTTCTCTATCTATTGAATATGGACAATTACATTTTGCTTCTAATATTTTATCTTCTTTAACATTTAATTTTAAAGATACATTATATACTCTAGTTCCTTCTATTTTACAAGTATAAGTATGTTCTTTTTTCTTAATATCCTTTACTAAATCATTGTAATAATAGCCTATTCCTCTTTCCATTATTTGGGGTTCAAAATTATTGTCAAATACTTTTATATCTTTATTCATATTAACACCTAAGTTAATTATAACAAAAAAACACCTATTGGTGTTTATATATTTGTATTATTATCTTTTGTATATTCTAATACTTTTTTAAATAATGGACTATCTTCAAATTTGTTTTTATCCCATAGATACCAAATATCAAATGCTGTTTTAGCTCCGGATTTAACCATTTTTTGGGCTCTAGGATTGTTGAATACAACATTATCTTTTTGATCACTTAAATCATGTTGTCTTCCCTGATCTTGATATACTTTAGCTTGGATATCTGCTTCTATCTTATCACATAGATATGCAAAGTTTGCTTCTTTAGTTTTATGCTCATCAAACTCAAATAACAAATCTAACAATTCTTCTTTTTGACATAAGTCTCCTAACATATCAGACATTGCCTTATGTTCCATAGCTTCTTTTTCTTCTGGAGTAATATTATCAAATGGAGTAATATCTCCTATCATTACTTCTCCTATTTCATGAATCGTTAACATCTTTAATACTTTTTCCATGTCTAGACCTAAATCAAATTCTGAATTAATACTTATCGCTAAAATACATGTTCCATATACATGTTCTGCAACTCTTTCTTTATCACCTTTAACATTCCAATGACTTTCATCCCAGCCAGTTCTTATTTTATACTTTAATTTGGTTGCGAGTAAATAGAATCTCATTGCTTCATGTAATTTTTCTTCAAATCTTTTACTATTAACATTCCAATGTTTTCTTTCCCAATTCTTTTTTATTTTTATTATTAGTTTTTTTCCTTCTTCAAGGACTCTTTTTTTATCTTTATTTCTCATACAAAACCCACCTGTGAACTAATTATAACATAATATTCATTTTTCAAACATAATATGTTATAATATATAACCAATTCAGGTGGTTGTATGAATAGTTTTAATATTAAAGGAGATAAAGGTACTACTGTTATTGGTAATAAGCTATATTATTATAAGAGAAATGATGCCTATGTTGAAATGTTAGTTGAGAAAATAGCTGATTTATTTGGATTAAAACATGCTCATTATATTCCTATTACTATTGATGGTCTTAATTATTATTTAAGTGAAGATTTAAATAATCAAGGTACTTTTAGTACAGCATATGATTTAGGAATAGATTCTAACTCTTTAAGAGATATTAGTGATAGTGTACTTAATTTATTTCCTAATGATTTTGATCGTTTAATAGATGATATAATAAAAATGTATTTTATGGATTTAATGATATTAAATATAGATAGACATGTTAGTAATTGGGGATTTATTAATAAAGATAATAAACCTGAAATATGTATACTTGATAATGATCTTAGTTTTATATGGTATTACTCATGTATGAACTCTTGTCATAACCCAACATTAGATTCTTATAATGAACTTATAAATATATTCGAAACTTTTCCTGATGAGTATATAGAATTGTTTATTAAGATGTATAATACACTAGATTGTGATAAGCTAGGTGAATTAGTTAAAAAAACTGAAGAAGATTTAGTAATGGAATTACCTTATAAAGATAATTATTTCAATAGATTTTCTTCTTTTAGAGAACATATTAAATGTGCATTAGTAAGTTCTAATAAAAAATTAATAAAAACAGAGAATTAATATTCTCTGTTTTAATATGTTATTTTATCTTTATCTTGTTTATATTGTTCAAATACTTGTATTGCTTCTGCTCTATTTAAAGATTTTAGATTTAATACTTTTTTATTTACTTCTCCTTCTGATAATTTATCTATATAGTCATAAATAAAATCATCTCTAAAACCTATATCTGCAGCATCTTCTTTAGTATTTGCATAATAAACTTTTTTAATATTAGCCCAAATAATAGCAGATAAACACATAGGACATGGATAACATGAAGTATATAATTCACAGCCTGATAAATCATGAGTATCTAGTTTTTTACAAGCATTTCTAATTGCAACTACCTCAGCATGAGCAGTAGGATCTTTTTCTTTAATAACTCTGTTAATTCCTTTACCTATTATTTCTCCATCTTTTACTATACAAGCACCAAATGGTCCACCATAATTCTTATCAAAATTATCATCTGATAGGTCAATAGCAACATCCATAAATTCTTTATTCATATTATCACCTTATTAATAATCTTTCTTTTCTCTTTCTATACAAAATAGATCTTTATATACTAATACTTTTAATTTTCTATTTAATTTATATGGTCTATTTATATCTCCTAATTGATATAAAATAAACTTGGGTCCTTCTTCTGTTGTGATTAAAAGTTTTAATATTTGAGTAGGTTGTCCATCTACTAATACATTATCATTCATATATCCATATACTGTTGCCTCTACTTCTTTACCTTTTATATGAAGAATAACATATTTAAATATATTAACTATGACAATATAATATGCTATTACTGAAACTATTGTGAATATACATAAGAATAATATATTAGGAGAAAATCCATCATTAGAAATAATTACTATAGGTATTAATATACCAAATACTCCAAATATTATTGCGATTATGGTTGGAAAAACTATAGTCCAGAAACTTAATACTGCTTCTTTGCATTCTATTACTGGATACTCCATATTATAGTCTGATTGATTATTCATATTATCACCAATTATATTATAACAAAAATATCCACAATATTGTGGATATTTATTATTTTATTTTTCTTGATTCTAGATAGAATCTTTTATCTGCACTATGTCCCATAGAGAAAGTCTTTCTAGGAAGAGCTCCATCTAAGATTACTGTTTTAAATAAATCTTCTTTTGCCATAGCATCAAAGATAATACCAATATTATTTTCTTTAGATCCTAATTCTTTAGTAACATCTTCTCCATGAATGTAATCTATTTTTCCTTTATGATCTTTTAAGTACTCATCTAAGAATAATTGAATAGATCCTACTGGTATATTAGATTTAGGATTCTCAATATAATAAGTAGTATCTTCATTACTAGTTATTAATTCAAACTTTTGTCCTTTACCATCAGTATTAATCTTATAATATTTATTTAATTCAGTTATTAGATCTTCTACATCTACATCAAATAACACTCTATGAATTGCTTCAAATTGTAGAGCATCACTATGTAAATTTACTAATTCTACTAAGGCATATCTTGCAGGATGATTTAGATATTCTTCTTCTGGAAGAGTTTCTTTTAATTTCTCATAACAAGCTTTAGCTGTTGCAAGAGAATGATTACCATCACCCATAGCAAATAGTAATACACCTTTATCTTTTACATCGTATTTACTTTCAAATACTTCTTTATCTGCTAGATGTTCTAGTTGTTCTGTTATTCTATCCATTGTATCTACATCTAACTTATATCCTTTAATATGGCCTCCATTTTGCATTAAATCAAAGTCATAAATCTTATCTTCTTCTGTTACTTTGTTCTTCAAGTCTTCAATTATTTCTTTCTTATTATCATCAATAAGAATCATAATATGAGGTAATTCAATAGATGCATTTTCTCTTACTTTTACGCGTGGTGGTATTCTTTCTATTACAGTTTTTTCAGTTGCTCTTATAAGAGTTTCTGATCCTTTTTCATAAGAATAGTCTTCTAAGTCTACCATTCCTATTAAACCTTCTCTTATTCTACCATCGCTTTGTGTTCTTTCTAGATAAATCATTGAATCTTTGTATTCTGTAAAAATATCATTATTTAGATATTCTTCCATAGTTTGATTTATCTTTTTTATACGTTCCTCTACGTCACTTTCTTCAAGATATATCTCCGGTAATGTTAATCTTAGAGTTGACGGGTTGTCTCCTACAATCTCCTCTACTTTGTGCCAATAATCTGGCTCTGAAGTATATTGGTCACATGCCACTACACTCCATTTCTGCATGTCCACATTCTTTGGAATTAGAATGTTTGTCCTTTGAAAAGGAACTTTCACAATATCATCTCCTTGACTTATTCTAACAAGGAAATTAAAAAATATCCACCTTTTTGTGGATATTTTTATCTACTTCTGCCTTTTTCTTCTACTTTTAGCTCTCCTCTTAAGAAAGAATATATGTTTTCTCTTTCTTTTTCTATATCCTTTTCTTCAGTTGCGATATCGTCAGTAGTTATATAATCTCTTGGTGGATTCCAGTCTCCATTACCATATCTATCCCATCCAGTTCCTGCTGGTACTACACCACCAAATACTACACAATATGGAATATTTAACTCTCTCGCACCTATTAATCTATCCTCAATTCCTGTTTTAATAGTTTCCTTTAAATCAATATCATGAATATTTGGTCCATATTTTCTAAATAGTATTTCATCTTTTATAACTTTACTTCTATCCATTAATATATCTACAAATCCCATTTTCTTTCCTCCTAATCATAAGCACTTA
>JAEEGL011050997.1_pt1 | contig 16223 bp, 11 predicted proteins | sample 9134231 | NCBI WGS metagenome assembly JAEEGL01 (sample SAMN16246548, study PRJNA631951) | gut metagenome | biome: gut microbiome; feature: rumen; material: fiber-attached | host: Bos | place: Iran: Karaj | collected 2018-10
ATATCGCCATGCGTGTAGCTACCCCGAATAATTCCACCGAGATTCCGACAGGGGAGTGGCCGCGCCAGACCCTCACCCAGATGGCTAGCTCCCTCGAGAGCTCCAGCACCCAGGTGATAGGCATGGTCAACGCCGACTTCTGGAATACCACTACGATCTCCCCCCGCGGTCCCCTGCACAGCAACGGGACGGTCATGTGCTCGAAATTCGACCCTCTGGGCTCGGGCAAGCAGGGTGTGTCCTTCGTGGGCCGCTCCAAGGGAGGGAAGATAATGATCTATCCAAGTTCCGAGTATTCGACCATGTCCAGCATAATGACGGATATCACCGGTTCCGGACTCTTCCTCGTGAAAGACGGTAAAAAAGTCGATAATTCCGCCGGGCCCGACATGGAGCGCCATCCCAGGACCGCTATCGGCTACACCGGGAGCAACTACTGCTTCCTCTTCTGCGTGGACGGGAGGGGAGCCGGGGGCTCCGACGGCATGATGATGGACGACATGGGAAGCATCTTCGCCGCACTGGGCTGCCAGGATGCGGTGAACCTCGACGGAGGCGGCTCCACCCAGATGCTCATACGCAACCCTTCCGACGGCTCGTTCAAGATCTGCAACCATCCCAGCGACGGCTCGGAGAGGGCGGTCATAGACGCATGGGCCATAGTCAAAAATCCTCAGTGATATGAGACGTTTTAGCAATATAATCTGCGCACTCGCGGTCCTTTTCGCGGCAGGCGCCTGCGCTGAAAAGGGAAACGGCGGCACTTCGGGCGACGGTTCCGGAAAAGATGCCTCCGAGGAAGGGGTATTCGCAAGTTTCACCATCGACGAGGTGGCTTCCGCCGCTTCGCTGCTCGAATCTTCCTGGAAGGATGGGATATCCCTTCCCGAGAACCTCAAGGTCGGTGGCAAGACCCTCACCCTTCCCCAGTACCAGTACGCTTTCTGTAAGGCGGTGGTCGCGATTGCCGACGGCGGCAAATCCAAGGTCGGCGTGAAGGATATCGAGGCCGTGGAGATGGAACAGAGGGAAGGGTATGACCGCGAGACCATGCCCCTGACCGGGGGCCCCATGGCCGGTTCCTCCTCCGAGGACCTGCTGAACGTCGCCGGCAGGATGCTTTCCCAGATGGACCGTACCGGCTCCGTACCAGAGTTCCTGCTTTTCTACCGCGACGACGATATTCTGCACTTCGGTTCCTACCGCGCCACCGTCGGATTCGTGCGTGCCCTTGCCGCGTATGCCGACGCCCACGCACTTCCCTCGCAGGTCTCGGTGCGCCTGGGGAAGGAGTTCACCCCCGTCACCATCAAGGCCTTCGCCCAGGAATTCGTGAAGCTGCTGCAGGTATGGGAAAACAACCGCGGCACGATCTACGCCGACTCCAAGCACTCCGGGTCCAAGGCTTTCACCAACGTCCGTTTCATACCCACGCCTTCCAGCTATGCGGAGTCCGACAACAGCAAACTCCCCGAGACCATGGTCGCGGTGGGGAGCAATTCTTACACCGTCTACCAGGCCTGGGAACTCGCTCTGCGGGGAATAGTCGACCTCATCACCGTCGAAGGTTCGAAGGTGCTCCAGTCCGACGTGGACACTCCCGTCCACACCCCCGGCGACGGAGTGGGCATGGACTCCATGCTCCCTGCGCCGCATGACTGGAACGTTTGGACCTACCCCTGGTACGAGGCCGACGAGACCCTGAATCTCTCGACAGCCAATCCGGTCACCATCCCCCTGCTGGAGAGGCTCCTGCCGTGGTGGTACGTCCGCGCCATATACTACGGCCAGGTCAACAACCTCCAGTATCTGGAGACCTTCAAGGTGGGCTCTTTCACCGGAATGATATGCTCGATGAGATGTCTTCTGATAATGGCCCGCTTCTACAAGCAGGTCCTGGATGCCGGGGTGGAGACAAATGTCTACACCTTCATGAAGGACAAGACCATCGATCCTACTCTCTATTAAGAGTAGATTCGTAGGGAACCCCATCCTGACGCACTACGGCCCCGATTGTGAATAACTATCGGGGCTGTGTTGATAACTCTTTTTGACTTTATCCGCGAAGATTGATAACTTCGAAACCCAAATACGACTGTATTAAAATTCGAGTGTACTAATAACTGTTATGAAGGTCATAAAGAGAAACGGAGAAATCCAGAAGTACGATTTCAGCAAGATCGAGAAAGCGGTAGCGTCCGCGTTTGTTGCCTGTGGAGAAGAAGGCGCCCCCGAAAGCCTGGTTGAGAGCCTGCACCACCTCTTCGACATGTTCGATGACGAGGCGGTGTTCAAGGTGGAGCAGATCCAGGACATGGTCGAAAAGCAGTTGATGTACGAGAAGTACTTCGACGTGGCGAAGGCGTATATCCTTTACCGCGAGAAGCACAAGGATCTCCGTTTCATCAAGGAAAGGGTGGACTACATGGACTCCTATGCCCGTTCCACCGCGAACGCCGCGTCCTCTTCCGAGACCGACGCGAATGCGAACGTGGCCATAAAGAACGTGGCGAACCTCGACGGCGAGGTCTACAAGACCATCAACCGCCAGATTCAGCGCTACCGCATGAAGAAGAAGCTGAAGGAACTTTTCCCGGAGGTGGCGGAGCAGTACGAGGCCGACATCAAGCACCACACCATCTACATCCACGACGAGGCGTCCTCCCCCGCGGTGAAGAACTACTGCGAGGCCGTGTCGCTGTATCCGCTCGTGCTTGAGGGAACGTCCGGGATGGACGGGCTCGGCGCTGCCGCCCCGAAGAACCTGAACGCCTTCTGCGGCCAGTTCTGCAACCTCGCGTTCCTGCTTTCGGCGCAGTGCAAGGGCGCCGTGGCGTTCGGCGAGCTGTTCAACGTGTTCGATTACTACTGCGCCAAGGACTTCGGCCCTGACTACCACCTTCAGGTAGACCATATCGCCACCCACAGGCCCGAGCGCACCATCGGGGAGGTTATCCACCAGGCCTACCAGCAGATAGTCTATTCCATCAACCAGCCGGCAGGTAACCGCAGCTACCAGTCTCCGTTCACCAATGTCTCCTACTACGACAAGAACTACTGGCACGCCCTGTTCGACGACTTCTGCTTCCCCGACGGGACGAAGCCAGTATGGGACAGGGTGGATTTCCTGCAGAAGGACTTCATCCGCTGGTTCAACCGTGAGCGCACGAAGACCATGCTCACCTTCCCGGTGGAGACCATGGCCCTGCTGACTGACGGTAAGGATGTCATCGACCAGGACTACAAGGAGTTCACGGCCCAGATGTACGCCGAAGGCCATTCCTTCTTCACCTACCTCTCCGACAACCCGAGCGCCCTGGCGAGCTGCTGCCGCCTGCGCAACGAGATCCAGGAGAACGTGTTCAGCTTCACCAACGGCCTGACCGGCGTCCAGACAGGATCGGCCAACGTGATATCGCTTAACCTGAACCGCATCGTCCAGGACTGGGCGAAGTCCAGGGGCTTCACCCGCGATTACGTCATCGCCAACTTCGACGAGATCAAGGAGGACTTCAAGCAGTATTTCATCCAGATCCTCGAGAGGGTGTACAAGTACCACACCGCCTACAAGACCCTCCTTTACGAGACTGAGAAGGCCGGTATGCTGAACGCCTCCACCGCCGGGTACATCAAGATGAACAAGCTCTACAGCACCATCGGCGAGAACGGCATCAACGAGGCCGCCGAGTTCGTGGGCTGCGAGTGCTCCTACAACGAGAGGTACCGCGATTTCTGCCGCCTGATAACCGGCACCATCAGCGAGCAGAACCGCATCCATTCCCGCAAGGATTTCCTGTTCAACCAGGAGTTCGTGCCCGCCGAGACCCTCTCTTCCAAGAACCTCCGCTGGGACAAGGAAGAAGGGTACTGGGTGCCCGAAGGAAGGGTCCTGTACAATTCCTATTTCTATCTCGCGGACGATCCCGGGACCTCGGTTCTGGACAAGTTCAAACTCCACGGGCGCGAGTTCACGGAGCTGCTTGACGGCGGCGTGGGCCTGCACTGCAACCTTGAGGAGCACCTCAGCAAGGAGCAGTACCTGAAGCTCATCGACTTCGCCATAGCCCAGGGTACGACCTACTTCACCTTCAACGTGCCCAACAGCGAATGCACGAACCCGGACTGCCACCACATCATCAAGACCCCGATGGCGGTCTGCCCGAAGTGCGGCGCCCCCATGCGCCAGTGGACTCGCGTCATCGGGTTCCTGCGCCCTGTCGAAGACTTCGACACCTACCGCAAGATAGAGGCGCACCACCGCTTCTATGCCAAGGAGGTGGAATGAAGTACGCCGACACCAAGGTAGTATTCAGGGAAGTTCCCGACGAGATCACCCTTGCAGTCAACATCAGCGGATGTCCGGTGGGCTGCAAGGGTTGTCATTCGCCCTATCTCGCCGAGGACATCGGTGAGACCCTTGACCTCCGGGCGCTGGAAAAGCTCGTTTCGGAGAACCAGGGGATCACCTGCATCTCCTTCATGGGCGGAGACGCCGATCCTGCGTATGTGGGACAGCTTTGCAGCCATATCAGGACGAAGTACCCCGGACTTAAGACCTGCTGGTATTCCGGCCGCGGCCTCTCCCAGGCCGGTGATGTCCTCCCCTGGCTGGACTATATCAAGGTCGGTCCCTGGATCGAAGAGTTCGGCCCCCTGGACAACCCTGCCACCAACCAGCGCTTCTACGCGGTCTTTCACGATGCCGCCCCTTCCCCGGCAGCCGACCTTCCCGCCGGGATCCGCCTGGAAGACCGTACCTCCCGCTTCCTGAAAAAAGTTTTTTGACGCATTATGACACTTCTGGAAATAATAGCGATTATTTGTGCCGTCATAGGAGTGATAGGCAGCATAGTCCCCGGAATACCCGGACCGCCGATAAGTTGGCTCGGGATGCTGTGCGTGTATTTCGCCCACAGTACCAGGGCAGGAGAACCCATGACCACCACTTTCCTGCTTGTATGGCTCGGCATAGTTACTGTGGTCACAGTCATTGATTATGTCTTCCCTGCGTGGACGACAAAGATGACCGGAGGGCACAAGGCCGCTTCGGCAGGGGCGATCATAGGTCTTTTCGCCGGTATGTTCCTGCCACCCGTAGGAATTATCATGGGATCCATCCTCGGAGCTTTCATCGGAGAACTGTTCGTCACGGACAAGGGGATGTGGGCTGCATTTAAGGCAGCTATGGGGGCCTTCATCGGCTTTATCGCCACCACCGGGTTGAAGATAATCTGCTCGGGAGTGATGGCCTGGTATATATTCTCCTTCGTTTTCTGATCCCCTACAGCCACTTGTCGGCGAAGAGGATGTACTGCTGCCAGTCGAAGGCGAGTATGTCGTGCTTGCCGGTGCGCATGTGGTAGCCCAGGGCCCCGTCTCCGACGTGGGTGTCAGGACCGGGCATCTCCACGCCATCGAGTCCCTTCTTCCCGAACAAGCTGTATACAGGACTTGCCGCCTGAATGGCCAGGAACTCTCCCCTGGGGTCGGCATAGAAGTCCTCGGTCGCGCTCGCCACGTACACCGGCCTGGGGGCGCAGAGCGCTATCAGTTCATGCTGGTCGAAGGGAAGCGCCGCTTCGTTGTCGTTGTATTTCAGGAAGTTGTCGCAGAACCACTGCGGCCTGAAGCAGTTGACTTTGCGTATGGTCTCACCGAAATGGCGCCGGCTCAGGGCCGCACCGCAGTTGCCGGAGCAGTTCGATATGACCAGGGCGAAGCGTTCATCCTGCGCACCTGCCCAGAGGGCGGTCTTCCCGAGGCGGGAGTGTCCGAACACCGCCACCCTCTTCGCGTCCACGTCGGGATCGGTCTCAAGGTAGTCCAGCGCCCTTCGCAGTCCCCATGCCCATGCCGCTATCGTACCCCATTCGTCCGGGTCAGGGTAGTCCTGCCCGGGGCGGTAGAACAGGGGATGAACCCCGTTCTCGAACACGTCGTCGTAGTCCGGGTCCACGTCGCCGCGGTAGAAGGTCGCTACCCCGTAGCCAGCTGAAAGGATCATCTCAAGAGGCCAGCGCCGGTCGCTCTTCCCCCGTTCGAGGTTGTCCACCTTTCCGTAGGTCTTCAGCTCCTCCTCCGTGGGCATGAGTATACCGGGGTCGTTGCAAATCCCCCAGTTCCCCAAGAAGTTGATGCCCAGGAAGGCGGGAACCTTTCCTTTCGCATCCGCGGGAGTATAGACAAGGAGCTTGAGGTAATGCTTCCCGCTGCCGTCGAAATGGACCTTCACCTCCTTGCGCACAGCCTTTCCTCCGAGGGCCTGAGAGTCCCGGTAGAGGGTTTCGAACCACATTCCCTCGGGCCTGCCCGGTGCACGCCCGAACATTTCCTTTTCAAAGAGACCCAGCAGCTCCGCCCTCCGGCGCCTGCTCCACTGCCGCCTGTTGCGCACAGGCCTGCCGTTTTCGAAGGTAAGGGGGTCAGGAAGGGTATATGCAGGGACATCAGCCTCGTCCAGGATCGCGGGGAAGATACGCCTATGGACGTCCGTGACCTTGCGCGGGCTGAGGCATGCGGCGTGGGCGCAGAGCTTGGCGATCTCCACCCTGTCTGGTTCCAGTTCCATGTGGGCGGGGACATAGGAATTGCCCGAAGGATCCTCGCCGGTAAGTATTTCATACCAGACCAGGGCGGCGGTGTACGAGCCTATAGTCTTGTTGAGGCCGGGAGGGTTGGGACCGAGGTAATTGTTGATTACGTAGGTCTTCGCGAGGTTCCTCATGGCGGTAGCCGTGGACTGGGTGACTTTCCTTCGCAGCGAGGCTTCCTTTCCGGCTGAGCTGAAGTCCAGGCTCTTCCCGGAAGCGGCGGTGATCCCGTCCAGATGCTGTCTGATGTAAGGTTCGGGTATAAGCTGCTCCGGCGCAGGGGCCGTCAGCAGACCAAGGATGAGGAGTAATCTTAACATATTGTGAATGGTTTTTCCCACAAAAATAGTAAAAATCCCTACCTTTGTAAGCACCTCCAGGAGGAATTAAGACGATGGAACGCCGGAAAGACAACATACGCAGGATGTTCGACGGAATAGCTCCGGAATATGACAGGCTCAACCATCTGCTGTCGATGGGCTTCGACCGCAGCTGGCGCCGCCGTGCCCTGAAGGAGGTCCTGCCGGCGCCCGGACCCGCCCCTGCTTCAGGCGGACCCACCCCGGATCCGGCCTCCTATCGCGTTCTCGACATCGCCTGCGGCACGGGTGACTTCAGCCTGGAGATAGCTCGCAGGCTTCCCCAGGGAGGCAGCGTGACAGGAGTGGATATCTCTGAAGGAATGCTGGCGGTGATGCTGGAGAAAGTCGCCCTTCAGGGCCTTCAGGGCAAGATTTCCGCGATCCCGGGCGATTGCGAGGCGCTGCCTTTCCCTGACGCGAGCTTTGACTGCGCCACCATAGGTTTCGGCATCCGCAACTTCGAGCACCGGGAAGCCGCACTCAGGGAGATTCTCCGCGTCCTCAAGCCCCAGGGAAAACTCGTGATACTGGAACTCTCCGTCCCCGAAACCCCAGTGATCCGTCAGCTGTTCCTGTTCTACTTCACGAAAATCGCCCCCCTTGTCGGCGGGCTCATCTCCGGCGACAGGAATGCATACAGCTACCTTCCGGCCTCGGTGAAAGCCTTTCCCGGGAAGGAAAAATGGATGGCCACCATGCGCGGATGCGGTTTCCGGGAAGTCACCCACAAGGCTTTCACCTTCGGCACCTGCCGTCTATACCGGGGAGTAAAACCCTGACAGGTGCAGTTTTCTCCTTTCCGAGTGCGGAAAGAACGGAAATATTAGTTATCTTTAGCCCCGGTTAGTTAAAAAGCATTTCTTATGAAAGTTGCAGTCGTAGGTGCTACAGGCCTCGTCGGTACCCGTATGCTTGAGGTTCTCGAGGAAAGGAATTTCCCCGTCGATGAACTCATTCCCGTCGCGTCAGAAAAATCCATCGGCCGCAGGGTTTCCTTCAAGGGCCGTGAGTGGACGGTAGTAAGTCCCGATGATGCAATAAAGGCAAGCCCTTCACTGGCACTGTTCAGCGCCGGCGGAGGCACTTCCGCCGACCTCGCCCCGAAATTCGCTGCGGCGGGTATACGCGTTGTGGACAACAGTTCCCAGTGGCGTATGGACCCGACCAAGAAACTGGTCGTTCCCGAGATCAACGCAGATGTCCTCACGGAAGATGACTACATCATCGCCAATCCCAACTGCTCCACCATCCAGATGGTGCTGCCCATAGCGCCCCTGCACAAGGCCTATATCATCAAGCGCATCGTAGTCTCGACCTACCAGTCCGTTACTGGCGCCGGCTACAAGGCCATCAACCAGATGAACGCCGAAAGGCGCGGGGAGAAGGACATCGACCGCAAGTTCCCCCATCCCATCGACCAGAACATACTTCCTCACATCGATGTCTTCGAGCCCAACGGCTACACGAAGGAGGAGATGAAGATGGTCAACGAGACCCGCAAGATCCTCCGCGACGAGAGCATCCAGGTCTCGGCTACGACTGTCCGCGTGCCCGTCCAGGGCGGTCATTCCGAGTCGGTGAACCTTGAATTCGAGCGCCCCTTCGAGCTGAAAGACGCAGTTAGACTGATGTCCGAGATGCCCGGAGTGACCATCCAGGACGACCCTGCGAACAACGTCTATCCCATGCCGCTGTACGCCTGGGGCAAGAACGACGTGTTCGTGGGCCGCATCCGCAGGGACTTCTCCGTGCCGAACGGCCTGAACCTGTGGTGCGTCAGCGACAACCTCCGCAAAGGCGCCGCCACCAATGCCGTCCAGATTGCCGAGGCCCTTCTCGAAAAAGGAATAATCAAAGCATAAGCATATGTCCACAAGAAGAGATTTTCTTAAGAACTGCGGCCTCCTGACCGCGGGGACCGCCCTCGGCGGATTCAGTTTCGATGCCATAGCCGCTCCTGCCGCTCCCGCTGCAGCCGCCCCGGACTATGAGCCCCTCACCGGGATCAAGTATCCCATCCGCGGCCTGGAGGCCCTGACCGACAAACAGATAACCTACGTCGTCGTGGGCGCAGGCAACCGTGGCACGGTCTATTCCCGCTATGCCGAGATGTATCCCGACAAGGCGAAGATCGTGGGAGTCTCAGATATCAACGACTTCCGTCTCAAGAGGATGTCCAACAAGCACAATGTCCCCGAGGCGAACCGCTTCGGCGACTACCATGAAATCATGGCAGCCCCGAAACTGGCCGACGCGATGGTGATCTCACTGCCGGACGGCCTGCACTATGAAGCCTGCATGCTGGCCCTGGCCAAGGGCTATCACGTACTGCTCGAGAAGCCCATCGCCCAGACCGAGAAGGAATGCCGCGCCATCCTGGCCCAGAGCAAGAAGTACAACCGCATCGTCGCCGTCTGCCACGTGCTGCGTTATGCCCCTTACTTCATAGCGCTCCGCGAGGTCATCAGGCAGGGGCTCATCGGCGACGTGGTCAGCATCCAGCACCTCGAGCCCATCGAGGCGACCCACATGGCCCATTCCTACGTGCGCGGCAACTGGCACGTCTCGAAGGATACCACCCCCATCATCCTCGCGAAGTCCTGCCACGACCTCGACATCATCCGATGGCTGCTCGACAAGCCCTGCAGGAGGGTCGGGGCGGAAGGAAGCCTCTACTATTTCAAGAAGGAGAATGCCCCGGAGGGCGCAACCATGCGCTGCACCGACGGTTGCCCGCACGAAAAGGAATGTCCCTTCTCCGCGATCACGGAATATGTGCGTCGCCGCAACCGCCGCAACGTCCTGGACTTCGACACGTCCACTCCCGACGATCTCGTCTATGAGAAGCTGAAGACTTCGGACTACGGCCGCTGCGTCTTCCATTGCGACAACGACCAGCCTGACCACTATGTCTCCACCCTGGAGTTCGAGGACGGAGTCACGGCATCCTTCTCCATGGAGGCCTTCGTCCCCTGGGGAGGCCGCCGCACCCGCATCATGGGTACGAAGGGCTATATCGAAGGAGACATGCGTCAGTTCGTCGTGACGGATTTCCTCAAGCGCAAGGGCCGCATATGGAACATGAAGGTCGCGGAAGTTCCCGAGTACAAGGGAGCGGGCCACGGCGGCGGCGACCTCGCCCTGTTCCGTGACTTCGTCGAGGCGGTTGCCTTCGAGGATCCGAAGCGCCTTACGAGCAACATCGAAGCTTCGGTTGAAAGCCATATCATGGGATTCATGTGTGAGAAATCACGTCTCAGCAACAAGAAAGTAGCAGTCAAGATATAATGCGAGTCCTCAAGTTCGGAGGTTCTTCCGTGGCGAATGCCACCGCGATGTCCCGCGTCATGGACATAGTCGAGAAGGAAGCGGAAGGAAGCCGCATCCTTCTCGTCAGTTCCGCGATAGCAGGCTGCACTGACGCCCTCATAGCGATAGGAGCGGCGCAGGACAGGCAGCCTCTTGTCGATGACCTCAGGGACAGGCACCTGAAGATCATCCGCAGGCTTTTCTCAGGGAGTTCCCGGCAGGAGGCAGGCAGCGAATGCGAGGCCATCTGCGAAGAACTGCTCAAGGTTCCCGGAAAGGACTGCGTCACCTTCGGAGAACTCTTCAGCACCCGCATCCTTGCCCGAAAGTTCACCGAGGAAGGATACAGGACAGTGTGGCTCGACTCCAGGGACCTGATCAATAAGGATGACATCGAGGGGTCCTACCCTGTCATCAAGGCCGCGGTGGAAGCCCATCCCGAAGCGGACATTTTCGTGGCCCCGGGCTTCATAGCCCGCAACGGCAAGGGTGAACTTGCCGACCTGGGAAGGGGAGGATCCGACTACAGCGCCGCCATCTACGCGGCCGCGCTTGACTCCGAAGCCCTTGAGATATGGACCGACGTCCCGGGAATAATGACGACCAACCCCAAGGTCGTCCGGGCTGCCCGAACCATCCCCAGGATATCCTACGAAGCCGCTTTTACGATGGCGGAACACGGGGCAAAGGTCCTTTATGCCCCTACTGTGGGCCCTGCCCGCGGTGCCGGCATAGCCATAAACATACGCAACACCTTCGACCCCGCCCATCCAGGGACCGTCATCGAGGCACAGCAGCCCCGCGAGGTATGCGAGTGGATGGGACTGGCGACTGAAGACTGCCCCTCCGGCACCCGCCTGAATCTTGTCGCCGAGGGCCCCGTGGACACGGAAGAGTCCCTGAAAAGGGTCGGGGATGCGCTGAGGGAAGCGGGAATAGCCCCCCTGGAGATGGGAAGCGACGGCGGAACGGTATGGGCCGATGTGCGCCCGGAGGTCGCAAAGGCAGCCAGCTCCGCGGTGCACCGGGAGTTCTTCGAAGAGGAGACCCTCAAGTCGCTGGACGTGTACGTAGCCGGTTACGGTGCCGTCGGTCATGCGTTAGAGAAACTGGTTTCGGAGGACATCGCCGCCCGCAGCGGGAAGGAAGTCCGCATAGTCGAGATATCCTCCGACCATGGATTCGCCGACAAGGTCCTCGCCGAGGCCCCGCGCCGTTCGGTCTTCGTGGACTGCACGAACTCCGAGGATATCTGGCGCAAGTACGTGCCCCTGCTCGAGGCGGGTATCAACATCGTCTCTTCCAACCGGCGTTCCCTCGCGGTCCCGTACGTCGAGTACGCTGCCATGAAGCAGGCGTCCCTCCGCAGCGGGGCGTTCTTCCGCTACGGCACTACGGTAGGAAACGCACTCCCCATCCTTGAATCCGTGTCCATGGAAACTGAGCTCGAGTCCTTCGAAGCAGTGGTCTCATGTACGCTGAACCATATCATCACGGGCTACGACGGCGCGAACACGGAGAGTTTCGCGACCCTGCTCAGGCATGCCCAGGACAGCGGCCTGACGGAGCGCGACCCCCGTACCGACCTGGGCGGAAGGGATGCCCTGAGAAAACTGCTCATCCTCGCCCGCGAGGCCGGTATTCCGCTCGAGGAGGAGGACGTGACCATAACCCCCATGCTCCCGGCGAAGTACTTCAACTGCCCGCTGGAGAGTTTCTATGAGATGCTGCAGGCCGCCGAACCGGCTTTCATACGCCGCGAGGCTGAACTCGACGCGATGGACAAGCGCCAGCGTTTCGTTGCGTCCATAGAAAAGGATCCCGCCGCCTCCCATGGCTACAGGGCCGAGATCAGGATGCGCCTGTACGATATAAGCAGTCCTTTCTACTGGATTTCCGGCACCCAGAACGTCATCGAAATCCGCAGCTCCGGCGTAGCGCCCCTCGTTATCAAGGGCGCCGGTGAAGGAGCGGTGCAGGCCTCGACCGGAATCCTTTCAGATATAATCAGGTAAATACCCCCTACCTGTACCCTTCGAACTCCGGCATCGCCAGCTCGGAGATGGTGTCCTTGAGCATACGGTCGTCGCGGGGGCATATCATCAGGACGTCATCCGTGTCGATTACGATGAAATTTTCCAGTCCCCGGACGGCGATGAGTTTCTTCTTCAGGGTGTTCCTTGGCTGGAGGGAGAAGATGATATCGTCCTTGTTGTCCTTCAGGATGCTTTTCCCGGGCAGGCGTATGGCGTTTCCCGCCTCGTCTATCTTGGCGAGGTACTCATAGAGCGACTCCCAGTTCCCTATGTCCGCCCAGCTGAATTTCGCCGGGTATGTCCATGCGAGGTCAGTCTTCTCCATGACGGCGTAGTCTATGGATATCTTCGGGCAGTCGGCATATACGGTTTCCAGGAACAGCCTTTCCCTGGTCGTGTCCAGGATTTCCTCCCAGCCCTTCCAGAGATTGGTGATCTCAGGGCAGCAGCGCTCGAGTTCATCCTTCAGTACCTCGGCCTTGCAGACGAAGATACCGGAGTTCCAGAGAAACTCTCCGCTCCTGAGGAAAACCTCTGCCAGCTCTGCGTCGGGCTTCTCGGTGAAGGTCTTGACCTTGACGGGCTTGCTGTCCTCGTTGGCTTCCCTGCCTCCGACTATCTGGACGTAACCGAAGTTGCTGTCCGGCCTGGTGGGGACTATCCCCAGGGTGATGATGGCCTTGTTGTCGGAAGCGTGCTGGAGCGCATCCAGCAGGGTCTCGGCATACTTGTCCAGGTCACCGATTATATGGTCCGCGGGGACTGCCGCCAGGACGGCCCTGGGGTCCCGTTTCAGCAGGGTGTAGGTGGCGTAGGTAAGGCAGGGGGCGGTGTTGCGGCTGTACGGCTCCAGCAGCAGGTTCTCAGGGAGGAGTTCCGGAAGGTCCGCCATGACCTGTTCCTCATAATTGATATTGGATACCACCAGGATGTTCTCCACGGGTACTATCTGGGCAGCCCTCTCGAACGCCATCTGCAGGAAGGTCTTTCCCGAGGGGTCGAGGTCCAGGAACTGCTTGGGCTTGGACTCGCGGCTGATGGGCCAGAAGCGCGAGCCTATGCCGCCCGCCATGATCACGCAATAGTTGTGTATGTTTTCCATATTATATATACATTGGTATGAATGCCTGTGGATAATATTGCAAGCTGCAGTCTCCGTCCGGGGCGTACTCCACCGCGACCACGTCGAAGAAGACTTCGCTTCCGGCAGGGGCCCCGCCTCGGGAGAGGTAGGCCTTTGCGGCCTTGGTGAGGTTGGCCTGCTTGCGGGCATCGACGTTCCTTTCGGGCTGAGCCGGCGCGGGCAGCCGTCGCGTCTTTACCTCCACGATGTGCAGGCCGCCGGGGGAGAGGGAGATTATGTCCACCTCGAGATGTCCCCACCTCCAGTTCCGCTCGAGTATGCGGTGCCCGAGCCCTTCGAGGTAGGAGGCCGCCTGCGCCTCGCCCCTGTCTCCCGTGTCCTTGCGTTCCCTGCTCATTCGAAATTCACTATGGTCACTCCGCTCCCGCCCTTGCGCACGTCCTCATCCAGCGCGGATGCGACGCCCGGGACGGTCCGGAGGTATTTCTGTATCTCTTCGTGCAGCACTCCCGTGCCCTTGCCGTGGATGATGCGGACGCTGCCCATCCCGAGCATCAGCGCGTCGTCGATGTAGCGGGTCACCGCCTCCATGGCATCGGAAAGCCTCGCCCCGCGGACGTCCAGTTCGGGCCTGAACTGAAGTTTCCGCTCCCGAATCGAAGCGTCCTCCCTGGCCCTCGGGGGAGTGAACGACGCCCTTGCAGCCTGCCTGAACTCGTTCGAGGAGATACGCTCGAGCTTTCCCGGCGCAATCGTGGCGCTCACGTTCCCCACGAGCACCGTGATGGATTTGGAGGAAACCCTGGCGACTTCCCCCACCATGCCGGAGGCTTTGATACGCACCTTCTCCCCTATCTGCAGGGGAGCGGATGTAGTTACGGGAGTGCCGGTTCCGGCGGCCCCGTTCTTTTCGCCGCTGCTCGTCGCAGCTCCGGCCTTCCCCCTGCGACCGTTTCCGTCGCTGTTTCCCGCTTCCGGCCGCTTCTTCCTGGAAGATTCCAACTGCCGCATCTTGCGGTCGAGGAAGTCCCCTCCGGTGCCCGCCTTTTTCTGCTCGATCGCCGCAAGGAAGCCCTGCAGTTCGCGGCGCGCCTGCATGGTCTCCTCCCTTCCGGCCTGGGCTTCCTTTATGTCCCGTATGGTCTTTTCAACCTGCTTCCCCGCGCCCTTGACTATCTTTTCGGCCTCCCTGCGGGCTTCATCCAGGATGGCCTGGCGCAGCTGGCGGACCTCCTGAAGTTCCTTCTCGTAGCGCTGCGTGAGGCCTTCGAGGGCTTTGTCCGTGGCCTTCAGTTTCTGCAGCCTTTCGTCTATGGCCCGGCGGCCGCGGGCTATCTTGCGAAGGTTCCTCTCGATTCCGACGTACTCCTCCCCTGCGCGCTGCTCGGCATCCTTGACTATGGTCTCGGGAAGTTTCATCTTGCGCGCCAGCTCGAAGGCGAAGGAATTCCCCGGGTAGCCCGTTTCAAGCTTGAACTCCGGCTCTATCCTCGCGGCGTCGAAGAGCATGGCCCCGTTCACCACCCCGGTTCCGCCGGTCGCGGCGTAGAGCTTGAGGTTGGTGTAGTGGGTGGTGATGACCCCGTATGCTCCCCTGCGGTCGAGTTCTGCGAGTATGGCCTCGGCGATCGCCCCTCCCGCTGCGGGTTCCGTCCCGGAGCCGAATTCGTCTATGAGCACGAGGGTATCCCCGTCCGCTTCCTCCAGCATCTGCTTCATGTCCGCGAGGAAGGAGGAATAGGTGCTGAGGTCGTTTTCCAGGGACTGGTCGTCGCCTATGCTGACAAGGATACGCCTGAACACCCGCAGTTCGGAACTTTCGGAGGTGGGTACGAGCATGCCCCACTGGAACATGTACTGGAGCAGCCCCGCTGTCTTCAGGCACACCGACTTACCCCCGGCGTTCGGTCCTGAAATCAGCAGTATCCTCTTCCCTGGATCGAGTTCTATGCTCAAGGGGACCATCTTGCGGCCTTCCTTCGCGAGCGCCTTTTCGAGCAGGGGGTGACGCGCCTTGCGCAGCTGTACCCTGCCTTCTTCGGAGATCACGGGCATGCCTGCGATCTGCTCCAGCGCGGTCGAGGCCTTGGCCATCAGGAAGTCGATTTCCCCAATGAACTTCGCGCCCTGGGAGATCCCGGGGATGCATGGGCGCAGGAAATCTGTGAATTCCCTCAGGATGCGGTAGATTTCGCGGGTCTCTTCGAAGTGGAGTTCGCGTATGTCGTTTTCGAGGCCTATCACCTCGGCAGGCTCGATGTAGCTGGTCTTTCCCGTGGCGGATTCGTCGAACACGAAGCCCTGGACCTTGCGTTTGGAGGCGGTACTGACGGGAATCAGGAACTTGCCGTCGCGTATGGCCACGGAGGCGTCCTTGTCGGCGAAGCCGTCTTCCTGGGCCTTGCGGAGTATCGCCGCGGCGGTCTTGGAAAGGGACGCTTCCTTCTCGCGGAGACTCCGTCGAATCTGAGCCAGTTCAGGGGAGGCACTGTCGCGGACATCGCCGTAGCGGTCGAGAATCTCGTCTATCCTGGAGCGGACTTCCGGGAAGTTCTCAATGGGCTTCGCCATGGCCTTGAGTCCGGGATATACCCCGTCCTTTACCGATCCGAGGAAGTTCTTGATCCTGAGCACGGTGTCCAGGAGGGTGCCGAGTTTCCCGAGGGAGTGGACGTCTATGGCGGTGCCTTCCTTTTCGAGGGGCTCGAGGAAGGGGAGCGCGTCGATGTAGCCGGTGGTGGGGAAACGGTCCTCGAACATCAGGACCAGGCGCATCTCGTCGGTCAGGGAAATGCGGCGGCGTATCTCCGCGGGATCGGTGCAGAATGCTTCGGAGGCTACC
>JAEEGL011705937.1_pt1 | contig 16223 bp, 4 predicted proteins | sample 9134231 | NCBI WGS metagenome assembly JAEEGL01 (sample SAMN16246548, study PRJNA631951) | gut metagenome | biome: gut microbiome; feature: rumen; material: fiber-attached | host: Bos | place: Iran: Karaj | collected 2018-10
AAAAATATAAAATTTGTTGACCCTTTTTTATACCCCTCATCGTCTTTATATATGTAGGGGAGATTGTCGGCTTATGCCGGCTTCTCAAAATAATGTATAAGATAGGGAACGCCCGCAACATCGAGTCCTGTTACGCCTTTGCGCGTAGTAGGGCTTTTTTATTTTCTGGGACGACAACCCCAAAGTTTCAAAGGAAGGATATGAGAAAGATGAAGAATGGAAGAAAATTGTCCAATCGAATTCTGGCGATCTTACTTTCCATCGTGCTGTCCGTAGGTACCTTCTACGGTGATTATGCACTGACGAGAGCAGAAGAGATCGTGACGGAAACCCAGATGGATTCCGCCAGCGAAAGCACAGAAGAAGCTCCGGCTACGGAAGACAATGATGTCGCAGCACCTGCAGAGGGCGGCGATACCTTTGTTTCCGAAGAAAGTGTGGCTACTTCCACAGAAGAAGCCATCCAGTCGGAAGAAAGCGCTGTTAGCGATGAGTCAGCTACAGATGAAACTGCAGCAGACGAAACCGCAGCAGACGAGACTGCAGCAGAGGAGTCAGCAGCAGACGAAACCGCTGTAGACGAAACCGCAGCAGATGAAACTGCAGAGGAAACCCTTGCAGATGAGACCGCTGAAACCGTTGCGGATGAAACTGCAGAAGATGTTTCCGACAATGACATTGACGACATCTCCGGAAACGATGTTTCCGATAATGATGTAGAGGAAGAGGTTGCATACGATCTGGAGTTCAGAGAGTCTGTAGAGATCGACGGCCTGCGCATCACCCTGTATGCCGCACCGGACATCCTTCCCAACGATGCACGCCTGGATGTTAAGAAGGTATCCTACACTCTGGCTCGGAATGCAGAGAAGGCCATCGACGAAGCAACCGGCGACAACGTAGAAGTCGTTGAATCCTATACCTATGACATCACCATCCAGTCTGCGACATTAGGCGAAGTACAGCCCAAGAACGGTACTGTCAGCCTGACATTTGAAGAGGTTGTAGATGAGAGCGAGGCAGTAGCCGGTACGGAGCTGTCTGTTTACCATGTCAATGACAATGGCAATCAGGTATCTTCTGTAGAGCAGGTTGGTGCTTCCGCTAAGGAAAGTACAGATATCACCGTTGAGACGGCTCACTTCTCGACGTATACGGTTGTACTGAAGCAGGGAAAGAATACCGCCAAGGAATTCAAGGCTTACCTGAAGACTGAAAAAGATGGAGTTTATTCAGATCTGAATATCGGATCAAATCCGTCTAAAACGATTACTATTACAGGCGCGACTACTCCTGCTGCGCTTGCTGCACAGCTTACTGTTCCGGGATATACGTTTGTAAAGGCCGTGTACTATTACACAACTACGGCTTGGTTTACGACTACATACCATTATGATGAAATCACTTCTTTTAACATAAGAAAATCTAGTTATTCGTCGAATTATTATCCTACGTTTACAACCGTTTATAACGAGACCCAGGATGCTGATGACCACACAGTTTGGTTTATTTATCAAAAGGTAACCACCCCTACCGAGTGGTATCGTACCAAGGAAGACAACACACATGTTGTTACCCTGTCCGATTACGATAAGCTTAACTGGAACTGGGATAAGGTAAAGAACCTGTCTCTGGATCTGCATACCCAGGAAGAAGTATGGGATGGTAATTACGATAATTACTACACCGATTATTCCGAAGGCAAGATCACCAAAGATTATGATTTTGCAACCTGGACACATTATACCAAAGAAAAGAACAAGGCAACCGTAAGACGTTTCCAGAAGACCTATACCATTCCCGAAGGTTATGATGCATCGGACTTCTTCTCTTTAACCAACGTTGCACATTACACCTTTAACGGAAAAGAAGTTATTCCTATCAATGATGATGTTTATATCTTCGTATATAAGAAGGGCGAAAACATCACCAACCAGAATTTCAAGAATTATCTGGCATTCTGGACCGGTACTTCCTGCCAGAGCGGCCTTAAGACTTTCCAGGGAGTAACCGGAACCACCAGTATTTGGGCAAGACACGAAAAAGATTCTAAGGATAACAGTGCAGCAATGCGCGCACTGTATGCTACCGCATACGAAGACCTGAAGTACACCGACGGCTGGTTCTGTGAAGTAGGTCAGGATAACATCGGTACCATCATGTCTACCAACTATCCTAACGCAAAGGCCGGCGATGAATTCATTATCGATGTTTTTGCAGTAGATTACAGTGCCGGTGGCGGTATGAGCGCCTTCGATGTTACCGCAACCGCTAACCTGAACGCACTGGTTAACGTTAAGTATTACAAGGATTCCGTATCCGATGCCAATCTCCTTGGAACCAAGATCAGCAAGGATTATGTCAATACCTGGTTAGATCTTAGTACCATCGGAACCAACGCTTACAAGCCTGCAAATGATTATAAGGACGGCGTTGTTGTCGGCGTTACCGACAAGGACGGCAACCCTGTAGATTTTGCCAACAACAAGATCTATGTTGCCAACAAGAATTCTTACACCGTTAACGTTGTCTATGCAAAGCAGAATGTTAACTACACCGTTAAATACTTAAAGAAGGGCACAACCGAATCCGTGCATACTCCTTTAACGGATTCTGCACCTATCGGCAGCCGCATTACCAAGACTGCTATTACGGTAGAAGGTTATATCCTGGATGGCGCTTCCAGCCAGACCATCGAAAAGCTGGACAGAGATCCTTCCAAGAACGTCATCACCTTCTACTACGTTCCCAGCACCGTTACCATCACCTGGATGAACGAAGGAGAGACCAATCCCCTGCGTGTGGATGAAAACGTAACCTACGGCTCTATGCCCAGCTATGGTTCCACCCCTGTTAAGAAGTCCAGTGATGAGTATGAGTACACCTTCAAGGCATGGACTCCTGCTATCGTAGCAGCTACGCAGGATGCGACCTATACCGCAACCTATACCCAGACCAAGAGAAGCTATGCTTATACCGTAAATCACATCCTCGAAGGATCTACAAAGCCTTTCAAGACTGTAAATGGCCAGACTGCTCAGTTCGGCACCACCGTTACTGCACAGGCTCTTGCAGCAAAGGATATCCCGGAAGGTTACAAGGTTCGTGCAACCAATACCTACACGGTTAAGATCACTGCTGATGTGACCAAGAACGTTATCAACATCTACTATGATCAGGATCTTTCCAAGACCAAGACCCTGGCATATGAGATCAACTACTATGTAGTCGGAACCAAGCAGACGGATGACTGCACCTCCGGCAGCAAGAAGGTTTGGATCAACTCTTCCGAAACTTTTGCAATTCCTGCACCGGATACCGATGACAAAAAGTACACCGGTTACCAGTTAGGCGATATCAAGGTTAATAACGTGGTTGTTGCAGATGCAAGCAAGATCCCCACATCTGTCAGCAGCTCCACCACTGCAAATGCCAAGACGACCATTGATATCTACTATGTTAAGAATGCAAACTGGACCAAGAAAGGCTCCCTGTTTTACACAGTTGAGTATTACAAGGACGGTGTTAAGGTAGACGCCGATACCCACACCGAGACCCAGAACTATGAAGTATGGGTATTAGATCCGGTTCCCACTACTCTGAATGTAGTAGCAAAGAACATCAATACCACCAACAAGTACGAAGGATATACCTTCGAAAAGACCGATCCCGCTACTCTGCCTGCAAAGATTGCAAACAAGGGCGTGATCAAGGTTTACTACAAGGTTAACAAGCATCAGGTTTCCTACAAGTATGTAGCAACTCCTTCCACCATTGCAGCAGACCGTGCAGTAACTGCAGCAGAAGCAGCTACCTTAGCGAACCTTCCCGGTACCACCACCGGCGTTGCATTTGGTTCTACCTTTACCGTAGCAGCTACCCCTTCTGTAGACGGCTATGACTTCTACGGATGGAGTAAGGATGGAGCTACCGCTACTTCCTTCCAGATGCCTGACAGCGATGTAACCCTTCAGGGCTACTTCGTAAGAAAGACCAACATTTCTTACAAGGTTGAGCACTACTATCAGAACCTGGATGGATCTTATCCTTCCAAGGCTGCAAATGATGATATCAAGACCTATACCGGTATCACCGGCGCAAGCGTTTCCGTAACCAACGAAATGTTACAGAACAAGGCCGGCTTTACCCATACCACCGTTGCGGACCTTTCTAAGGAACGCGGCACCATCGCCGGCGACGGCAGCCTGGTATTAAAGGTTTACTATGCAAGAAACAGCTACACCGTAACCTATAAGTACACCGGAAGTATTCCTACCGGCGCAAGCGCACCTGTTCCTTCTGCAAACGCACAGGGTATCGTTTCCACCAAGACTTACAAGTACGGTGAGAACGTATCTGTGCAAGCAGATGCAACCGCTTCCGGCTATACCTTCAGCGGATGGACCGTAAGTGCAGATGCTGAGGAAGCAGAGCTTAGCACCTGGCAGCAGATCATTGACGGTATCCAGACACTGTTTGGCGTAACTCCCGCTCAGCAGTTTGCAATGCCTGCAACGGATATCGTAGTAAGCGGTTCCTTTGCAGCAGAAACTTCTACCTATTCCATTGAGTACTATCAGCAGAACGTTGCTCAGAACGGTTACGTACTGGTAGAAGATGAGACCTTAACAAACTTAAGCGCAACCACCGATACCACCGTTTCCGTATCTACACAGCAGATCAAGAGCTTTGAAGGATTTACCCATGTTCAGGTTGAAGGTCTGTCTAAGGAAAGCGGCGTTGTAACCGCAGCAAACAACCTGGTATTAAAGGTTTACTACAACCGCAACAGCTACGAAGTATCCTACAGCTACAAGGATAACTTCCAGCCTGAAGGCGCAGCAGATGTTCCTAAGACGGCAACCGTTGTTTACGGCAAGTCCGTAACCGTAGCACAGGCTGCTTCTGCAGACGGTTATACCTTCAGTGGATGGGCAACCGCAGATGCAGCAGTAGAAAACGGCGCATTTGTAATGCCTGCTAAGAACGTAGCATTTACCGGTTCCTTCGTTCCGAACGAAAATACGCAGTATAAGATCGAAGTTTATCTGCAGAATGTAAATGACGACGACTATACCATTAAGACTTTTGACGATGGTACAACAGCTAAGGTGCGCACCGGTACTACCGGTACAGCTGCCAGCGTAAACGGGCTGATCGCTGAATTCACGGAGACCGGATTCCATCCTGCTTCCAACGCGATGTCTTATTACAGAAGGGGCAAGGACGGAGATACTAAGGTTACCAGCCCGATCATCACAGGTAACGGCGATCTGGTCATCAAGCTGTACTATGATCGTTATGTTTATAATGTATCTTACGGCGTAAAGTATGCACCCAGCTATGCACCTGCAGCTCCTGCAACAGTTAACTATCGTTATGGTGCATCTGTAACAGTTGCATCGGTTCCTTCCGTTGATGGCTGGAACTTTGAAGGATGGACACCGAATGCTGATGGTTTCTATAAGCAGGTAACGATTTCCAATAACACCTTTACTATGCCGAATGGCCCGGTTCTCTTTGAAGGCGTTTACAGTGTGAAGTTTTATGACATCACACGGAATTACTATTATGAAAATAAGACCGATGAAAACGGTGCTTATGTTAAGATCGCAGACTCTAATAAGATCAGAGTTGGCTATAAGAAAGAGGCATACAGCGTTGGGGCCGACAAGACCATCGCGGGCTATACCGTTGTGGAGTCTCCTAAGAGCATTACCCTTGATCCGAATGATACAACCAAGAACCATGTAGATTTCTTCTACAGAGCAAACCAGATCGGTTACACCGTAAAGCACGTAAGAGGAGATATCACCGACAAGGAAGTCCTGATGAAGGATGCAGATGGTAACGATGCCATCGAAACCGGCACCAAGGCTTATGAGTCTACCTTAAACGCAAGCGCTAAGAGCTTTACCGGTTACAGTCTGGCAACCGGTGAGACTGCTTCCCGCAGCATCACCATGGGCCTTAGTGCAGCCGATAATGTGATCGTATTTAAGTATGTTCCGAACGAGTATCCTTACACCGTTTACTACAAGGAACAGGGAACCGGTAAGACACTTGCTAACGCTACCACCGGAACCGGCAAGTACACCTACACCGTTACCGTTAATGCCAAGAATATTACCGGCTACTCCGTAGTCGGAGATAGTTCTCAGAATATCGAGATCAACCTGTCCGGTAATGAGGCTACCTTCTATTACAAGGCAAATAATTACAACTACACCATCCGGTACTGGGATCGTGCAACCAACGCATCCGTCATCGATGAAAACGGAAACGCGGTAGCAGATACCACCGGAAGCGCAGCCTTTAACAGTTCCGTGATCGGTACCGCTCCTGCAGTTACCGGTTACACCGCAGAGAAGGCTACGGATTCCATGGTGATCAAGACATCCGGTAATGTCCTGACGCTGTGGTACAACAAGAATGCTTATGACGTAACCTACGCTTATACCGCAGGTACCACTACCAAGGCGCCGGATCTTCCGGAATCTGATGAAGGTGTTGTTTACCGCTCCACCTACAACGTTAAGGATGCCGGAACCCTTGCAGGTTACACCTTCAGCGGCTGGTTCTTAAAGGAAGACCTGACCGGCAACCAGCAGGCAAGCTTTGCAATGCCCGCTAAGAACGTAACCCTGTACGGTACCTACACCGCAAACAGCAATACCAAATACAAGGTAGAGCATTACACCCAGAACCTGCCCGGTTCTACCAAGCCTTACGATCTGTACAAGACCGATGAAAAGACGGGTAAGACAGATACCGAGGTAACCGCAGTTCCTTACGATATCGATGGCTTCACCTTAGATAAGACCGTAACCGGAACTGTTGAAAAGGATACGGTAGCAGGCGACGGAAGTACCGTCCTGAAACTGTACTACACCAGAAACAAGTACTCTGTAACTTATAAGTACACCGGAACCATTCCTACCGGCGTCAGCGCTCCCAGCCCTTCCGCAAACGCACAGGGTATCGTAGCAAAAGACAGCTACTACTTCGGCCAGTCCTTTGAACTTAAGGCTAAAGCAAGTGCAACCGGTTATACCTTTAACGGATGGACCGTAAGTGCAGATGTGTCCGAGGCACAGCAGAGTAAGTTTGCTCAGGTGATCTCTGCGATCCAGACACTGTTTGGCAAAGACCCTGTACAGAGCTACGACATGCCGGCAACCAACCTGGTAGTAAGCGGCTACTTTACCGCCAATACCAATACCGGTTACAAAGTTGAGTACTACTGGCAGAATGTTGCTCAGAACGGTTATGAGCTCCATGAAACCGTAGATAACTTAACCGCAACTACAGATACCAACGTATCTGCAGAGATCAAGACCTATGAAGGCTTTACTCATGTGACCGTTGCAAACCTTACCAAGGAAAGCGGCACAGTAGCCGGCGACGGAAGCCTGGTATTAAAGGTTTACTACAACCGCAATCAGTATGATGTCACCTACAGCTACACCAAGACTGTTCCCGGAGCAAGCGCTCTTCCTCAGAAGGCAAGCGTTGTATTCGGTAAGGAAGTAAATGTAGCAGCCATTGCAACGGCTCCCGGATATAGCTTCGGCGGATGGTTAACCAGTGATGCAACGGTTAAGAACGGCAAGTTCACCATGCCTGCTAAGAACGTTGCATTTACCGGTACCTTTACTGCTAATACCAATACGAAGTACATCGTAGAGGTATACCAGCAGAATATTACAGACGATAATTACACCCAGAAGACCTTTGCAGACGGCAAGAAGTACGTAGAGCTTAAGGGAACCACCGAATCGGATCTTCCCATCAGTTCTCTGCAGAGCCAGAATCTGGATACCGGATTTAAGGTACGTTCCGATAACAGTGTTGTAATGGTTAAGAGAAATGCACAGGGTGCAGAAACCTCCTACACCGGAACAACCCTTCCCGGCACCGGCGATCTGGTGATCAAGCTGTACTACGATCGTTTAACCGCAACGGTTTCCTACTCTTACGGTTATGCAGATCAGAACAATAAGCCTTCCAATCCTCCTGCAGCTCCGGAAACTGCAACCTATCGTTATGGTGCAACCGTTTCTGTAGCAGATGCTCTTTCTCTGGATGGATGGACCTTCACCGGATGGAATCTGACCGCCGGCGGAGTAACGATCAAGAATGGCCAGTTTACCATTGGTACCAGCAATGTAACCTTCTATGGTTCCTTTGCAGCAGATACCTACGACATTGTACGGAATTACTACTATGCTAATAAGAAGAATACCGACGGAAGCTTCAAGAAGATTGCTGATTCCACCGTCCTTGAGGATGTAACCTACACCGAGAGCGCCGTTTCTGTTGCTGCAGAAAAGACCATCGAGGGCTACACCATTGATCAGACTCCTAAGAGCCTGACCATCGATCCTGTAAATACGGATAATAACCACGTAGACTTCTTCTTCACACCGAATAAGTATGACTACACCGTACGTTACCTGGATCGTGCAACCAAGCAGCCTGTTATTGACGAAAACGGCAAGGCAGTAGCAAATAAGGTTGTAAAAGACGCTGAATTTGATGCTTCCTACACAGAGGATTCTATCGAAGTAACCGGTTATACCGCAGAGAAGGCTAAGGATTCCATTACCATCAACAAGACCGAAGGTAATGAGCTGATCTTCTGGTATAACATGAACAAGTACACCGTAACCTATGCATACACCAAGGGAACCGTAGCAAAGGCTCCTAAGGCACCTGCAGATGTTCCTAACGTAACCTATCGTTCTACCTTCTATGTAACCGATGCAACCAAATTAGACGGATATACCTTTAGCGGCTGGTTCTTAAATGAGAACCTGACCGGCGACAAGCAGGCAAGCTTTGCAATGCCCGCTAAGAATGTAACCTTATACGGTACCTACACGGCAAACAAAAATACCGCTTACAAGGTAGAGCACTATACACAGAACCTGCCCGGTGCGACCGAAGCTTACAGTCTGTTTAAGACCGATGAACTGACCGGAACCACCGACAGCGAAGTTACCGCTACACCTTACTCCATCGAAGGATTTACCTTAGATAAGACCGTTCCCGGAACGGTTGAAAAGGATAACGTAGCAGGTGACGGATCTACCGTCCTTAAGCTGTACTACGTAAGAAATCAGTACAATGTATCCTATAAGTATGACCACGAAGCAGGTACACCCGTAGCCGGCAGCAGCACGCCGGATCCTACCGAAGCAGCTCTGGCAACTCTGTCCAAGAACTACTATTACGGTCAGGACGTAACCATCATTGATGCGGCAACCGCAACCGGATACAGCTTTAACGGCTGGGCAGTATCTACTGAGTATGTGGCAGATCCTGCACAGGAGAAGGATAGCTCCCTGTGGGCTAAGATCCTGGAGAGCTTAGGTAAGCTGACCGGCAATGATGTAGGAAAGACCTTTGCAATGCCTGCAGGTAGTGTGGAGATCAGCGGTTCCTTTACCGCAGACGATGTGAACTACATCGTAGAGCACTACTTCCAGAACACGGAACTTGATACCGACCTTGCTACCTATGAGAAGAACGAGCAGCTGGCTAAGACCGAGAAGAAGTCCGGTAAGGCTGACGCAGAAGCTACCTTTACCGCTAAGACCTTTAGCGATGGCATCTTTATCAATGATGCAGATGCAACCGCATTTGTAAGCAGAAACGGAAATACCGATACTGCAGTAGAGACCACCACCATCCTTCCGGACGGCACTCTGGTCATCAAGCTGTACTACACCAGAAAGACACCGGCCATCACCTATGTTCCGGTATTGAATGATGGTTCTGAGGCAGATAGCGCACTCTTTGATGCTATGAATCCTGATACCTATACCTATGGCGTAGGCATTCAGAGACTTAAAGCTGCAAACTATGAAGGAGCATTCTTCCTTGGCTGGTACGCCGATGCCTATAGTATGTACACCGTTGAAACTCCTGCCATTGCAGAAGATGCAACGGATGACAAGACCTTCTATGCAGTATTTGCCATGAAGGTTCCGACTGACTTCCTGTTAACCACTCCTGCTACCCAGGATGCAGCTTATCCGGGTGATCTGGATCCGGACGATATGGAAGATGGACGGTATCGTTACATCGAAGCTACCACCGGTTTGATGAGCTATAACAATCGTGAAGCCGGTCTGGAAGCAGGTGTTGTAAGCGGTAGCGCAATGTTACCGTTCAAGAGATTTGTAAGAAGCGATGAAGTAGCAACTTATAACCCGAGAAAGTTCGATGAAAGGGATCTTGGAACCAATATTGCACCGCTTATCCCGGTGACTGACCTGATCACGACAAATGCTCCGGTAAGCACCGATGCCATCCAAGTATTTACTAAGGACGGGGCAACCTACCTGAGAACCCTGTATGACGGCGTGATCTACGAAGCAGCTTATGATTCTGTAGACTGGTACGTATTAAAGAAGGGTCCGAATGCTAACTGGAATGTAGTAGGTGCTCCTCAGTGGACAGAAGTTGGCAGTTTATCCGTAATCGGTGAAGAGACCGTTTACGATGCAGCAAACCACACTGTAACCGTAGAGGGCGCTGAAAACGGCACCTTAAGCTACAAGGTAACCACAGCGGATGCTGAGGAACCTGCTCCTTACAGCGAACTGCCTCAGTTTGTGGATGCAGGTACCTACCATGTAGAAGTAACTGCAACCTTTGGCCAGTTTACATTAACCGACGATGCAGACGTAGTGATCACTCCCAGAGAGGTAACCATCCAGAGCTTGTCTGCACGTAAGACCTTTGACGGATCACCTCTTGTTGCAAACGACCGTGTAATGTTAACCGCAGTAGTAGGCGATGAAGAGACGGTTTCCTACGAAGCATTAAAGCTTACCGAGGATCCCGGTATCTATGAAGAGACCATCTTCCCCGGCGAAGGTGAAGGTATCGAAGTAGTCGTAACCGGCAGCATCGTAAGGGATGAAGGCGTTAACACCTTTACCGTACGTACTGCTAACCTGAAGGATAACTACATCCTGAAGGCTATCGAAGGCGACCTGTTGGTAATCTCCAGAAACGAAGAAGAAGACAACAGGATCGAGATCACCTTAACCGGTGTGACCGCAACCTACACCTATGACGGCAACGAACATGCCGCTAACGGATATACCATTCCTGATATGGAGAACTTCGAAGCTTCCGAGACCATCGTGGAATATGCTTACGAGTATGACCATGAGAAGGCAAAGACTCTGACCGATCTGTATGAGGTTGGTTATGAACTTCCTGAACTGGAAGAAGAGCCTGAAGAGCCTGAAGAGGAAGAGAACCTGCTGTCCAGAATCTACAGACTGTTTGCTCCTATGAGCGTTCAGGCAGTGGATGTAACCGGATATGACAATATCCCTGAAGGCGCAGTGGTATTCTCCATCACCAACACCGAAGGCGTACAGACCATTTACGCAGTAACCGGTGTAAAGGCATATGTAGCTGCAGTCAATGTAGGTACCTATGTACAGGAAGTAGACGCAAGCGACGCTCAGATCGTCATTGTTGAGAAGGATGTTGATCCTGAAGAATTTGAGGATGTTACCGATCAGTTCAGTTTCCTTACCGCAAACGGTAAGCTGATCATCAATGCAGCTCCCAGCCAGGATAATCCTCCTACGACCAGAACCACCAGAACCGGTGAAGTTCTTGGTGTAGACCGTGAAGTAACCATCGCTGATGAGGAAGTTCCCAAGGTACTTGGTGCCGACAGACCTCAGACCGGTGATGATGCAAACGCATTTGCATGGATCTTTGCAATGGCTACCGCAGCTATGATCTTCGGCTACAGCATCTTCAAAAAGAAGAAGGAAGACGAAGAGGAAGCTTAAAGCGTACTGTTTAAGAAACAAAAGAATTAAGTAATACAAGGAAAGGCCTCTGCTCGGATGAGCAGGGGCCTTTTGGCTTTGTCATGTATTTGGCTGTTTATGCACCCAGTTCCTGTTCGCACATCGCAAGGGATGCCAGGATCACCTTGTCCATGTCGTAGTACTTGTACTGACCAAGGCGTCCGCCGAAGAGGACATCCTTTTCGGCCACTGCCATCTCCTGATATTTGGCGAAGAGGGCATTGTTTTGATCATTGTTTACCGGATAGTAGGGCTCCATGCCCGGCTTCCAGGTAACGGGATATTCATGGGTGATCACCGTATCCGGCTGGGTGCCAAACTCAAAGTGCTTGTGCTCGATGATCCGGGTAAAGGGCACTTCCCGCTCGGTGTAGTTGACCACCGCATTGCCCTGATAGTTTTCGCAGCCTTCGATCAGGTTGGTATCAAAGGAAAGGGAACGATACTCCAGATTCCCCAGTTCAAAATGGAAGTACTCGTCGATCATACCGGTGTACAGCACCTTTTTCCAGGAAATATCAGCACTGTGCTCCTTCTTAAAATCTTCAAAGGATACGTTTAATTCTACCGGGGTGCCTTCCAGCAGCTTTTCCACGATCCGGGTATAGCCGCCCTCCGGGATGCCCTGGTAGGTGTCGTTAAAGTAGTTGTTATCGTAGATGAAACGAAGGGGGAGCCTGCGGATGATGAACGCGGGCAGGTCCTTACAGTCTCTTCCCCACTGCTTTTCGGTGTAGCCCTTGATCAGTTTCTCATAGACATCACGGCCTACCAGAGAAAGGGCCTGTTCTTCCAGGTTTTTGGGCTCCGTGATATGAAGCTCAGCGATCTGCTTAGCAATCCTTGCCTTCGCTTCCTGAGGGGTCTTAATGCCCCACAATCTGCTGAAGGTATTCATATTAAAAGGAAGATTGTATAACTCGTCCTTATAAACAGCTACCGGCGCATTGATGAAATGGTTAAAGGTCGCCAGAGCGTTCACATAATCCCAGACCTTCTTATCGGAAGTATGGAAAATATGGGCACCGTAGCGATGTACGTTGATCCCTCGCACATTTTCCGTATAGATATTACCGGCAATGTGATCTCTTTTATCAATGACCAGGCATTTTTTGCCTGCTTTCTTCATTTCGTTTGCAAATACGGCACCGAACAATCCGGCCCCTACGATCAGATAATCATACTGCATCTTCCGTCCACCTTTTCTTTTGGATTCCTGTTTTTTGTCTGCTAACGGGAATGGACTGTTTGTCCGATGAAAAACCCGCTATAATGAGGGTACTGTAAAACAAAACCCAAATATCATTTTATCGGAGATACGCGAAAAATGAAAGTATGCTATATCGATCAGACGACAACCGGACGGGATGGTATGATCACCGCCCTGCAGGAAAAAGACTGGATCTTAACTTCGTTTCCGGCACCTTCCGCGTTTGACCCGGAGCAGGGCAGTTACGATAAGGTCCTGACGCAGGTTTTGCAGAATCAGACCCCGGACTGTGTCTTTTCCTTTGATTTCCTGCCGGAGGTGTCGTTAGTCTGCAGTAAAGAGAAGATCCCTTACGTTTCCTGGACCGTTAATATGCCGGCTGCAGGACTTTTCAGCGACCTGGCAAAAGATCCTGTAAACCGGCTCTTTGCCATTGATTCGGCATTATGCGAAACCTTAAAAGGGTCCGGTATAAAGGTTACTTACCTTCCGCCTGCGGCTGATCCGGATCTGCTCTTTGGGATCGCTCATTCGCCTATGAACGACCTGCCGGATATGGATGTATCCTATGTAGGGCCAAACCGTGTCATGGAAGAGGAAAGCTTCCTGGACCATGTGGCTCAGAAGGACCTTGCAGTTGCAGGAAAACTGCGGGATCTGATGCATGAGCGTAAGTTTTGCTATGACCTTCCGGCTATTGAGAAAAAGCTGCCTGAGGATATCCTGAGTGGCCTTCATAAGGCGCTGCCCCTGCAGATCCCGGAAGGCTCTCTTTTTAGCGCTTCCTACCTGTATGCGGCCTATTTCCTGTATCCTTCTTTAACGGAGATCGAGCGGGGAGAGATGCTGGATAGCGTAAGCCTCCATCTGGGCGATGTGGCAAATCTTCACGTATTTCCCGACAGCATCGGTAATCTGGCGCCTTATATCTACTCTAAGAGCCTTATCAACCTGCTGCTTCCTCCCAGAACCTACGAGGCTGCCCTTCCTATGGAAGCGCTGGAAATCATGGGTAGCAAGGGCTTCCTTTTATGCCCTCATCAGGCAGATGCGGAGAAACTCTTTGTTCCCGGTAAGGAGATCGTTCTTTTTGCGTCTAAGGAAGATCTGCTTACGAAGATCTCCTATTATCTGGAGCATGGAGAGGAACGAAGAGAGATCGCTGCCAGGGGGCTTGAGAGGATCCGCGCAGAGCATACCTTTGCTCAGCGTTTGGAAGTGCTGTTTTCGGCGCTTTGAAAACCCGACGAAGTGGCGAAAATGTGGGAGATGCGCGAATTCTCATAATAATCGTCAAAGTATTCAAAAATTGTGCTTGCAATGATAGAAAAAGAATGCTAATATTATTCTAGCAGTATGGGTTATTGGACGAACTGCGCACTCGTCCCATATCCTTTGGTTTTACCCCTGGCACAAGGGATCTGAAGGCAATGGATTGAGAACTTCAGATTTCTGCTATATGTGCACCATTCACGGAAGAAAGGAGGGGTCAGCTTGGCAAACGCAATTCTGAATACGGTCTTTAATCATTACATGACCACATACGCTCCAAAGAGTACCACGCAATATGATACTCATAAGAAGAGCGAGCTTCGTGGCGTCTATAATTCCATTGTCAAACTGAATAAAGAAGCACCCCTTTATCTTCTGGATACCAGTAAGGATACCCAGTCTTTTGCTGTGGAGATCAAGGAAAATGCTGCACGTCTTACCCACACTCTGGCCGAGCTTAGAGGGGACGACGGTGACGATGCATTATTCCGCCATAAATCAGCATCTTCTTCCGATGACGATGTAGTTACTGCTGAATTTGTCGGTTCTCTTCCGGAAGGCGACAGCGGCGAGGGCATTTCCGTAGATATCGAGGTGGAGCGCCTGGCGTCCACCCAGCTTAACATCGGCTCCTACCTTAAGGAGGAAGCGGTTTCCCTTCCCGGGGATACCTATAGTTTTGATGTTGGCATCAACGGACTCAGCTACGAATTCCAGTTTAATATCCACGACGGTGAGACCAACCGGGACGTACAGGAGCGCCTGGCAAGGCTGTTAGATACCTCCGGCGTCGGACTCCATGCTTCGGTGGAATACAATGAGAACTGGGGAAGCGCCCTTCGGATCGAGTCCATCGCTACCGGCGAAGGCGAAAACGGCGGACCGCTCTTTACCATTACCGAGGAACAGACCAGCAAGGCTACCGGTGCGGTGGATTATTTCGGATTAAACAATACCGTATCTCCTTCTGCCAACGCTTCCTTTAAGATCAACGGACAGGAGCGCAGCACCAGCCAGAACCACTTCACTATCGACAAGACCTTCGAAGTGGAACTGTTAAAAGCCAATCCCGGCGAGAGTGTTCACATCGGCGTTAAGAACGATGCGGAATCGGTTCTGGATAACATGATGACCCTGACCGGCACCTATAACAGCTTTATCCAGTCGGCCTACGAATATACAGAGAATCACCCGCATAATACCAAGCTTCTCAATGAGTTAAAGCAGTTATCGGCGAACTTTGAAGAGCCCCTTTCCGAACTGGGGATCCGCAGGGATTCGGCGGGACTGTTGTCCATCCAGAAGGAGACTTTGATCGAATCGGTTCAGGACGGTTCCTTTAAGGAAGGCTTTACGGTATTACAGGACTTTGCAGATGCCATCAAAAAGCAGAGTGACAAGGTGGCTCTTAACCCTATGGAATACGCGGAAAAGAAGGTCGTGGCCTACAAGAATCCGGGACACAACTTCGTAAGTCCTTATGTGACCAGCGCATATTCCGGTATGATGTTTAACTTCTATTGTTAAGGATCTTTTAGCAGGGAACATTTTAAGCAGTATATAAGAAGCATCCGGGAGCAGGCAGTTTTGCCTGCTCCTTTTTTGGAATTTGCAGAAAATAGACACAACTAAAGTTCTGTCTATATAGTACTGGACTTGCGTTGCACAAATTTGATTATTGAAACATAATAGAGGGAAGATTCAGAAAACATATTGAAATACAGGCAAATAAATAGTATGCTTTTCTTATCCTGATGATTTATTGAATTCTTTGCTTGGGGCGTATCAGGATGAGAGGAGAGTAGTATGAGTATAAAGAAACTGTATCTGAGGATTACGATCTTCGTAGTTATTGCTACGGCGATCGGTATTTTGGGACAAAGTATCATTTC
>JAEEGL012466090.1_pt1 | contig 16223 bp, 14 predicted proteins | sample 9134231 | NCBI WGS metagenome assembly JAEEGL01 (sample SAMN16246548, study PRJNA631951) | gut metagenome | biome: gut microbiome; feature: rumen; material: fiber-attached | host: Bos | place: Iran: Karaj | collected 2018-10
CCAGAACCAACGCAAGACCCGGCGACTCCATCAAGTTCGCTCTGGATCTGGAGAAGATCCACGTATTCGACAAAGAGACCGAGAAGACCATCACCAACTAGTCTGTATCGACTTCATAAGAATGCTGACAGGCACGGAGAAATCCGTGCCTGTTTTCTTTTCAGGAAGCTGAGAGCCGTACGACTTGCGGAACGTGGCTTTTTATGATATGATTGCGTTTCGGAGCGACTGTAGTGGGCGCTTCGCTGTAGCAGCCCTACAAGTGCTTTCATGGGTCTTGCGCGATGAGAATCTACGAACCGTGTCAGGTTGGGAACAAAGCAGCACTAAGTAGAACCTTTCATGCGCCGCAAGGGTGCCTGTGTCAGTGGCTATAGGTAGCGTGCAGCGAGGCGCCGACTACAGTCGCATTTTTTAAGGAGAAGATCTGATGACACCGGAAACCATCCAAAACTGCATGATATCCTGTGATCTGTGCAGACGACACTGCAGGGTGGACAGAAGTCGCGGACAAAGAGGCTTTTGTGCTCAGAGCGATAATATCCGTGCTGCAAGAGCGGCCCTCCACGAGTGGGAAGAACCTTGTATTTCCGGAAAAACCGGATCCGGGGCCGTCTTTTTCAGTGGCTGCTCCATGGGCTGCGTCTTCTGCCAGAACAGGGAGATCGCGCTCGGAGAACAGGGAAAAGAGATCACACCGGAGAGACTGGCGGATGTCTTTCTGATGCTGCAGGATCAGGGTGCCGTGAACATCAACCTGGTGACGCCCACCCATTTTGTGCCGCAGATCGTATATGCGCTGGAGCAGGCAAAAACAAAAGGAATGCACCTTCCGGTGGTGTACAATACGGGAAATTATGAGACACTAGAGACATTAAGGATGCTGGACGGAATGGTGGACGTGTACCTTCCGGACTTAAAATACTGCGATCCCGAGATTTCCTACCGATATGCAAAGACCAGGGATTATTTTGAGGCTGCCTGTGAGAATCTGGAAGAAATGGTCAGACAGGTGGGAACCCCGGTGTTTATGGATGAAAATGGTGCTGTGATCACGGCGGGGGCGGATGGAGAAGAGGCCGTGGAAGCATCCGAAGCCGGTCTTATGAAGAAGGGCGTGCTGGTACGGCACCTTCTCCTTCCCGGACAGACGAAGGACAGCCTGAAGATCCTTCAGTATCTGCATGATACCTTTGGAGAGAAGATCTGGATCAGCCTTATGAATCAATATACTCCCGTGGGTGCGCCTGCGTTCCCGGAACTGGGAAGGAAGCTGACCGCACGGGAGTACGATATCGTCATCGACCACGCCATTGAACTTGGCATGGAACATGTTTTTATACAGGAAGGGGATGTGGCGGAAGAAAGCTTCATACCACCCTTCGACTTCACGGGCCTTCTGTAAAAGCGGAAGGCTTTTTCAGTTGATCTTTTTATCCAGGTAGTTCATGTAATTGCCCACCATCAGGGCGATCTTTAAGGTCATGGCATCATCAAAGGTACGAATGTCCAGACCGGTGGCTTTCTGGAGTTTTTCAATCCGGTAAACAAGGGTATTTCTGTGGATAAAGAGCTGTCTGGAAGTCTCGGAAACATTCAGGCTGTTCTCAAAGAACTTGTTAACGGTGTTCAGAGTTTCTTCATCCAGTTCGGAAGGGATCTTATTTCCACCGAAGATCTCCTGGATGAACATTCTGCAAAGGCTTACGGGAAGCTGGTAGATCAGTCTCCCGATGCCCAGGGATTCATAGGAAACAACGGGTTTGTCCGCGTAGAAGATCCTTCCGACTTCCAGAGCCATGGTAGCTTCTTTGTAGGACTTGGAAACATCCTTTAGGTCGCCCACCACATTACCGAAGGCGATGCGGACATTGACCATGGCTTCGGCTCCCACGGTATCCACGATGGAGCGGGCAATGGCATAGCAGTTTTCTGTGGTATCATCTTCTTCCAGGTTTTTGATGAGGATCAAACTGCCTTCATCAACGGAGGTGATGTAATCCCCGTTCTGGGAGGAGAACATGCTGCGGAGCAGTTCTTCTACAGTCTCATCCTGGGAAAGGGTTTCCACAAGAAAAACGACCCGTTTGACTTCTTCCTGGATATGGAGCTTCTTGGCGCGATTGTAAACATCCACCAGAAGAAGATTGTCTAGGATCAGGTTCTGGAAGAAGTTGTTGCGGTCAAAGCGCTCCCTGTAGGCAAGCGCCAGTTCCTGAAGGTGGGAAGCGGCGATCTTTCCGATCATGTAGGAGTCATCGCTGAGAGACCTTGCATCCACCACGTACTGCACTTCTTCATCTTCCATCACCTTCAACAGATGATGCTCTCCGATCACTTGAGAGTCGGCGGGAGAAGAGGAGAACTCCGAGACCATATGAGGATCCATTTCCGCCGTATCAAAAGTGGCAGCGATCAGGTTCCCGCCGGGCTCGAAAATCCCGAGGTCGATCTTGGTGATGTTTTTCAGATCGGTAATGCTCTGAAGGATCGTTTGATTGGAAATCATAGTTTTTCCCCCTCTTTCAAAATCTTGTTCCGTATTCTGAGATCATGAAAAAAATCCTTTAATACCTGACTGCATTCTTCTTCCAGCACGCCGCGGGTAACTTCGGCCTGATGGTTGAAGGCAGGTTCTTCCAGAATGTTCAGGATCGAGCCGGCGCATCCCGCCTTGGGGTTCATGGCGCCGATCACGACTCTGGGGATCCGGGCCTGAATGATGGCACCGGAGCACATCTGACAGGGTTCTAAGGTTACATACAGGGTACAATCTTCCAGGCGCCAGTCACCGATGATCTTCGTGGCTTTTTTGATCGCGGTGATCTCCGCATGGGCCAGAGTGCTTTTGTCGGTATTTCGCCGGTTATAGCCCCGACCGATGATCTTACCCTGATAAACGATGACACATCCGATGGGGACTTCGCCCAGAGCGGCTGCTTTCCGGGCCTGTGTCAGCGCCTGACGCATGTATCTGATATCTTCATCCATCAGTCTTTCCTCCAGGTAGAAGGACTAAAGAGCAGGAGAACCGGGAACAATTCCAGTCTTCCGGCCAGCATATCCAGGATCAGAACGATCTTACTGGGAATGGAGAAGAAACCGTAGTTACAGCTGGGACCGACCAGGGAAAAGCCGGGTCCGATGTTGTTCAGGGAAGCCGCAACCGCGGTAAAATTCGTTGTAAAGTCGTGATTGTCCAGGCTGACCACCAGCAGCGAAAGGAAAAAGATCACAACGTAGATGGAAACGAATACGTTGGTGGATCTCATGACTTCGTGTTTTACGGTGGCCTTGTCCATGCGGATCACCTTGACAAGACGAGGATGGATCAGGATCCCGACTTCCTTGCGGAAGGATTTCATCAAAAGAAGAAAACGGGAGACCTTGATACCGCCACCGGTACTGCCGGCGCAGGCGCCAATGAACATCAGGCAGACCAGCAGTGTTTTGGACAGCTGGGGCCATATTTCATAATCAAGTGTTGAGTAACCGGTTGTCGTGATGATGGATGCAACCTGGAAAAAGGCGTGGTGAAATGCATTTTTCACGCCACCCATGATACCGGCGGTATTCCAGGTGATCAGGCCAACGGAGGCCAGGATGATGATCAGGTACCAGCGTACTTCATCAAGACGGAAAGCTTCTTTCCATTTTTTGGAGATCAGCAGGAAATAGGCACTGTAATTGATACCACTGAGGATCATGAATACGGTGATGATGGACTGCTGAACAGAGGTAAGACTGCCGCAGGAATCATTGGTGATGCCGAAACCACCGGTGCCCACACTGCCGAAGGTCATGCACAGACTGTCAAAGAGGGGCAGTCCGGAGATCAACAAAAGGATCGCAAGAGCGGCTGTGATGAACAGGTAGGTCAGGTAGAGGAAACGGGCCGTATCTTTTACGTGAGGGACCAGACGGTCTACCGTGGGTCCCGGGCTTTCTGCCTTCATCAGATCCATGGTGGATCCTCCCAGCATGGGAAGGAATGCTACCATAAACACAAATACGCCCATACCGCCGATCCAGTGGGAGAAACTTCTCCAGAAAAGACCGGAATGGGTAAGGACTTCAACATCGGACAGGATACTGGCTCCGGTGGTGGTAAAGCCGGAAACCGTTTCAAAGACGGCATCCACATAAAAGGGGATGTCGCCGGACATGACAAAGGGCACTGCTCCCACCAGGGAGAACAGGATCCAGGAAAGGGCAACGCACACGTATCCTTCCCTGGGAGAAAGATTTGCCTTCGGTTTTCTTCTGGTAAGAGGAAAACCAAGTAAAAATGAGCAGACTGCCGGAACCAGATAGCAGTACCAGGTTCCCTCCCCGTAGATCAGGCTGACGATCAACGGAAGGAGCAGGAAAAGGCTTTCGCCCACCAGGCAGATGCCGCATATGTAGTTCACAATGGAATACTTCATGTCAGGAACCTCCGGAACATCAGTTAAGGATCTCACGGATCTCGGAGATGTGCCTGTTGGCCATCACGATGATCACACGGTCGCCCTTTTCCAGAGTGTCGTTACCGGAAGGGAGAATGGACTTGCCGTTTCTGACGATGTTGCAGATCAGGGTATTGTCCTTCAATTTCAGATCTTTTAAGGGAACTCCCGTAACATCGGAGTCCTCGTTGATCAGAAATTCCAGAGCCTCGGCTTTACCGTCTTCCAGGGTATACAGAGATTCCATGTTGCTTCCGGCGGCCTTGTTCATGGAACGAACAAACTTCAGGATGGTGTCTGCCGTCAGGACCTGCGGATTGATGATGGTATCCAGATCCATGGAAGAGATTACGGAGCGGAAACTGATCCGGTTGATCTTGGTTACGATCTTGGCATCGGACTGCGTCCTTGCGTAAAGGGATAAGAGGATGTTTTCCTCATCCAGACCGGTCAGGGATGCAAAGCCCTGATAGTTTTCCATACGGAGCTGCTCTAAGAAGGTATGCTCCGTGGGATCTCCGTGAAGGATCGTTGCTTCCGGCAGCTGGCCGCTGAGTTCCTCACATCGTCCGAAATCGTGATCCACGATGGTGGTGGAGATGCCGGTGCCGATGAGGCGCTTTGCCAGATAGAAGGAAAGGTTTCCTCCGCCCACGATCAGAGCGTTCCGGACACGTCCGGACACGATCCCCAGTTTTTTCAGGAAACGGATGGCATCTTTCCTGGATGCAACGACTCCTATGGTGTCATTTTCGCAGAACACAAAACTACCGCCGGGGATGATGGCATCATCCCCCCTGCGGACGGTACAGACCAGAACGTTTTGGAGATAATCGGTTCGAAGGTCCATGATGGAACGACCGCAAAGCGGTGATTCCGCAGTGATCCGGAAATGGTACAGCTCCGCACGTCCGCCGGAGAAAGAATCGATCTTTAAGGCGCCGGGAAACTGGAATACCCGGGCGATCTCATCAGCCGCCGTGTTGGCAGGGTTGATGATCATGGATAATTCCAGGCCGTCTTTCAAAAATGAGAGCTCACTTGCATAAACACGATCCCGAACCTGAGCGCTGGTCTTGCAGCCGGTTGCCCGCTTGGCGATCATACAGCAAAGAAGGTTCTGTTCATCGGAACCTGTTACGGCGATGAGAAGCTGACAGGATTTGATGCCGGCCTCCATCAGTGTCTGATAACTGACACCGTTGCCGCAAAATCCCATAACATCGAATTCGCCTGTGATGGAACTGATCCGGTTCGGATCCTGATCGATCACGGTGATATTGTGTTTTTCACTGCTGAGCTGACCTAACAACGTGGTGCCGACTTTCCCGCACCCCACGATGATAATGTTCATGTAAACTGCCTCCGAAAGCTATTTCTGCTTCCATTCTTTTACCTGATCTCTGAGCCAATCCGTCCATTCCTTCATGCCCTCGCCGGTCTTTGCGCAGATGGGGATGATCTTGGCCTTCGGATTTCTCATCAGGATATATTCTTTGCACTTCTCCAGATCAAAATCAAAATAAGGCATGACATCGATCTTGTTGATCAGTACCACATCACAGATGGAGAACATCAGGGGGTACTTTAAGGGCTTGTCATGTCCTTCGGGAACAGACAGGATCATGGCATTCTTGGAGGATCCCGTATCAAATTCCGCAGGACAAACCAGATTGCCCACGTTTTCCAGGATCGCCAGGTCCACGCCGGAAGCATCCAGGCCGTCCAGACCCTGTCTTGTCATTTCCGCATCCAGATGGCACATACCGCCGGTATGGAGCTGGATAACCTTCGCGCCGGTCTCGGAGATGGTACGGGCATCCACGTCGGAATCGATATCCGCTTCCATGACACCGATGGTCATCTCATCTTTCAGGGCTTTGATGGTCTGGCCGAGAGTCGTGGTCTTGCCGGCTCCGGGGCTGGACATCAGGTTTAACAGGAAGATTCCTTTTTCCTTTAATTCATCACGCAGGGCATCTGCCTGACGGTCATTATCTTCAAAAACGCTTTTCTTGATCTCGAGTACTTGAAATTCACTCATAAATACTTCTCCTTACAATAAGAAAAAACTACAACCAATCCAAGAATACCACAGATAGTACGCGGTAGCAAAAGACATTTGGACAAAAGTGGGGGTGCGTACAAATTATTTATAGAAATGGAAGAAGAGGAATGCTACAATGGATTGCAAAGTAAAAAACCAAACGGAGGGCATGAGGATGCAGCAGTTACGACCTATCAAGGAAGGGAAAGTCAGAGAAGTATATGATGCAGGGGAAAACCTGATCATCGTGGCAACGGACCGTATTTCCGCATTTGATCACATTTTGCAGAACAAGATCGTGGACAAAGGGGCGATCCTGACACAGATGTCAAAATTTTGGTTCGAGTTCACCGGAGACATCGTAAAGAACCACATGGTAACCACCGATGTTCAGGAAATGCCGGAGTTTTTCCGGGAAGCGCGCTTTGAGAAACGCAGCATGATGTGCAAGAAGCTTCGTATGCTTCCCATTGAGTGCATTGTCCGCGGCTACATCACCGGAAGCGGCTGGGCCAGCTACCAGGAAAACGGCACCGTATGCGGCATCAAGCTCCCCGAGGGACTGAAGGAGTCCGATAAGCTCCCTGAGCCCATTTATACACCCAGCACCAAGGCAGAGATCGGAGAACATGACGAGAACATCTCCTTTGAAAAGAGCGTAAAAGTGCTGGAGCAGATCTATCCCGGAAAGGGCGAAGAGTACGCAAGTGCCATTCGGGATTACACCATCGCCCTGTACAAGAAGTGCGCGGATTATGCGCTGACCAAGGGGATCATCATCGCCGATACCAAGTTTGAGTTCGGTCTGGATGAAAACGGGAAAGTTGTTCTCGGAGACGAGATGCTGACTCCCGACAGCTCCCGGTTCTGGCCCAAGGAAGGGTATGAGCCCGGAAAGAGCCAGCCTTCCTATGACAAGCAGTTTGTCAGAGACTGGCTGAAGGCAAATCCCGACAGCGATTATCTGCTGCCGGATGATGTGATCGCAAAGACCATCGACAAGTACAAAGAAGCATTCGAACTGTTGACCGGCAAGGCATTTTCCTAAAAAGCTAAAGGGGGCAGGGGACAATGTTCAGCATGAACGATTCCATCCGGGACATCTTAGATACCAGCGGGCTTTCTCCGTATCTGAAGTTCTTTTATTCCGAAGATGCGCTTGCGTCGTTTCCGAAAGAATACCTGGATGAGCCACTGAGAATGATCCGGTACAGAGGCCCGGAAGGGACCTGGCAGCTGATGGAGACAACAGAGCACCTTCTGGATGCCGCCAACATGATCCGTCAGATCCAGCAGGAAAAGAGAAAGTGCTGGCAGATTTGGAAACATGAAGAATGGCAGCCGACGGAAGATGCCGTATATAACGATCCCGCCAATACTTTTTTTATCACACCCAGACTCGATAAGATGAAGGGGGATAAAAAGCCCGCAGTGATCATCTGCCCCGGAGGCGGGTATACGCATGTGGCCATGCAGCATGAAGGGACGCCCTTTGCCTATTATCTGGAAAAGAGAGGATATCAGCCTTTTATCCTGCGATACAGAGTGTATCCCTCCCTTTACCCGGAACCGCAGATGGACCTTCTGGCAGTGGTTTCCTATGTCCGGCTTCACGCCATCGAGTATGATGTGGATCCTGACAGGATCGCCGTAATCGGCTTTTCGGCAGCAGGACACCTTTGTGCTTCCGCGGCAGCTCTGTATGATGAACTGATGCCCATGGTGCGCGCGGAAGCGGTCAGATCCGGCCTGGTTTCAAAAGAAGAAGCGGAAAGGCTGGATGGACGGTTCCAATCCATGGTGCTGGGATATCCCGTGATCACGTTTGAAAAGGGAGCAACACATGAAGGCTCCTTTGAATTTCTCACGGGAAAGAGAGAAGAACTGCGGGAAGGCCTCAGCGTGGAAAACCTGATCGGTGAGAATTTCCCCAACACCTTTATCTGGCACAACGAGGATGACGGAGCGGTTCCGGTGGAGAACTCCAGACGTCTGGACGCGGCGTTGACCGCAAGAAACATTCCGCACGAGCTGCATCTGTATCCCACCGGGGGCCATGGAGTCAGCATGGCTTACGGCCTTTCGGCGTGGGAGTGGGTCGGAAAAATGATGGAGTATCTGAAGAATAACCTGTAAGAGAAGAGCTCCCGGGAGACGTGAGATGAACGATATCGATCAAACAAAGATCAAACTGCTGGATGCCTGTATGGAGCGGGCGGTAGCAGACAAAGAAGTAGCGGGAGCGACACTCCTTCTGACCAGAGAGGGAGAAGAGATCTGTTATCTGCAAAAGGGATATGCATCCATTGCCGACAAACGGCCCATGGCCAGAGATACGATCTTCCGCTGCTATTCCATGAGCAAAGTGATCACGGCAACGGCAGCGGTCCGTCTGATGCAGGATGGGATCATTGATCTGTACGATCCGGTAGAACGCTATATTCCTTCCTTCCGGGATCAGATGTATGAAACACCGGAAGGGGAGCGGAAAAAAGTAGAACGGCCCATGGTGGTCCGGGAACTGCTGGGGATGACCTCCGGACTGACATACGGTGGAACCGCATCCATGGCGGAGCGGGAAACGGACCTTGTGATCAACGAACTCATCGGGAAGCTTGGAACGAAAGATGCCATGACCACCATGGAGTTTGCCGAGCGCATCGGGAAGGGGACCCTTCGGTTCCGCCCCGGAGAGGGATGGCAGTACGGCGTCTCCGCGGATATTCTGGGTGCAGTGATCGAAAAGGCATCCGGTATGCGCTTTGGCGAGTATCTGAAAAAGATCATCTTTGATCCGCTTCATATGGAGGATACGGGCTTTTTTGTTCCGAAAGAAAAGAAGCAGAGAATGGCGGAAGTATACCGCTGTGAGACCGGTAAAGAACCGGAACTGTTTACCTTCGATAACCTTGGCATTCGCAATAACGGGGACGAAAATCCCTTTGAATCCGGCGGCGCCGGACTGTTTTCCACCATTGATGACTATTCCCGGTTCTGTAATATGCTGCTGCGGGGCGGCATGACAGCGGACGGGGAGCAGATCCTCAGAGAAGGAGCGGTCCGATTCCTGACGGAAGGGGCGCAGGACGGAGTGCGAAGACCTTTTGATGAGTGGCTTGGTTTGGAGGGCTTCTCGTACGCCAACCTCATGAGGGTGTTAAAGGAACCGTCCCTGAACGGGACCATCGGACACGCCGGAGAATACGGCTGGGATGGATGGCTGGGAACTTATATGAACAATGACCCTTCTACCGGCACCAATCTGATGCTGATGCTTCAGCGGGTAGACTACGGCACCGGATGCTTTACCAGAAGGATCAAGAATATCGTGTTCAGCTAAACAAAAAAAGTCCGGGAACCTTTGTTCCCGGACCGTTTTCGTTATAGGTTATCTTGCGGTTTTTGCGGATAAGAGCTCTTTGTACCACATGAGGGAGTCCACATAAGCATTGTAGACTTTGTCCATGTCGATATTGCCAAGGAGCATCAGACGGCTGACTTCCTGCCAGGAAGCGTTCTCGTACTCTTTCAGGAAATTCAATACCATGGCAAGATTTCCGCGGCCGTTTAACAGGGCATCCTGAATACCCTTGGATACTTTGACCATATTCAGGGCGTCCGCAAGCGGCCGTTCCAGAATGATGTCCAGGACGGAGAACAGTCCCGTCAGGAACAATTCGGAAGACTGGGAAGCCTGTTCGAAAATGGGTGCCAGATTTTCGGCGAATTTCGCACGGAGCATGGACACACGCATGATCTCACTGGGTTTATCGGAACAGAGTTCTTTGGCAACCACGGTGTTGATCCATTTCCGAAGCTCTTTTTGTCCGAGCATGGCAGCTGCATGCTGTACGGAAGTGATCTCGGAATTGACGGTCATGTGATTGACCATGGCCAGAAGGTCGATCACCAACGAGGTATCGCGGCCGATGACGGCAGCGGCATCTTCCAGTTTGAAATCGGGATCGTTCACCACATTCAAGAGGTTGATATAGTTTACCTTCAGAGGTGCCAGTTCTTCGCCGGGCTCCTTGCGGGGCATCCGGAAGAAAGGTCCTTCGTAAAGGTCATAACCGCCCTGTTCCTTCAGTGTTTCATAATCGGCGGAAGACTCCACGTTAACGGCGATGAGCTTTTTATCCGGGAAGAACTTGTCAAAGAAGAACTTTGCAGTCTTCATGTTGACTTTTTTGTGATCCAGAAGGATGTAATCCATCAGACGGAGAACATCTTTGTAGGCATCGAACTTTTCAACGGTGACTTTCCGGATGGCCAGTCTGTAGCCCATGTTTTTGAGAGCATGCAGTCTGTCCAGATACATCTTCTCGGGTTCTACGTGATAATCCATCAGCAGGACCAGCTTATCGTGCGGAACGTTGCAAAGGTTTTCAATATCGGAAAACAGAGAAACGTTGCTGACTTCCACAAAAACTTCGCGTCCGCCGGTCAGTATATCGATCCCGACATTATTCAGGATATCCATTCCAAGGATATTGGTAGCTCCGTCGAACTTGGCGCGTCCGGCCAGAGAAGGGTTCAGCAGAAAGTTTTCCTTTTGCGCAAAGATAGAATAGGCGCACACTGTCATTTCATCATCAAATAGAGGGATCAATGTTGCTAACATGTGTTTCTCCTTTCAATCCGGCTTCGAAAAACCGCTCACGACTATTATATGTCATTTTTTTTACGCATTCAATGAATAATCAAGAAAAACGAGCAAAAAGTGCGACTGAAGTGGTATATTTTTATAAAAAGTCTGACTTTGTAAAAAGATTCTTAAACAGCATTTGACACTATATGATTTTGCACAATTTAATGTATAGTAGAATTACATCAACAGGAAACGGGAAAGCAAACCATGCTCAGGATCAGTGGACTTCATAAGTCCTTCGGAAAAAACGAAATACTCAAAGGGATCGACCTGGAAGTGGATAACGGAGATATCATTGTTATCATGGGCCCTAGCGGTTCCGGGAAAACAACGCTTCTTCGATGCATTGAATTTCTGGAGAGAGCAGACAGCGGACTTTTGGAGTTCGACGAACTGAAACTGGATCTTCATAAGGCATCTTCCAAAGAGATCGCAGCCCTTCGAAGAAAGATCGGTTTTGTCTTCCAGAGCTACAATCTGTTTGCCAACAAGACAGCGCTCCAGAACATCACGGAAGGTCTTGTGGTGGCAAGAAAGATGGATAAAAAGGAAGCGGAAAAGATCGGTATGGCCGCACTGGACCGGGTGGGACTTTCGGACAGATATCACTATTATCCTTCCGAGCTATCCGGTGGACAACAGCAGCGGGTAGGCATTGCCAGGGCCACGGCACTTGGTCCCGATATCCTTTTGTTTGATGAGCCCACGTCAGCGCTGGATCCGGAACTTGTAGGCGAAGTACTCCAAGTGATGAAAGACCTGGCAGCGGCAGGGACGACCATGCTGGTGGTGACTCATGAAATGAGTTTCGCCAGACAGGTTGCGACCAAGGCGATCCTGATGGACGAAGGCAGGATCGTGGAAAGCGGAGTTCCGGCGGAGTTGTTCGAGAACCCCAAAGAAGCGAGGACAATACAGTTTTTGAGGAGGATCCGGAAAGAGGATGAGGATCCGGGACGAGAGGAGAAAAACGTATGAAAAAAACATGGATGAAGATATTTGCAACGATGATGGCGGCGGCCATTACCGTAGCGAGCGGATGTGGAAAAGAGACCGCAAACACGGAAGATAAGCAGCCGGCTGTGGAAGCACAGGGTACGGCTGACAATACGGCAGCAGAGGATGATCTGGACAGGATCCTTGCAGCCGGTGTGATCACCATCGGAACGGAAGGAACCTGGCCGCCCATGACCTATCATGATGAGGCCGGAGACCTGACCGGATTTGATGTGGAAGTAGCCAGAGCCATTGCTGAAAAGCTTGGTGTTACCGCAGAATTTGTGGAGACCGACTGGGATTCTCTGATCGCGGGACTGCAGGTGGGCCGTTTTGATATTATTGTCAATGAGGTGACCCCTACCGAGGAACGGAAGAAAACCTACGACTTTACCGATCCGTATACTTATGTTTATGACGTGGTTATTACAAAAGAAGAGAACAATGACATTTCTTCCATGGAGGATCTGGAAGGCAAAAAAACAAGCAACACCATTTCCAGCACCCATGCACAGCTGGCAGAAAGCTATGGCGCCGAGGTGATCGCGGTGGATACCTTTGAGGCCTCCATTGAGATGGTGCTGCAGGGAAGAGCGGATGCCACCATCAACGGCGAACTGGTATTTAATGATTACATCACCCAGAAACCCGACTCCGGGCTGAAGATCGCGGCTTACAACAAAGAAGCGATTTCTACCGCGATCCCAGTCAGAAAAGGACAGGACAGATTAAGAGAAGCCATTAACAAGGCGCTGGAAGAACTGAAAAACGACGGAACCTTAAACGAGATTTCCATGAGATACTTCGGAAAGGATATTACAACAGCGATCAATGAATGAACGGATCCTTGATCTTTTAATAACTTCATTTCCCCGGATCCTGGTGATGGGACTGAAAGTTACCATTCCCCTTACCATACTGGCATTCCTGGCGGGGCTTTTCATTGCCCTGGTGGTGGCCATGATCCGGGAACTGGAGATCCCGGTCTTATCCCAGATCTGTAAACTTTACGTATGGATTTTCCGGGGGACTCCGCTTCTGGTCCAGTTGTTCATCATCTTTTTCGGACTGCCAGCCGTAGGGATCACGTTGGATGCATTTCCGGCGGCGGTCATCGCCTTTTCCCTGAATGAAGGGGCCTACACGTCCGAGATCATGCGCGGGGCCATTTCCGCCATCCCAAAAGGACAGTATGAGGCCGGGTATTCCGTGGGAATGAACTATTTCCAGATCATGTTCCGGATCGTTCTTCCCCAGGCGTTCCGCGTGGCGTTTCCGCCGCTGTTCAACGAACTGATCGCGCTGGTAAAGAATACGTCGTTAGCAGCAAGTATCACGGTTTCGGAAATGTTCCGGGAGGCCCAGAAGATTGCGGCCAGAACCTTTGAACCCTTTGCGCTGTACTGCGAAGTGGCACTTATTTATCTGATCATCTGTACGGTGCTGACACGGGTTCAGGTGTACGGGGAAAAACGCCTCTCCGCCTTTACAGGAAAACGGAATGTATGATAAGATAAACCTCGTTGGGAGTATAGCTCAGCTGGGAGAGCACTTGCTTGACGTGCAAGAGGTCATGGGTTCGAGCCCCGTTGCGCCCATCGAAAAAGATCCCCGATGCTTTTGGCATCGGGGATCTTCTTTTTGTGTAAGATCACTGTACGCTGTCGGAACGGCCGAACGCCCAGATCTCGGTCTCGTAGGTGTTCCCGTATACATCGGTAATGGCATAGTAGCCGTAGGTCGTGTAGTCGTTTAAGTCCACACCGGCGTACTGGAGATCGATCTCGGAAGCGGGGATGGGATTTCCGTAGGCTTCATAGGTTACGTTTCCTTCCGAATCCAGGTACTGATAAACCAGATCCACCATATCCGTGTCTTCCAGGAAGTAGGTGGCATCATCTTCCTCACCGGTTTCGAAGTTGTAGAAGGAATAACCCTGAACTTTGCCGGAGGGGTAATTCTCATCATAATAGATGAGCAGATAGGCATCTTCACCGTTTACGGTAACGGGGATGACACCCGTTTGGGACCAGTTGTCGGAATTGGGATCGGTGTAGGTGGAGTAACAGTAATAGGTTGCGATCTGATCCCCTACATAGACCCAGGCCTCCGGATCCACGAGAGCAAGCCGGCCCAGGGAGTCAACGTGGGAGGTGTAATCCGAGCCAAGCAGCAGATAGGCATCATCAAATTCAACGATCAGGTACTGCTCCACGGTGGATATGATGTCCCAGTCCTCATCGGTCAGCTCTACGGCGTAGTAATAGTCGGTTTCCACCACATCAAGGATGTCGGTGGTCGCCTCGGCGATCTCTTCCGCTCCGGCTTCATAATCTGCAATGTACCAGTCGCCCGCATACCATTCCACATAATCTTCGCCCAGGTAGGCCAGCTCCATGGAAACGAAGTTATCGTAAAAATCGGTGATGGCGGGATCGTAATCCAGATTTTCAAAGGAGGTTCTGCCGAGGGTGTACTCTTCGTACCATTCGTAAGGGCTGTAGGCCATGAGACCGTGTCCGTAGGCAATATCGCTTTCCGTGTAGACCACGGAGTTCACCACGGCGTTGATCAGCGGTGTGGAACTAGTGGTGTTGTAACTGCTAGCCAGAGTAATGAGGTCTACGGAGTCATTTTCTTCATAATATCCGCATTCGCCCCTGGCTTTGTAGTAGCCGGCATAATCCCCGCCATCCAGATTGGCCCGGACGGAGCCTATGTAATCAATATAGGCATCATACACTTCATCGATGTAGTCCAGGCGGATCACGGACATGGAACCGACAAGACCTTCGGCCTGAATGGAATCCATATAATCCTGAACGATCTGTTCGCAGAATTCCCGGGCATTTCCATTAAGCCCGGAAAGCCAGTTGGTATAATCGATCCCTGCGTTATTTACGTAACTTTCCGCGCCCACCATGTAGTCGGCGTAAGGCTGAAGAGCCCGGCCCATCTCCAGGGTACACATATTGCAGGCATCGAAGATCACGGCGTCAAAGTGAAGGCCGGATGCGGCGATTTCCTGTCCGATCTGATAATCGTACATGGCATCGTAATCTGCCAGCTCGTCAAAACCAAACCCAACGGGGATGCCGCCGCCATGATCCCAGAGGATCAGGGAATAATTGGAAGCGGGATAGTTTTCGGCAGCATACTTGATGAAATCGGATAAGTCCCCTTCATGGGACATGCTGGTGCAGCCGAGCCGTTCCAGTTCCTGAAGTTTTCCGTTCCGTACCAGAAATCTGGTGACTTCTCCGTCGGGAATACTGCTGTTGTGCCACTCCTCGGATCCTCCACACTCCAGTACCACATTTACGTTTTCCGGCAGATCGGAAGCAAGGATCTCACGGATATCTTTGGAAGCAGCACCGCCGTATTTTCCTTCCCGGGATTCCAGGTCGCTTCCCACCATATAGATCATCAACGTCCGGATTGCTTCATCGCTTGCGGGCGAAGTGGTTTCCTCGCGGGGTTCCGTTTCATCCGTCGGTTTTTCGACGAGTTCCTGTTTCTTCGGATTCCTGTTTTCTGGCTGATGCCTGGTGGATGCAAAGATCCCGCCGGATAAAAGAGCACCGATGAGAAGTCCTGCAATGAGGATCGGAGCAAAGTTCGTCCCGGATTTGGCGGGCCCACCCGGCTGTGCGCCTGTGGTTTGCATATTCCCCGGGTAGGAAACCGGTGTTTTCATGACGGCACCGCATCGGGGACAGAAGGTCTGATGATCGGCCACCTGAGAGCCGCAGTTGGTACAGAACATGTCGTTACCTCCTTCGTGGAAAGGCTTTGCGTGTATGTCCACATTGTATCATAATAAAAAATGGTAAGGGGAGTGTTTTGCTCCGAAATGAGGAAAGGGTGGAAAACGGAAGATGGAAGGGAACGTGTTTGAGGCGGAAAAGATCAGAGACAGACTGGTGGAACTGATCCGGGAACACATGGAGAGATGCGGTGTTAAAAATGTGGTGATCGGTATTTCCGGAGGAAAGGACAGCGCGGTGGTCGCGGCACTGTGCGTTCGCGCACTGGGCGCGGAACATGTTTACGGGATCATGCTGCCGGACGGAGAACAGAA
>JAEEGL012832607.1_pt1 | contig 16223 bp, 8 predicted proteins | sample 9134231 | NCBI WGS metagenome assembly JAEEGL01 (sample SAMN16246548, study PRJNA631951) | gut metagenome | biome: gut microbiome; feature: rumen; material: fiber-attached | host: Bos | place: Iran: Karaj | collected 2018-10
CTCATTTCAGTTCGAATTCGCACTTCGCGGCAATCTGGTCGGAAGCTGTTCCGATGAGTGCCTCGAACTTACCCGGCTCAGCCTTCCACTGGTGGGTGGCCTCGTCGTAGTAGCTGAGAGCATCACGTCCGATGACCATCGTCACGTCGCGCGTCTCGCCCGGCTGCAGGAAAACCTTCTGGAAGGCTTTGAGTTCCTTGACAGGACGGTCGACCGAAGCGTGCTTGTCGCTGACGTAGAGCTGTACGGTCTCGCTGCCTGCACGGGAGCCAGTGTTGGTGACGCTGACGGTAAAGGATATCTGGCCGTCAGCTGTCATGTGTTTGCTGTTGGCCTGTGGCTTGCCCATCTGGAAGGTGGTGTAGCTCAGGCCGTGACCGAAGGCAAAGAGCGGCTTTGATGTTTGAAGTTTGAAGTTTGAAGTTTGATGTTTAGAGGGGAGGTCAGCCCAGCGATAGCCCACATAGATGCCCTCACGATATTCCTCATCGATGATCTTATAGTCGTCACGCCACGTGCCTGGGAAAGCACCGAGAGCATGAGCACCACAGTCTTCGAGTCGACGATACCATGTGAAGGGCAGCTTGCCAGAAGGGTTCACGTCGCCACAGAGCACGCTGGCCAGTGCCTCGCCGGCCTCAGAGCCGATGAACCATCCTTGGAGAATGGCAGGCACTTTGTCTGCCCACGGCATAGCGACGGCATTACCGGAGATGTTGACGAAAACAATATTCTTGTTGACCAGAGCCAGTGCCTCGATGAGCCGGTCCTGACCGTAGGGCAGTCCGTAGTCCTTGCGGTCGTGACCCTCGCAATCCTGATAGTCGCTCTTGTTCAGACCACCGAACACGATGACGTAATCGGCACCCTTGGCTTTCCCTACAGCCTCCTGCAGCAGCTCGTCGGCACTGCGGCGCTCGGCGATGCTGCGACCTACGGTGACGCCGTTATAGCTCTGGACGGTATCACCGACATAGCCGCGGGCGTAGTCGATTTGACATTTGACATCTGAAGTTTGAAGATTATGATTAGCCAATCTCTCCATGAGGCCGTCGAGGGGGAGGATTTCCTTTTGGACTTTCAGGGACGAGGAGCCGCCGCCGACGGTCATCATCTTAATGGCGTTCTCGCCCACCACAAGGATGCGTTTGGCCGTCGACAAATCCAGTGGCAACAACGGTGCTGCCATTTTCCCATTCTTTCCGTCTTTCAATTTCTCGTTCTTCAACAAGACAATTCCTTCCTGGGCAATCTTCAGCGCTGCGGCATAGTGACTCTCGGAACAGAGGAAACCGTAGGGCTTCTGGCGCTGCATGGTGGTGTGATAGAACAGTCGCAACACGCGGCGCACCTTGTCGTCCAGCTCTTTGGTGGTGTACTTGCCTTCCTGAATCAGGCGCTTATAGCCCAATGCCAGATGATAGTTGTCATAGGCATTCGTAGCCCCCATAGTCAGTCCGTCGGTCCACGTGCCAAACTCCATGTCGAGTCCGTTGCGGATGGCCTCATCGGTATCATGACAGCCGCCCCAGTCTGAAACGACCACACCGTCGTACTGCCAGTCGCCCTTCAGAATCTGGTTCAGCATGATATCATTATGGCAGTTGTGTTGGTCCTTATAGAGGTTGTAGGCACCCATGAGTCCCCACGTGCCAGCCTCGGTGACGGCAGCCTTGAAGGCAGGGAGATAGATCTCGTGCAGGGCACGCTCGCTGACCACGACGTTCACCTGATGGCGGTATTCTTCGTCGTTGTTCAGCGCATAGTGCTTCACACAGGCCGCCACACCCTTCGACTGCAAACCCTGAATGTAGGGTACCACCATGCGCGATGCCAGCCAGGGGTCCTCGCCCATATACTCGAAGTTACGGCCTCCCAGCGGGGTGCGGTTGATGTTGACGCCAGGTCCCAGAATCATCGACTTGCCACGATAGAGGGCCTCTTCGCCCAGGCTCTCGCCATAAAGGCGTGCCATTTGGGGGTTCCACGTAGCCGCCAGACAGGTCAGTGCAGGGAATGCCACACACGAGTCGTTCGACTGTCCAGCCTGTTCCCATTCGTCCCACAGCACATCCGGGCGTACACCATGAGGTCCGTCGTCCGTCCAGAAGTCAGGGAATCCGAGGCGCTTCACACCAGGACTCGAGAACTTCGACTGCGCATGGATGACGGCAATCTTCTCGTCGAGCGTCATGCGGGCAAGGGCATCGTCGATGCGCTGCTCTACGGGCTTCGATTCGTCAAGATATACGGGCAATGGTTGCGCCGATAGTCCGGTTGTCAACATAAGCGACAATAATATACTTTTTACTTTCAACATTGAAATTTGAAGTTTGAAGTTAAATGTCTATGATCTGCTCATTTCTTCTGGAACACACGTACATAGTCGATTTCCATGGTGGCGGGCAGGGCCGATTCGTCGACACCCTGTGCACCACCCCAGTCACCGCCCCAGGCGAGGTTCAGAATTACATAGAAGGGATTGTCGTAAGGCCAGTCGTCGCGACCCAGACCACGGTTGTCGTATGAGAGCTGCACCTTGCCGTCGACATAGGTGGTGATGTTCTGCTGCGTCCACAGGATAGCATAGGTGTGGAACTCGTCCTCGGCACCGTCACAGAGCATCTCGTGCGTCACCTGCGTACCCTGGGTATGCACGTGGGCGTTGGCGTGCAGACTGCTTGAAACATAGTTCGGATGGTAGCCCACCTCCTCCATGATATCAATCTCGCCATCAGCAGGCCACGACTTGAAGTTCACAGGCATCATCCAGAAAGCAGGCCACGTGCCCTTACCCTTCGGCAGCTTGATGCTGGCCTCGATATAGCCGTAGGTCCAACCCTCTTTTACCTTAGCATAGACGCGACCAGAATAAATCTTGCCGTTCTCCTTCAGGGCGGTGATGCAGAGTTTGCCGTTGCGCACCTCCGTCACCAGGTTGCCCTCGGGAGTCTTGTGGTTGACATATTCCTGCAGCTCATTGTTCACGCGACCCTTGCCCCACACCTCGTGGGTCCAGTCGGTGGCATTCAGCTCCGAACCATTGTTGAACTCGTCGTTCCATACCAGCTTATAGCCCTCGGGGGCATTCGAATCGAGAGATGCCGCCTGGGTAACGGCAATGCTCTTGCGCGTATTACCTGACATGACGACTACCGAACCCGTACGCTCGTACGACGTGGGATTCTCCTCGACCATAACCGTCACCGTGCCCGATGAGGTGTTGGTGTTCTCGTAATCAACCTTGATGAAACTTTCCGTAGCATAGACACCCCACTCGTTGACGGTGGTGGTGACATTGAACGATACCGTACCTCCGACCTCAGTAAAACTCAAGGCATCCTGCGTGGCAGTAATGGTGGCGTCGGGAGCAGCGTTGCCCTCGTAGTACGTGTACTTGTCGCTCTCGCTGCAGCCCATGAGTGCCACAGCCATAGAGAGCAATAATGTATTTATCATATTCTTTTTCATTTTGAAATGTGATCTTTGATGTTGATGATTACTTGGCTTCCTTGAATATAATCTTACTGATTTTCACGTGAGTACCTGCAGGTGAGCCGCCGAAGTCGAAGAACAGACGGATGGCACTGGCATCGGTGCCCTCCTTCAGCTGGGCATACTTCAGGGTATACACAAACGGCTCGTCGGCCTTGATGTCGTGACGTCCCTCGCAGAAGAAATTGGTGTCGCCGGCATCGGTCAGCTTGATGGTCACACCAGGACAATCGGCATCGGCCTCCATCACCAGCTGGAAGTGGTACTGCTTAGCAGCACTGGCCGTCAGCTGGGTGTCAATGTGGAACTGGCCCTGCCACTGGCTGCCACCCATACCCTCGGGCAGGGTAATCTCGTAGGTGTCACCCTTGTGGGTAGCTATGGGCTGTACGGGCAGCTCGCCCCAACTGTTGTCGGCAAACCAGTAAGCCATCGAGCTGCCTACCGAACCATCGTCTACACCACGCCACAGGTTTTCAGCATCGTCGTAGTTCAGAATGACGGCCTCCTCGAAATAAATCTTGCTAATCTTGACATGCGTGCCGGCAGGTGAGCCGCCGAAGTCGAAGAACAGACGCAGGGCGCTGGCATCGACGCCATCCTTCAGGGTTGCACCCTCCACTTTGAAGATGAACGGCTCGTCGCCCTTGACATCGTGACGTCCCTCGCAGAAGAAATTGGTGTCGCCAGAGTCTGTCAGCTTGATGGTTACACCAGGACAATCGGCATCGGCCTCCATCACGAGGTAGAAGTTGTAGGCCTTTGCAGCGCTAGCTGTCAGCTTGGTGTCGATGTGGAACTGACCCTGCCACTGGCTGCCACCCATACCCTCGGGCAGGGTAATCTCGTAGGTGTCGCCCTTGTGGGTAGCTACGGGCTGTACGGGCAGCTCGCCCCAGCCGTTATCGGCAAACCAGTAGCCGAAGGCATCGAACAGGGTGCCGTCGTCAACGGCCTTCCACAGGTTGCTGCTGCTCTCGTAATCCCAGTCCATGACGGGACTGTCGGGATTGTCAGGATTATCAGGATTGTCGTAGGGAGGTTTCGTGCCGTCGTCGTTGGCATGATCCTTCAGTACGATGTTCGAGATATTGATATGGGTGTCTGCCTGACAGCCGCCAAAGTCGAAGAACAGGTTGACGCGCTCCATATCGATGCCTGGCATGTCGCCCTTCCAGAAGATGTAGTCCTCGCCTGCCTTCAGGTCGATGCGGTCAGCGAAGTAGAACACGTTGTCGTCGCCGTCCATCACTAACTTCACGGTAGCCCCGTTGAGGTCCTTGTCGCTGTTGATAATGCATGAGAAGTCGTAGTTCGTAGCGGCGTTCGTTGAGATGTTAGTGGTCTTGAAGGCCACCTGTGCCTGCCACTGGTCTGTAGTGGCCTCAGGCAGGGTAATGGTATAGTCGTTGCCTGCTGCATCGAAGCCTGGATCGGCAATCTGTGACCAGCCGGGAGCGTACCAGAAGAACATAGTGTACTCTACGTTCTTCCACATGTTGAAGTCGCTGTTGGCATCAAAGCCGCTCCATTCCTGCTCAGCCTCCTCGGAGGTGAAGATAAAGTGCCAGGCAATGGCTCCGGGATTGTCGTAGACCAGCACGAGTTTCTTGGCCGTCAGCGTCTCGATGCGGAAACGGGGATTCTCGTATTGTTTGTCGTCGCTGATATAGGGGAAACGGGTGTTTGCAGCCAGCACGATATAGGTGCAGCTATTGCCCTCGCTGTCGACACCCGGCTCAAAGCTCCAGGTTGACGTCTGGTTGCCCAAGGCAACGTCAATGTCGGCGGTGGCCCCCTCGGTATTAAACTGCGTCCCGTAGTTCACGTATGTCAGCCCGTCGGCTCCGGCATCGTAGTTGAACGTGCCACCCTTGGCATTTTCTTCAGTGAACGAGATGCGGTCGTCGTACATACCCGTACCCTTCTTCTCGTCAGGACCAGCCGACCACCACTCAGTACCAGCGGTTCCTGAAGGACCACAGGCCAGGTGACCAGCCTCTTTGTTGGCAAAGCGCCACTGTTTGCCGGTGATGCGGCGGAAATCGGCAGAGTAGTCGATGATGGTGTTGTTGAAGGTATACTGCTTCTTCACCCCACCCTGACTGAAACCGTTGCGGTTACCCAGCTTCAGCTCGACGGTGTGACTGCCGGCCTCGCTGTTCTTATAACCAACCTCCTGCAGCGTGGAATACTGTGTGCCGTCGAGAATCCAAATAGGATAGGTACCGGCCTTAGGAGTGTAGTTGGCTATCATCTGGTTGGTCTCCTGATCGACGCTGAGCTGGAAATCCACACCGTCTATGGAAGGAATACCGTTGGGATTCGCACCTTCGAAACTGTCGGGCGAACAGGAAATCAAGAGGTAAGAGGTAAGAATTAAGAGGTAAGAGGTTACTCCTGCCACTACCTTTTTATATATCTTGGTAATCATAATTAGTGTAATTCGTTAAATTCGTTGTTGAGATAATCAATAATTGTTCTGCTTCAGCGTGGGGTCAGCGTCGAGCTCACTCTGAGCCAGAGGAATATACTTCTTCGAAGAAGTCCACGAGTTGGTGCGATAGCCGTAGCTGTCGGGCACGAGTACCGTAGAGGCTTTCTGCGTAGCACCGCTGATGCCCTCAGCACGCACAAGGTCAAAGTAGCGCTTGCCCTCGCCGCAGAATTCCAAATGACGCTCGGTGAGAATGTCGTCGATGGTGACGCCGTTCAGTGCTGGCAGACCGGCACGGGCACGTACCTCGTTGACATAGCCGGCAGCCTCGGACATGCTGCCACCCGTTTGGAGCAACAGCTCGGCAGCGTTCAGCAGTGTTTCGGCATAGCGGTAGATACGCTTGTTGTTATTGTAGTTCAGGTTCTTCGACGTAGGACAGTCCTTGTTGTTGGCCGACTGCGGACGATACTTGCCGTGCCAAATGTGGGTGTCCTGATAGCGCTCAGTATAGCTGTAGGCGCGGAGGTCCCAGCAGGTGACGTCACGGCGCTGGTCGCCCTCGGCATACATATTATAGGTCTCTATCTTCATCGGCAGGAATCCCCATCCGTCGTTACCCGAGTCCCAGCCTTCGCCACCGCTCCAGCCGTTGGGCGAGCAGAGCGTGGGGAACACGGTGCCGCCGGCATTGAGGGCTGCCTCGCCCCAGTCGCGCTGAGCCTGGTCGTCGTTATAGTTAATCTCGAAGATGCTCTCCTGGCACCATTCGCCACCTTCCTGCCACAGGTCGTAGAAGCTGGGGTTGAGTGCGTAGTCCGGGTCGGCAATGATCTGTTTCATATAAGTGAGCGCCTGCGGATAGCGCACCGTATCGTTCTGGTACATCACCATCTCGGCATACAGCATCATGGCGAAAGCCTGGCTGACGCGCCCTGCATCGGCTTGGCCCCAACGCATGGGCAATACACCGGAGGCGATGATTTCTTCGAGTTCAGGCAGAAGCTGGTTGTAAATCTCGTCGGCCGTCAGCTGCGGAGCAGTATAGGGCAGCGAGAGGTTCTCAAGATAGAAAGGTACATTGCCATAGTAGTGCCAGAGAATGTTATAGTAATATACACGAAGCAGCCGGGCCTGCAGTTCCATGGAACGACGGAATTCGGCGCTGGCCTTGCCTCTCCAGCCTGCATACTTGATGGCATCGTTGCAACGCTTGATGCCACTGTAGAAGTCGCCCCAGAGCGTCGAAAGGGTGTTGTTGCCGTCGGCGGCATAGTTGAACAGGCGGTGCCAGTGCTGGTTGTCGGTATTGTCGGAACCGCCTACCCAGAAGTCATCACCCATAATCTCTCCGTCAACGGTAAGGTCGTTATAGGCCACATTGTCCCAGTCGGGCCAGTGCAAGGGAGCGTATGCCGAGGTGAGGGCCTCGTTCAGGGTTTCCTCGGTAGTGTAATACTCTTCGAGGGGCTCACCAGTCGGATTCTTCACCTCCAGGAAGTCCTCGGTACAAGAAATGAAGAGGTAAGAGGTGAGGAGTAAGAAGTAAGAGAATACTCCCAGCACAACCTTATTATATATCTTGGTATTCATAATTCGTGTTATTCGTTAAATTCGTTGTTGAAAATTCATTTTACAGTGAGAGGTTGAATCCGAGTGTGAAGGTGCGGGCCTGCGGATAGACTCCGTAGTCGACGCCCGTGAACTGTGTGTTGTGCTTCTGAGTGTCATTGTCCCAGCCTGCACCGATTTCAGGATCGAAGCCCCAGTACTTGGTCCAAGTAAAGAGATTCTCCGCACGGACATAGAGGCGCAGGCGGCTGATGCCCACCTTGCTGGTCAGCTGACGCGGCAGGGTATAACCCAGCGCGATGTTCTTCAGGCGCAGGTAGCTGCCGTCGTGGATATACATGTCGCTGCACACCCAGTTCTTCGAGTCGCCCAGGGTGGGCACGGTGTTCGAGGTTCCCTCGCCCGTCCAGCGGTCAAGGATCCATGTGGGATAGTTGCCGGAAGCGATGTCCTGGCGATAGGTGGCATCGAACACGTCGACACCGCTGACACCTTGGAAGAATACGCTCAGGTCGAAGCCCTTCCATTCTGCATCGAAGTTCAGACCAAAGGTCCACGAGGGAATGCCGTTACCAATGTTGGTGCGGTCGTCGCTGCTGATCTTATGGTCGCCATTAGTATCGACGAAACGGAAGTCGCCAGGCTTCGACGTAGTACCATATTGTGCATTATAGGCGTCGGCCTCTGCCTGGTTCTGCAGAATGCCGTTCGTCTTGTAGCCGTAGAAGAACGGGAAGGGCTGGCCGTTCTCGGCACGTGTACCACCGTCGGAGAACTGCGAGATGCCGTAGTTCAGGAAACCAGTGTCGTTACCCAGGTTCTTCAGCTCGTTTTTCAGATAGGAGGCATTGCCCTTGACGGCAAAGCGCGCATCGGCAATGTTCCACTTGTAGCCGAGTTCAAACTCCCAACCGCTGTTTTCCATGTCGCCGACGTTGGCCAGCGGACGCTGCTCGCCGACATAGCTGGGGATGGGCATGTCGATAATCATGCCGTTGGTCTTCTTCACGTAGTAGTCCACGCTGAATGTCAGCTTGTTGTTCCAGAAGCCGAAGTCGAGACCGATGTTGGTCTGCTCGCTCTCCTCCCATTTCAGGTCTTCGTTGGCCAGACGGTTGGCTTTCGAACCGTAGACCATCGAGGCCGTCTTGCCGTAGTAGTAATTGCTGCTGCCGCCCATGGCCGTCAGCGTGGTATAGGCGAAGTCGCCGATATTGTCGTTACCGTTCTTACCCCAGCTGGCACGAACCTTCAGGTTGGTGAGCCAGTCGCGAGTGTCCTTCATAAAGGCTTCATTCATCACGTTCCAACCCACGGAGAACGAGGGGAACGTGCCGTATTTGTTGTTCGAACCGAAACGGCTGCTGCCGTCGCGACGGATGGTGAACTGTGCCATGTAGCGTTCGTCGTAGTTGTAGCTGAGGCGGGCGAAGAGCGACGACAGATGGTGCTCGGTATAAGGACCGCCCCACGCTCCGACGAGACTCTTGGCGCCTGTCACCTTACCCTCGGCATCGGTGGTCAGTTCCAGGTCGCCGCCAGTGGTATAGTTGATGCTGGGCTTGTCGGTGTTCACCAGATTCCAGTGGCTGCCGCCCAGCTCGTCGCCCTTCGTTTTCAGGGCACTCTGACCGAGCACCACACCGATGGTGTGCTTGCCGATGACTTTGTCGTAGGTCAGCGTGTTCTCCAGCTGCCACGTCGTATTGTTGCCCTTATAGGCTGTGGCCTGCGTGTGGTCACTGTTGTTGTTGCCGGAGAGATAGTATTTCTGTAGCGTGGCGCCTTCGTAACCCCAGAAGCTGAGCTCGGCACTGTAGGTGAAATGGTATTTCAGTTCGTCGAACAGCTGGAGGTCGATGGAGAACTTCGGCATAAACTTATGGCTCCAGTTCTTGTTGGGGTTGTTCTGCATCATGGCGATGGGGTTGTTCTGCTCCTGATAGCTGCCCACGAAGCCGGGGATGGTATAGGGGTTGCCGTTGGCATCACGATACAGGTCGTAGGCAGCATAGCGGTCAATCATTTCCTGTGCCTGTTGACCACGCAGGGTAACGGGTAGCGTGGGAGCCAGATAGAGCGCTGAACCGAGTGGCGAGCCCCATGTGGAGTTCGAGTCTATGCCGGTATTGTGGACGCGCATGTAGGACACGTTGGCGCCGAGGTCGAGCTTGTTCAGGAAACGGCGCTCGTTGGAGGCATCGAGGAGGTTGAACTGGTTGTTCGAGCGGATGGTCAGACGGTCGTAGTTCGACTGACCGTAGTTGCCGCCCACGATGCCCTCTTGATTGAAGTAGCCTAACGACAGATAGTAGTTGACCTTTTCGGAGGCACCGCTCACGCTGACATCATGCTGCACGATGGGGGCATTGTCGTTGAACAGCAAGTCCTGCCAGTCGGTGCCGAAGCCACGGATGGCGTCGCCGTTGGCATCGACGAGGTTGTAGGGGTCGGCATAAAGGGGAGCCATGCCGTTCTGTATGCGACGCTCGTTCTGCAGAATGGCGTAATCGGTGGCGCTGGTCACGTCACGCTTCTTCCACGCACTCTGCCAGCCGTACGAGAAGTTGTAGTTGATGGCGGCCTTGCCAATCTTACCCTTCTTTGTGGTCACGAGGATGACGCCATTGGCAGCACGCGCACCGTAGATGGCACCAGAGGCAGCGTCCTTCAGCACCTCGATACTCTCGATGTCGCTGGGGTTCACACTCTCCATACCGTTCTGATCGGTGGGCATGCCGTCGATGATATACAGGGGCTCGGAACTGTTGATGGTTCCGATACCGCGGATGCGGATCATCGATTTGGCACCGGGCTGACCCGAGGCCGACGTCACCTGCACACCGGCAGCCATACCCTTCAGGGCATCCTCAGCGCGCAAACGCGTCTTACCATCCAGGTCGTCGGCACTCACCTTGGCAATGGAGGCCGTCACCACACTCTTCTTCTGAACACCATAGCCGATGACCACCACCTCGTCAAGCGTCTTCTGGTCTGACTGCAGCATGATGCGAAGGTTATTGGCAGCCTTCACCTCTTGAGTCACGTAACCAATGTAAGATATCACGAGTGTTGCACCCTCATCGACAGTCACCGAGAAGTTTCCGTCGAAGTCGGTAACAGCACCATTGCTGGTGCCTTTCTGTACGACAGAAGCACCGATGACGGGTTCGTTCAGGTCGTCGACAACCACACCCGTGTAAGTCACCTTCTGCGCAAGAGCTGTTGCTGATACCATCATTAATGACAGCAACATGAATAAAAACTTGCTTTTTCTCATACTTAAAATTATAATATATTAGTTAATGATAAATCAATAGTTGCTGAAAAATAGGTACTTGACATAATTTCTTTAGTTGTATTGTGTTAATATTATTCATTGATTTTCAGACGATGTAATATAGAATTAACCAAGAGTAGAAATTAATCTGCACAAAGATTGAATTCTGCTGCAAAGGTATTAGAATTTTTAATGCACAAGAAGGCTGGGCAATTGAAAAGTGGACGATTTCAATGGTTAAAAAACGTCAACCCATTTAAAATCAGACATTTACCATTTATCCAATCTCAAAAAAGAGTGGACGTCATATAGAGGTGTAGAGTTAACAATTATCATGCCAAAAGCACATAAACCTTGCTGATGTACTCACCGACGGCTACGGTTTGAGGATTTCGATGCTTCATCGGAGACTGGTATCATCAAAGAGTTTGGAACGCCTATTCCAAAGTAAGCTTATAGCCCTCTCTCTGCCCAATCACCTCTATCAAGGTTCCTATACCCTATGGCCTCAGCGATGTGCTGGCTTTGGACTTGCTCGGAGCCTTCAAGGTCGGCGATAGTGCGAGCCACCTTGAGGATGCGGCTGTAGGCACGGGTAGAGAGCTTGAGGCGTTCCATCGCCATACGCAGCATATCGAGCGAGGCTTCGTCGGGTTCGGCAAACTGGTGGAGCATGCGCTCCGTCATCATCGCATTGCAGTGGATACCCTTGAAGGGCTTGAAGCGTTCCTCTTGAATCTTGCGTGCTTTGATGACGCGCTCTCGGATGGCAGCAGACGGCTCGCCTGGCTGCATCTCAGACAATTGCTTGAAGGGGACAGCCTGGATTTCGCAATGGATGTCAATTCTATCGAGTAGGGGACCGCTGATCTTATTCATGTAGCGCTGTATCTGACCTGGTGTGCAGACGCAGTGGTGCGTGGGGTCACCATAATAGCCGCATGGGCAGGGGTTCATACTCGCTACTAACATGAAGGAACAGGGATACTCGACGTTGTATTTAGCGCGACTAATCGTGATTTTACGGTCTTCCAAAGGCTGACGTAGCACTTCGAGAACAGAGCGCGACAGCTCTGGCATCTCGTCGAGAAAGAGCACACCATTGTGAGCGAGGCTGATTTCCCCGGGCTGGGGATTGTTGCCTCCACCCACGAGGGCAACCTGCGAGATTGTATGATGCGGTGCCCGGAAAGGACGTTGACTAATCAGGCTGGCATCGCGACTTAGTTTGCCTGCCACACTGTGGATCTGTGTGGTCTCCAAGCTCTCTGCTAACGACAGAGGAGGAAGAATGCTGGGCAGTCGCTTGGCAAGCATAGACTTACCACTGCCTGGCGGGCCAATCATAATCAGGTTGTGACCACCGGCGGCAGCCACCTCCAAGGCTCGCTTGACGCTTTCCTGACCTTTTACGTCGGCAAAATCCAGTTCGTAGTGGTTCTGCTGTTCATAGAATTCGCGACGTGTGTCGATGATCGTTGGCTGGTAGTTGTTGTTGCCATTCAGAAAGTTGATGACATCCATGAGCGAATCCATACCGTATACCTCCAACTGGTTGACGACAGCTGCTTCGCGAATGTTCTGCTGAGGCACGATGAGCCCCTTGAACTTCTCTGCCCGTGCACGAATGGCGATGGGCAGGGCTCCTCGGATAGGTTGCAGACGACCGTCGAGTCCTAATTCGCCCACCAGCATATACTTATCCAGCTCGTCGCTCGTAACCTTGCCGTTGGCCGCCAAGATGCCGATAGCCAATGGCAGGTCGTAGCCTGACCCTTCCTTTTTAATATCGGCAGGAGCCAGATTGACAGTTATGTCCATTGTGGGCATCTTAAAACCGTTGTTGGTCAGGGCGGCCTTGATGCGGTCGTAGCTCTCTTTGACAGCAGTATCAGCCAGGCCGGTTAGGTGGAACTGCACGCCTCGAAACATGCTCACCTCCACCGTCACAGTGGTTACTTCCAACCCGTTGACTGCTGCACAATATGTCTTTACAAGCATTGTTTTACGTTTTTATTTGTGCAAAGGTAATAGAAAAAGACGATTTGCGAATACCTATTGAGCGGAATTGACGTGGAAGTAGTCAAAGTCCGCAATGCCGCCCGGTTGCTTGGTGGCGAAGTGGAAGAGGGCGAAGCGGTAGCCGCAGAAGTCGGGCCAGTCGTAATGCATCTGCAGGGTGTCGCCGATGGTCTGCCATTGCTTGCCGTCAAGGCTATAGGAGAAGGTGGCCTTGTCGGTGCGGTCACGGAAGTCACAGGACATACGAAGCCATATCTTACTTCTGCTATCAGACATCTTACATCTCTCTATCTCCTTGCCAACTGCATCGCCCTTGTCCATTGCCTTCTGCATGATGACGAAGAGCTGGCCGTTTTCACGCTTTACACCCACGAAGCCATAGCGGTTCTGGAAGCAGGAGAGACCGGCATAGTCGCCATCCTTCAAACCAGAGCAGTCGAGGAGCACCTCGCCCTGACAGGTGGGACCGAAGACGCGCTGGGTGAGCGTGTTGCGGGCCTCGCGGATATGCTTCACCACAGCGGTGGTCTTCAGACGCAGCCAGCCTTTGCGCTCGGTGAGGCTCCAACCGCTCATGTCGGGCACGTGGTTCCACTGCCACACAGGCTTCAGCCAGCCCTGCTGCTTGTTGCCTAAGATGCTGTTCGCCCATCGCCAGCCGAAGCGGCTCTTACTCTTCTTGGGCTTCCATGTGTTGAAATCATCGCTCTGCACGATGCCGATGCCCTTCTGTGCGGGCAGGTCGACGATATAGGGCGTAGTCATGTTCTTTCCTTCAGGCAACAAGTTGGTTTTACCATTGCCCACGACAGGCCAGCCGTCCTTGCTCCATGTCATCGGCAGCCACACAGGCATGCGACCGACGCTTCCGTAGTCCTTGAAGAGGAAGCACCACCACTTGCCGTCGGCAGCCTGCACGATGCCGCCCTGTCCGATGCCGTTGGTGCGCATCACGACCTTACCGTCAGCGTCTACCATTTCGCCGCCAAATACCATGCGGCCTTCCCACTTGCCGTTAAAGAGATCACGGGAGCGCCAGACAATCTCCTGCCGCTGGCCGTCGCAGCCTTGAATCATAAAGATGTAGTAGTAGCCGTTGATCTTGTAGCCGTGATAGCCTTCAGCACGCAGTCCGCGGGCAGGATTCTCAAGGTTAGCATAGTCGATGACCTTGCGGCGCTCTGAGACCGTCACGTTCCAGTCCTTATCGACGTGCATCTCGCGCAGGTACATCGCGTGGTCATCGAACGTGTCGGCAGGGTGCAGCACGTACTTCTTCACCTCCTTGCCGTTGTCGTCGAACAGCAGGCCGGGGTCATAACATTTATCCGTCTGCGACACGTGCCAGCAGCCGTTCTCGATGTCGTCGGTCACGTAGAAGTAGGTTTTTCCTGTCGTATTACAGGTCATGATCATATAATAGAGCTTCTCGTAGGGGTCGTAGCGCAGGTTCGTGGCCCACTGCCCTTGGGAGTACTCGCTCTTCCCGTTCAGCAGGCGGAAGTTGTCGCCCTCGTCCAGTGCGTCGTAGGCATAATTCACAATCTCCCAGTTTGTCAGATCCTTCGACTTCATGATGCCGCAGCCTGGCGCAAAGTGCATCGTGGTCGATACCATGTAGTAGGTGTCGCCCACTAGTATGATATCGTGGTCGGGCACGTCGGCAAACAACATGGGGTTCTTAAACTGTGCGCTGCTCGTCAGTGCTGTCAGCATCATGCAGATGCCAAAGAAAAATCGTTTCATAATTCTATTCTCGTTATTTTTTTGCAAAGGTACGAAAAATGCAACAAAACTCCACAAGGATTATGTTTCTTTTCGTGATAAAACTTTTCAAACGAGTTTTTTCTTAAAGAAAATACTCCTTGATGGTCTGTCTTTCGGGAAATAATGCGTAACTTTGCATCTGTAACTGCAAAAGAACAATTTATGAAGAAATTCCCAACCCTTCTGTTGGCACTCTTTGTCCTGACGTCGGGTGCCCAAACAAAAAATGCCAAGCTCATCAAAGAGCACTGCTATGCCGACTATAAGCTGATGTACAAACAACCCGAGGGCGGCGCGCTTATCTACCCCTACATCACGCCGGGCAGCCGCCAGTATGCCCGCGTGCTATGGGACTGGGATTCGTGGCTGTCGGACGTGGCCTTGCGCCAGATTCTCACCGACATCGGAACGGACAACGACCGTCAGGAGGCGTTGGAATATGAGCGAGGTTGCGTGCTGAACTACTTAGCCTATACCTCCTTGGATGACGGTTATATGCCCATGGTAGTCGACGCGGAGAGCGACCCGGCCAAGATGAAGCCCAAGGACATCTACGCCACCAACATGCACAAGCCCGTCATAGCCCAGCACGCCGCGTTCATCAGCATGCAAAACGGCAATGATGCCTCGTGGCTCCGCGAAGGGTTCCCGCGTATGCAGGCATTCATCCGCAACTATCAGGAGCATCACCGCCACGCTGCCACGGGACTCTTCTATTGGCAGGACGATCTGGCTATCGGCGTCGACAACGACCCGTCAACCTTCTTCCGTCCTAAAGGCAGCTCGGCCAGCATCTACCTGAACTGCCTGATGTACCGCGAGCTGCAGGCGATGGCGTGGCTCGCCAGACAGCTGAAGATCAACAGCGAGGCTGATGCCTATGAACGCGACGCACAAGCCCTGCGCAACGCCATACGGCAACACTGCTGGGACGAAAAGGACGGCATGTATTATTCCGTCGACCTCAATCTGCTACCCTATACCGGCGAGCCGCAGATCATCTTCGGCAAACCGTTCGTGCTCCACAAGGGGGCGCCGCGCGACTACCCCTGCCTCATCCAGCGCATCGGCTGCTGGTCGGGCTTCATGACGCTATGGGCGGGCATCGCCACACCGGAACAGGCCCGTCGCATGGTTCGCGAGAACCTCACCGACGAGCGTACCTTCTGGGCGCCCTACGGCGTGCGGACGCTCTCGCGCTTGGAGAAGATGTATAACCTGCGTGCCACCAACAATCCCAGCAACTGGCAGGGTCCCATTTGGGGCATCTCAAACTATATGGTGTTTCGGGGCCTCGCCGACTACGGTTTCGCGAAGGAAGCCCGACAACTGGCCAACAAGACCGTCGCCCTCTTCGGCAACGACCTGCGCAAAGAGGGCGCCCTCCACGAGTATTACAACCCTGAGACAGGCGCCCCCATCATGAATAAAGGTTTCCAAAACTGGAACTACCTCGTGCTCAACATGCTTGCCTGGTTAGAACGTCGCCCCGTCGTCCGTGAGTTCTCTCTTTGAGAGTGTGGCGTTGCAATCTCCGACTGAGCGGAGTGTGGCGTTGCATTCTCTCTCTGAGAGTTTGGTGTTTTATCTCGGTGAAGGGAATGGGGTTTCGGTCAGTCCACCGTAACTCTTGGCGGCGGTTTGGAGAGC
>JAEEGL013607926.1_pt1 | contig 16223 bp, 12 predicted proteins | sample 9134231 | NCBI WGS metagenome assembly JAEEGL01 (sample SAMN16246548, study PRJNA631951) | gut metagenome | biome: gut microbiome; feature: rumen; material: fiber-attached | host: Bos | place: Iran: Karaj | collected 2018-10
CTGCGTCCCGTCGAAACTTACCTTATCCTCGTCGGTATATACCGCCATGATCCTCGAAATGGATTCGGCCTCGCGGTTGCTGTTTCCGGCTTCCTCCATCGCGGTCATTATATCAAACAGTGCCGTGTTCTCAAGCAGATCGTCGTGGTCAAGAAGCGCCACGTAATCACCGGTGGCATGCGCAAGGGCCCTGTTTGTGTTTCCGGATATCCCTTCATTGGCACTCAGTCTGACATACTTGACCTTGTCGAATATCGTGCCGAACGAATCCCTGCATATCAGGTTGTATTCCTCAAGAAACGCCCTGACTATGCTCCTCCTCGAATCGTCGGGGCTCGCGTCGGCAAGGATCAGTTCCCAGTTGCCGTATGTCTGCTCTCCGACACTGTCGAGCATCTCACGAAAAAGCTCAGGATCCGTCTCATATACCGGAACAAGTATCGAGAACTTAAAAGGCTCGGAAAACTCATGGCTTCTCTGATAAGCAATTTCCTCGTCCGATATCCTCTCCGGCGCATAGTATTGCTCCTCTTTGTCCCGCGCCATGCGTTCCATCGCCTTCGAAACGGTGGCTTTAATGCCGTTTCGCTTAAGGAATCTTACTCCCCTTTTGAAATAATGTCTGTCTGACCCCATCTGACCCCTTTATATTTCCTCTTTTGCAAAAACTTCCAGTTCTTCGGGCGTTCCGAGCACATGTACGCATTTTGCGTCCACAAGGCATATCCTGACCGGAAGACCCTTCGATATCATGTAATTATAAAGAGGGGCAACGTATTTCTCCCCTTTTTCCATGTTCGCATCATCCGTGTAATACTCCCGGTACATCCTCTCGTAAAGAGAGCACGACGAGAAATAATACGCTCCGAGCGTACAGTTGTCGGAAATCCGCTCTTTCTCGCGGACGAGCGTGGCATCCCCGGCTTCGTTTACCGCAACAAAGCTCCAGTGATCGCCCGGTGCGTTAAAGCACGGAATGAACCCGTCCCCGCTTATATCTTCGCTCTTCATACATCCCGCTTCGACATATGTATCGATATTGTATATCAGAAGAGCGTCATCAGCCTTCCAGTACGGCGCCGCAAGCATCGCCGTCGTTGCCTGTCCGTCCGTGGGCGCATCGAGTTCGATGACGTTGGCTCTTTTTGAGTCACCCGTTATCTCCTCCCACTGTCCGAGGATAAAATCACGTGCCTCATCCTCGCGCCTTACGAGAAAAAAGTAATCGTTATCGGGGCTGTAGTAGCCCTTAAGGCTCTCCATCGACCACGCAAACAGTGATTTGTTGTGGACCGTGATCTCGTATTTGGGAACCTTGTATCCGGCCTTTTTGAATCTCGACCCGAGACCCGCCATCGTTATAACTACCTGCATCGGTCTCTCCTTACTATCTCGTCGAGCTGCTCAACACTCTTTTCAAGAAACTCCGAAGGCCTGACGGTACGATCGTCAACGTAGAATCCGTGATGTCCCGGCCAGGGCTTTCCGTATACGATCTCGTCGTAGGGAATATCCCACTTGTCGAGCCACTCAAGCAGTATCTTTGCCGTTTTGGCATTGATGAGACCTATATTGCAGTTAAACGAGTTCATGTTGCGGCTTGTCAGCAGTACGATCTTAGCTCCGCCGCTCTTATACTCGCGGATCTTGTCGACCATTTCCTTGTAGGGGACAAGATCCTCATATCTTTCGTTTTCCTTTTTTATCGGACAGAGCGTTCCGTCCACATCAAACACAAATGTCAGATCTTCGTACATATCATTTCTCCAGACTGTCCAGTATGGCTATGGCATTCAATATGAATCCGAGGACTTTCTTCGGCCTGTCCATATGAAGTGGCAGCATAGACAGGAACAGTGATGCCTCATAGAGTCTTATGAGCCTGACATCTATTCCCGCGGCCGACAGGCTGTCCCTGAAAAGTTCCATGAACAGGCGGTTATCGGCGTCAACCTTCACTCCGGCCTTCATATTCTCATCTATCGTTATCTCATACAGATCGCTGTTGAAAAAATCATAATGTCCGCATATCGAATGAGAAAGCTTGGCGTAATCGTAGAAAGGATCCATGTACAGATCCTCTTCCTTCAGGGCACCCTTCGGATCTATCAGTATCACGAACGAATCGGAATTCGAATACAGTATGTTGGAAAAGCACAGATCACCATGGCTGACTACCCTTACGGGTTCGAAGACGGTGCTGCTCTGCATCCGGTCGTACATATTGACGTATCTTGTCACTATCGCGTCTATATCGGGGTAACCGGTCACGGATGCTATAACGGCCGAAAGTGCCTCATAGCCTTCCGTCTCCTTCAGCTGCCTTATCCGGTCATATAACTTTGACACATACTGTCTCTTTGCCTGTGCCTCATACTCCATCTTAGGGATGCTCTCGCTCTTTCTGTGAGCGAGAAAATAAAACAGGTGCCGCAGTATATCCCGAAATTCATCATAAGATATGGATGAATGTACATATCTGATCGCCAGGTCGGTCATGTGGTACCGCTGCATCGCATAACTTGCCGAAGTCTCATCCTCTTTGAAGTCAAACGGACGGGCGAACCACTGCTTCATATCGTCGGGCAGAAGGCCGTAGAAAGTGTACTCCGCCCTGATCTTGTCCTTCTTCGACGAAGACTTTACTACCGTGTACTCATCTCCCGCCAGACTGTTGAAGAATCTCGCATCGAATCCGCCGGTGATGAACGACCTGAAGTTTGCAATATCAGACAGATCCGTGAATGCATCGCTTACGATCTCTGTATATCCGTCAAGATCGGCCATTGAAGCGGATCCGTAGGCATTTGCATCGCTAAATATAACGCATGCTATTCTATTTGCACGTGTTATTTTATAATTCTCGTGAGCGTACCCTGCTTTGTATACAATCGTCTCGACATCCTTGATACTAGCGACTCCGAAGTCCGAGAAGTATAAGATAACAGCTGTATTGTTTAATCCGGCTATCTCTTTGTCTCCGGCATCATAGAATCCGGATACTCCGGGTATACCCAGAAATATGTCCCTTGTCCTGTCCCTGAGCGTGCGTCTCTTATATATCGTATGTCCGAAGCTCTTATTACCGGTTATTCCCGCTATGTCTTTGCCGGGTCTTCTTGAGTCGTCATAGACTACGGCTACGTTTCTTACCATTTGATGTAATCCTTTAAATGCTTTGTCTTATATGCGATAACGATAAACCTCACGGTAAATATCACGGTCAGTACCGCAATGACCGCCGCCGATGTGTTCGTGTACCACATCTTAATATCATAATTCTTTCCCGAAACTATCGATTCGATATATGCCCCGAAATCGGCGACCGCAAATGTCCCGTCACATATCTTCGTAAATCCGGCCAGGACCGTCATCTCAAGTATCCATGCCGCCAGCGAGAACAGAAACAGTATGCCGTAACGCCCCGCAACAAGATCCCTGACATACGTGTACCATCCGTTCACGTGTTCGAGTGCCGAGAGCGCCATCATGGATCTCTTCGAGTCTCTTGACGTGATTATGTACCTGTTCAGGAACGTATATGATGCGGGAAACACCATGTATGTAATGACTATGACCGCGACAAATGCCACCAGCAGTATCGTCGGGACCGCCACCCTGCCCGTATACAGTATCTGATACGGCAAAAGGATCAGGCACAGCGCGAGCGTATCAAAGAACCTGTCTATCAGCACCGAGAAAAAACCCGTTTTGAAGCCGCGGGATATTCTCGAGAACACGATAATCCTGTATATCTCACCGAGCTTGTACGGTATCAGCAGATTGACAAGAGTCGTCCTCAGATAAGCCGGAACAAACCTGTCAAATGACACCTTTTGGTCCATAACGATCAGGTACAGTCTCATCATCTTTATAAGATGCACGCATATGAAGATGACGAGAATTACCGCACCGATCAGTATCTTCATACGGGATCCGCCTCGTATTTTTCCACGATCTTATCCCTGTATTCGGAAGTTATGACTGCCGGGTCCTTCCTGTACTCATTGAGCATGGACAGGACTTTAACGGCCTGGTTTGCCATCTTGACGTTGGAAACCTGATCGTCCTCTCTCCAGCTGATCGGATAGAACTTTATATCGTGTCCGTAGAACTCCGATGCCATTATCATGAGATAATTGAACATAAGATCATCTCTGAACTTCTCGTAGAAGCGTGATCTGAGCATTTCCACACTGTATATGTTAAGCCCCGATCCGAGATCGTATATCCTTCTTCCGAGCACAAAAGCAAACAGGAAATTGTATACAATATTCCCGATCGTACGGATCGTAGAATATCCGGTCAGTTTTGAACCCGTCATGAACCGGGCGCCGAGTATGCAGTCATGTTTCCTGTAATATCTCTTTCCGAGTACCGGAATGAAATCGGATACGCTTCCCTGATCGTCCCCGTGAAGCACCATCACATAGTCATATCCGTGTTCTATAGCGTAATCGAATGCAACCTTGTGTGATCCGCCGAGACCGTAGTTCTCACGGTTACGAAGGAGCGTGATCGGCATGCTCGCATGCGAGCGCATGTAATCAATAACCGCTTCTTCCGTTTTGTCGGTACTTCGGTTGTTTACAACAATGATCTTGCTGATAAAGGCCATTTCGGCGGGCCCGAGCTGATCGAGCACGCGGACTATCTGTTTCTCGCAGTTATATGCGGGGATGAACAACAGTATCTTATCGTTTTGCATGACAGGCCTCCTTTACTGTTCGGGATAATAGGTCAATAGGCTTCGTTTATATCAAGATCCGTCAGATGGATGTTTTCCTCGAGCTTCTGTGAATCGGGATCCACTCCGTCGGGAATGATATTCTTCTCCTCGCGATAATCGTATACGATCATCTCTTCCTTATGTTCGGTATAATATGCCACTGCTCTTGCGGCATCAATGCCGACCATGTTGAGGACATGCTGGTTGTAATGATACTGATCCTTCATATACTCGGTGCTGACCCTTGTGAGTATTGTAGTCGCAACGGCATAATATCCGCTTTCCGCACATATCCTCTTCTGCATGTTGATGATATTGAGGAATATATCCTTGTAATCTATCGTTCTGCCGGGCATGATCATGAATACTTTCTGAAGGCCTCCGATGAACAAGGGGCGCATAATATCATCAAGCGCCGTCCTGTATACTTCGGGGTCCGTTCCTTCGATCGCATCGGACTCCCCGTGAAGCCACAGAGCGTACAGATGTCCTATCGTATACCCGTTGTTCTTAAGCCACGTAACCGACGTGTCAAATCTGTTCTTAACATCATCTATGACGCCCTGGGTTTTCCATGTTGTCATATCCGTGGCGCCCATCGATATCGATACGGCGATGACCTTTCTTCCGGTCCTCTTGTGGTATTCGTTCACGAACGATGATACGAGGGACCCTTTCTTGGCTCCGGGATACTCATGAAGACCCGTCGGGCAGTTCTCGTTTATACCGAACGGCTCGGTTATCGGATAGAGCTTTGTCGGATCGGACACAGCCCTAAACTCCATCCCGGCATCCTCCGATACGTGAGGTGCCGCGGATGCGTCTCCTCCCGCTCCGGACATGTTTGACTGGCCCATGAAGAATATCAGATCTATATCCTTGTTCTCAGGTGCGGGCGGCTCTTCCTCCTCGCCTTCATCCTCTTCGGAAGACTCGGGACGCTTTGTCTCCCCCGAGAACGTACCGCCGAGACCGTCGGCGTTATCATCGGCAACGGCATCCCCGGATGTTTTACCGGATTTATCCTCTTCCGTCTGTGTTTTTTCCTTCTCGCCCGTGCTTTTTTCAATCGGCGTCGTATTAATACCGCATGAGCCCAGGAACAGTGCCGCGATCAGAACCGACAGCAGCACCGGCATCCTTGATAACGTTTTTTTCAAATAACTCATAAATTGATCCCTTATTATCCTTTTCCTCTTATCTTTTGCCTGTCACTTCTTCTCAAGCGTCATCTTACGCGAGATGAAGTTATATACCATGACCACACCGGTGGCAAACATCTTAACGGCGGCAGTCACGTATGACGGATATTCCTCCGTAATTGCGGGAAGCATGTTTTCCGCCATCAAAACGCCGAAATACATGATCGCCGAATTGATTCCCATACCTATGAGCGACAGAAGGAGAAAGATCGTAAACTCTTTACCCCGGTTCATGTCATCCCTGCGTTCGAACACGAACTTCATGCTCATGAAGTAATTGTATACGAGCGAGATACAGAAACCGAAAACGCTTCCGACGGTGGCGGCTGTTGCCACATTCATGCCGAAGACTCTGCAGATCTTCGATACTATGAGCGTTATGATAAAATCTATTATGAATGAAGTACCCCCGACCAGACCGAACTTAATTATCTGCGCCAGGAGCTTCTTTCTCCTGTCCTCTTTTGACAGTTCCTCTTTATCCATTATCCTTTTTCCTTATCAGTTTCATGCAAAGTGCGGTAACCGCTACCGCAAATGCGTAATATATCACTCCGACCGCCGCCTTCGATGCGATATTCTCGTTAAACAGCCTCAGGCCGAAGTATACCGCAAAGAGAAGGACTATATACCAGCACAGGAGTGCATTCTGAATCTTTTCTCCGGATTCTTCCGGAAAAAACGTCCCAAACATCATCGCGACCGCCGACAATACGAAGAAGTCATATGTCCTGTGATACGTAAGAACGAGCGACCACAGTATCAGGGAAGCAAACAGAATATTCTCCCGTCCCTCGGGAAGTTTGAGCGTCATAACCGTCAGGATCATGGCAATTGCAAATGCCACAATGATCGAAACCTTTCCTCCGAGGAGGACACCGAGGTCTATCCCGCCTTCAGCCGCAAGGGCCGAAGCCACTTCAAGCGGTGCCTTTATCATGTATATAAAACTCTTTCCGAGCCACATGGCCGCACACTGTGTCAGCACAACATGTCCGAGGACGGAGAACGCGATCTCCTTATATCTCTTTCTGTAGAGGAAATACAATGCAAGCGGTGCGGTCAGCGTATATTTGAAATATGACACGAACAGGCACAGCGATACGAGCATGCAGCGAAGCGCCGCAGACCCCTTCGGAGGATTATCCTCGAAATACACCGCCAGCATAAAGAAAAAGAATGCAAACAGTGTGTGCTGTCCGACACCTATCTGGTTTCGAAACGGTGTCCCGGCGAGCATCAGGAGCGAGACAGCAGCATATACGAACCCGTCGGTCGTCCTGAAGAACGTTTTTCGAAGAAGCACGATGATGCCTGCCGCAAACAGGAGATTCAGCACGCACCAGACCGTCTTTGCCGTCTGAGCGGGAATGAGCGTCATCGGTCCGAGGAGCATCAGGAGCGACGGAAACTGATTGGCTTCCATCTTCTGGGTAAGGCCCCTGTCGGTGAACATCCTGTAAAATTCATTAAGTTCCGGATACCCGGAAGCCTTTTGGGGATCCTTCGACAGTTCATAAGGATCTATCTTGAGGCTTAACGCCTTTGCCGCATCCCACTGGAAATCCTGAGAATACGAAACGGCATTTCTGACACCCGCGAATACAGACACGGCAGCCATAAGCGCCAGAACGCAGAGCACAACGATCCGTACCGTTTTGTTGGCGCAAAGCTCCTTCAGGCGATCCATCCGTTATCCTTCCAGTTCCTTTATGACCGCTGCCTTGAAGCTTTCAAGCTTCGCCTTGGCATCTTCCATGTTCCTGCCCTTGATTCCCATGTAGAACTTGATCTTGGGCTCGGTACCCGAAGGTCTTGCGCAGCACCAGCTGTCGTTTTCAATGTCAAAGTACAGCACGTTCGAATTCGGAAGTCCCGCGGGTGTAACTTCTCCCGTGGCAAGATCCGTGATCGTGTTCTTGGTGTAATCCCTGAACTTAAGTACCTTGAGTCCGTCGAATTCCTTCGGGGGATTGGCACGGAGCTTATCCATCATATCTTTTATCTGCTGGGCCCCGTCGATACCCTTGAGGGTGATTGTATGAATACCCTCCATGTAGAACCCGTACTGCCTGTATATCTTCTGCATCTGATCCCAGACCGTGATGCCGTTATATTTGCACCATGCGGCAACCTCGCACAGGCACATTACCGCAACTACGGCATCCTTGTCTCTTGCGTGGGTTCCGGCCAGACATCCGTAACTCTCCTCAAGGCCGAATACATACTCGTATTCATGATTCTGCTCGAAATACTTGATCTGTTCACCGATATATTTAAATCCGGTGAGAACTTCGATAAGTTTAACGCCGAACGCTTCGGTTATCGCATCGGCAAGGTTGGTCGTAACGATCGTCTTAACGAGCGCGGCATTTGCGGGAAGCGTGCCCGCTTCCTTCTTCTCCCTGAGGATATATTCAGCGATGAGCATACCTGACATATTTCCGGTAAACGGAATGTATTCACCCGTCTGTGCATCCTTTGCATATATTCCGAGACGGTCCGCATCGGGATCCGTTGCAAGAACTATGTCGGCATCTTTCTCCTTGGCAAGCTTAAGTGCAAGCGTGAATGCCTTCGGATCTTCGGGATTCGGGTACTCGAGTGTCGTGAACTTGGGATCCGGAAGCTCCTGCTCGGGAACAACATATACGTGCTTGAAACCGAGTTCCGAGAGAATCCTTCTGACCGGGATGTTTCCCGTGCCGTGGAACGGCGTATATACGATCTTTATCGAATCGGCCACCGCTTCGATGATCTCGGGATGAATGATCTGCTTCTTGAGCTCGACCATGTATTTGTCATCGATCTCCTTGCCGATCACATTGTAAAGTCGGTTTGCGATAGCCTCCTCTTTGGCCATCGTCTTGACATCGTTGTAATCCTTTACCGCAAGAACCTCATCTATTATATCCGTATCCCGGGGCGACGTGATCTGTGCGCCGTCCTCCCAGTATACCTTGTAACCGTTGTATTCGGGGGGATTATGGCTGGCCGTAACAACGATACCCGCCGTACACCCGAGTGTTCTTACCGCGAACGAAAGCTCCGGAGTGGGGCGAAGTGTTTCAAACACGTAAGCCTTGATCCCGTTGGCATTAAGACACAGAGCCGCCTCATCCGCAAACTGGGGAGACATGAATCTCGAGTCGTACGCGATCGCAACACCCTTGTCCTTTGCGTTCTGCTTTGTTATGTAGTTCGCAAGGCCCTGGGTCGCACGCCTTACGGTGTATATGTTCATCCTGTTTGTACCGGCTCCGATAACACCGCGAAGTCCTCCGGTACCGAATTCAAGATCCTTGTAGAACCTGTCCTGGATCTGAGCATCGTCATCCTTGATAGCGGCAAGCTCCGCTTTCGTGGCATCATCGAAATAATCGTCCTCACACCAGTATCTGTACTGCTCCATATAGCTCATATCAAATCCTCCTTTGTATTACTTATTCAACCATGCTCTTTCTGTTTCCCGCCAGAACAAAGTTGGAATGATCAAGTGAAAAGTTCGGGTTGAAATACGGATCCCCGGCTTCAAGCTCGGCCTTCCATTTCTCCCTGAAATGTTCGCATTCCCTGTTGTATCTGTCCGCGTTTTCCTTCGATGCCTTCTCTGTGACATCGTCTCCGCGTGAAGCCGACTCGTAGTGGAACAGCTCCGCAAACGGCGTGAACACGTTAAGAAGTCCCTTCTTCCTAAGCTTTAAGCACAGATCCACGTCATTAAGCGCAACGGCCAGATCCTCCGACAGACCGCCGACTTCGTCGAAATGTGATTTTGCAACCATCAGACACGCTCCCGTTACCGCCGACACATTCTGCGCATAGCAGAGCCTTCCCATGTACCCGAGATTCTCTTTGGCCATCCTGTAATGCGAATGACCGGCCGTACGGTGAGCCCCCATTCCGAGAACTATGCCCGCATGCTGGATCGTATAATCGGGATAATAAAGCATGCACCCGACGGCACCCACATCGTCCCTCTGTGCATACATCAGAAGTTCCTCGATCCAGTTTCTCGTGATGACCTCGGTGTCGTTGTTAAGAAGAAGCAGATACTCTCCGTCCGCAAATGTCGCGCCGAAGTTATTGACCGCCGAGTAATTGAACTCGCCCTTGTATTCGACAACCTTAACCTTCGGATGCTTTTCGAGAGTCTCGTAGTACTGCCTGATATCGTCCTTGGTCGAATTGTTCTCTATGACTATGATCTCGTAATTGTCGTACGAGGATCTGTCGGTGATCGATTCGATACATCTTCGAAGATCATCGGCATGATTCCTGTTCGGGATCAGTATCGAAACCTTCGGAGCACCCTTTATCGCGTACCTTATCCTGAAGATCGTCTCAAAAGCTCTCGAGCTTTCGATCCGAAAATCGGAAAAGCCGCATGCCTTAAGATGCGCCGCAACAGCTCCCTTGGCCGCATCTATCGCATAACTCTTTGCGTTGATATCGCTCGCAACGCTTCCCGCGTGACTTCTCCAGTAATACAGTATCTTCGGAACGTGAACTATTGTTTTTGCGGCCGCAGTCAGGCGAAGTATCATGTCATGGTCCTGACTGCCGTCAAACTCGGTCCTGAACGTACCGCATTTTTCAACAAGCTCTTTGGAAAACACCGAGAAATGGCAGATGAAATTGTTGGCGCGAAGATTATCGGGCGCAAAATCCGGCTTGAAATGAAGCGTTATCATGTGATCGATCGAATTGCCCGAAAACGTCGTCTCATCACAGTAGATATAATCCGCATCACGTTCGCAGATGACCTTCATGTACTCGTAAAGCGCTGTCGGATGGAGTATATCGTCATGATCGAAAAGGCCTATATAGTCGCCCTTTGCCATTTCAAAGCACTTGTTTGTGTTTCCGGATATCCCGAGATTCTCAGTCAGCTTCTCATATATGATCCTCGGCTCGTTATAAGACTTTACGACCTCGCCGACATAAGCATGTTCATCATCCGAACCGTCCGCAAGACACAGTTCCCAGTTTGAGTATGTCTGAGCCACGACGGAATCTATCATCTCGCGCAGAAACTTTTCGGGCGTGTTATATAAAGGCACAAGTATCGAGAACTTTATGTCCTTCGGAAAATGTGTCTCTTTCTGCTTTTGTACCTCTTCGGGGGAGGGCATTGAGAGCGTGCCGTAGCTCTTGTAAGCACGCTTTTCGATGATCTTGCTCTCGATCTTCTTCTTGAGATTTGATATGCTTCCGTACCGTTTGATACGGATGAAAATGTTCTTCGTATGGCTCCACAACAATCTTGCCGGATAGATCATCTTCCAGATCATGGAGTTGCGGAGTTTATCCATTTTGTAAGAAAGGTCGGCGACTTTGGCTTCCGCATCCACGAGCTTTTCCGTAAGCTCCGCGTTCTTGATACGTTCCTTTTCATACAGATCCCTGTAGTATTCAGTCGTCTTTGACAATTCCTCTTCGCGGTTCATATATGTCACCCAGAGCCATCCTGTAGCTCTTTATTCCTGTCGTCTTCTTCAGGAGTACCCCGATCCTGTATCGGGTATGCGGATCGATATCGTCAAACGGTATCCTGCAGACAAAGCCCGCAAGACCGACATTAACGGCATCCGGGAACACCTCCCCGACGTCGCTTCTGTACTTGGGACTCGTCGTCGCCACGATATACTCCTTTTTCTCATTGTCATCCTCATCAAGCGGGATGAGCACAAGGTATTTACGGACAAATGCGTTGTCCCACGACGTTGACAGCCCCCAGCCTTCGACCACGTATGCATCCTTCGCATCTTCTGCAATCCCGCGCTCTATCGAGCACGCATCCACGGAGAACATCACCTTTTTCGATATCCTGCCGGGAAGCTTATACATTTCTTTGGTCTTACTGCGCTTGTCGGTGATCTGATAATCCGGCAGCACTCCGCATCTTATCTGCGTTGTGTCGGCATCCAGCATGTATCCGTAGAACGGATCGCGATGCGCAGCCAGCCACGGATGGATCCGGTACAGGAGATTCCTCTCCTCGCGAAGCCTTTGGGACTTGGCATCACTCTCACCGTCAGCCCCTCTTGCGAGCGACTCGTGATGCGTCATAACGCAGTCGTTGTTCACAACGTTAAAGTACCCTGCCTCGGTCAGTCTGACACACAGATCCGTGTCGTTATACCCGACCACCATTTTATCATAAAAGCCGCCTATTTGATAGTATTTTTCCCTGCTTACCATAAGGCAAGCACCCGTTACGGCAAGCACATTCCATGCGAACCTGTTACGGCAGTAATACTGCACCGAAGAATCGGGCATAAAGGCCAGTTTATGGGTCGGCCCGCGGTTTATGTCCATAACTCCGATATGCTGTATGGAAACGTCATCCGGGAACAGAAGCTTGGCTCCTACGGCCCCGACATAGCTCCTTGCGGCATATACGAGAAGTTTTTCGATGAAACCTTCCGTTATCGCATCGACGTCATCGTTCATGAACAGCAGATAATCGCCCTTTGCGGAAGCGGCACCGAGATTGCACATGACGGAATAGTTGAACTCCATCGGCTCATAGATGTATGTTCCTCGTCCCCCCGGCAGCTGTGTCACATATTTGTCGATGATATCGCGGTTTGCTTCACTCGATCCGTTATCTACGACTATGATCTCGTAAGGTACTTTGCCCGCATTGATCCTGATATTTCTGATACATTCCTTCAGAACTTTAGGCTGATCTTTTGACGGGATTATTATCGATACGATAAACTCCTGCTTTTTCCGAAGTTCGGGAATGACATTGATACCGCGCCTCTTTTCCGCGGCCTCGCGGCACAGGATGTAACCGGGCTTTTGATAAAGCTCGTAAAGTGCCTCAAATATCTCCGTATCCGAAGCATCGTATCTTCCCGGAAGAAGCTTTTCAAGGTCACGGTGATAGAGCACCTGAGGTACGTGCACGACACTGCCGGCGCGCTCAAGAGCGCGCAGCAGAAAATCACGGCACCGGACGTTATCTCCGATCTCGGGTGATCTTCTGATCGCAGGTACAAACCTTGCGAACTTCGTCTTTATCGCAAAACAGTTTTCGATGTATGGAAATGATACGATCGTATCGGGTGAATAGTCGGGTTTTCTCCACGGTGTACGCAGAGTTCTGATCCTGACGTTTATGTCGGAAAGATCGGCGGACGCATCCGTCGTAAAATCCTCATCCGGGTATACTATATCCGCACCGTTTCCGGCCGAAAGAAGCCTTTTTACCATATCGGGCTCATATACGCCGTCACGGCTTACGAATACGACATAGTCCTCGTTTATGCCTTCGAAGTTCAAAACATTGCCGGTATCATCGGGAAACATGATAACTCTTCCCGAATAGGACTCCCCGGCATCTTCCGGAGTATCGACATAGGCAAGCTCATAAGCATAGGGTCTCGTCTGCTTAAAACACTCTTCCCTGTATTCCTGATATGCTTTTTCCTTCAATGCTTTCATAATCCGGTTACTTTGTAAGATCGGCCCTCACGAACCCTTCGGGCAGTATATCTTCTTTGATGATGCCCGCTTTCCTCTTGAGTCTGTATGAGAATTCCTTCTTCTCGGCAAGCCTTGCTTCTTCACGCGCCCTAAGAAGCCCCACCATATCCTCATAGAACGGGTTATCTATCATCGTTATGTGATACATGACCTCGATCGATTTTGCGTTCTGCGGAACGCCCTCGATGATGATCTGTGCATCGTTGGTATCGTAGATATATGTCTTCTCCGTCAGTTTGTATCCGTTTATTATGATCTGTCCCACATCCTGCTTGACTCCGTCTCCGAGCGTATAGCAGAGCTTCTCGACGTGAAGCATGCACGGGTACTCTGTCGGATCTATACGGAGCGAATTGATGTATCTGTCGAACGGGATCCTCATAGAAACATGACCGTCATTTACATCGGCGATAACACCGAGCTGGTTTTCGGATGTGTAGTTCGTTCCACGCGAGAAGTATATCCTCGGAGTGTCGAGATTACGCAGATACGAGCCTATCTTGACTATATTGTCGATCCTGATCGATGTTGTCGGCATCAGTATTCGCATGACCTCAAGAGAAGCCGCTCCGCCGATGATATATACCTGGAATGCATGCTCCATTTCAGCAAAGAGCATCCTCTCGCCTATATCTATGCCGCACAGGCTGAACACATCCATACCTTTTCGCGACAAATATACGGAGAACCCGTCATCTTCCCTGTCTCTGAAATGGTAGTAAAGAGCCCTGTATATAACAAACTGTATCGGGATGGCAAAGTTCCATACCCATTCGTAGTCAAGCACGGTCCACCTGCCGTTCTCTTTCTCGTTCGCATCAAGAACGATGTTGGAGAATATCATGTCAAAGTTGCAGGGGTTGATGCCGACGTATTTCTTCCTGAAATCCCTTCTTCCGAATACTTCGTCGAACATAACCGAGCGCCTGAATTCCGTTATGTCGGTACATGTATTTAGCTTCCTGCAGTATTCGAGTATGACCGATTCCATCTTCGGATACTGTTCCGTTGCCTCAAGTTCGTTAAGATATTCTTCGAGCGAGATACCGGACACGTAATCGAACCTGACCGCATCTTTTGCCTTTGATGCGACTCCGGCAAATACCATGCCCTTTTCCTCGCCTTTAAGATGCGCACACCTGACCGGTACGAATCCCGTCCCGTCATACTGCTCAAACAGTCTTCCGTAGCTTTCGTAAAGATGTCCTATATGGGCATTGGCGTGAGTCGAGAGCGCTGTTTTGTACACCTGCTTCTCACCGTCCGGCGTTCTGTTTATGACCGTACATATTCTGTAATCTTCTATCCTGTCGTTTGAATACTTGGCAAATACAGGAAGAGTCATATTATCCTGCCAGCCGGCTTCGGGACTTGTGATCACAACGAACGAATTGGCAAATTCCGGGAATCTGCCCTCCTCTATCATCGCATCAAACGCTTTCGTCTCGTCAAACAGCACGATCCTGTCGGCATCGTAATTGCACATGTTCGTATTCAGATCCCCTATGCCCGGGAGTCTGTCATCCGAATAAATGGTATGAGGAAGTTTGTAATCGGGATACGGGTAATAGAACTTGCTGTCATGATAGCCCGACTCTTCAAGGAGATTTATGAGCCTTTCTTTGGAGAATGTGCGTACCTTCGCATCCGGTCCGTATCCTTCTATACCTCCGAAGAATGTTCCGAGATGATCTTCCTTGCAGCCCGCAAAGTACTTCATCCCGAGTCTGTTCTCGATCGCTATGACAACTTTGCCTCCGGGCTTCAAATGTTTCTTCAACGTCTCAAGGAACGTGTTAAACGGCCTTTCGGCGTTTATGTACGAAGATGCGTATTCAAGAACACCTATCAGCGTAATGTAGTCGAACTTCTCCGTCAGTCCTTTTTCGACATCCTCGAAATTACCGACCATTATCCTGATATTGTCATATTCCCTGTTCTTGTAAGCATTGATAAGACTTCTCTTCTTGGACAGTTCCACACAGGTGACCGATTCGGCAAGTCTTGCCAGAACACCCGTTACGGCCCCGCATCCGCTTCCTATCTCCAAAACCTTATCCGTGGGTTTGATCGGAAGCCACGCCGCAACATTTTCCCTGATGTAGGAAAGATGGTACATGACAGACCATGATCTTGATTCCTGTATGTAATGTTCATAGTCGAGAGCGGTGTGATTTTTGACGTAGTCAAGCAGTCTGTCCTCCGCAGCTCCCTCGGTGTACAGATCCTCTCCTCCGTAATATGTATAATCGACCACGACATTTCCTATGTTGTCGTTTTTCCTGTATGCCATAAGATCACTCCTGCCCGGGCTCTTTGGTATCTTCCCTGCTGACCGTAACGATAGAATTCATGTCGTAGAATCCTGTCGTGTTCTTCGACGATATGACGGTCAGATTGAACACATCGTACAATCTGTGGTAAACGGTGAAGTTGCCTTCCCTGTACCCGACACAGCCGAGGGATATGAGGTATTCCCCTCCCTGAAGCGACATGTTCTGTGTAAACGTAACGATCACGGTCTCTCCGGCATTAAGCGTTCCTGTCGTTATCTTTTCAAACATCGTGTTCGTACCCGTTATCTCGGTTCCCTGCATGTTCTTAAACGACAGCGCAAATATCGGATCCTGTATCGTTTCGAAAAACCTTATCTTAACTTTGACCGTGAATTCGTCACCTTTTATGATCGTGTTCGTGATGGTTCCGCCGTTATCGTAGGCACAGTAATCGGTGAACTCCGCCAGCCCGCTGCCGTACTCATCCATGTTCGGATTAAGCTGCATCAGATCCTTCCA
>JAEEGL014390313.1_pt1 | contig 16223 bp, 18 predicted proteins | sample 9134231 | NCBI WGS metagenome assembly JAEEGL01 (sample SAMN16246548, study PRJNA631951) | gut metagenome | biome: gut microbiome; feature: rumen; material: fiber-attached | host: Bos | place: Iran: Karaj | collected 2018-10
AGGCTGAGGAGGAATGATACAATGCCGATAAGAACCAGAGGCTGAGCGAGTTGCGTCAGGTGCTCATAGCCGGTGCAGGCGTAGGAGATGCCGACGGCGAGGGCGTCGATGCTGGTGGCGATGGCTAGCACCACCCGTGCCCCGAGCCTGGATGGATGGAGGGTGGAGCTGTGCGATTCGTCCTCTTCCTTGAAGGAGTCGAAGATCATCTTGGCGCCGATCAGGGCAAGGAGGCCGAAGGCGATCCAGTGGTCGACGGCTTCAAGGTAGTGGCTGAAGCGGGCGGTGAGGGCCCAGCCGAGCAGGGGCATCGCGGCCTGGAAGAGACCGAAGAGCACCGCGAGGCTGAGGGATATGCGCAGGTCGCGCCTGCCCACGATGACTCCGCTGGCCACGGAAACCGCAAAGCAGTCCATCGCCAGGGCCAAGGCTATTAGAAAATCCTCCAACATAACGCAGAAAATATATGCTAAGATACAATCTTTTTATATATTTGCATAACTAAAACCTGAATTATATGAAAATGAACATCCCCCTGATGGGAACCCTGCTCCTGCTTTCCATAGTAGTCTGCCCCATCCTCTACTTCACCGTCGGGCCCGTCCTCGACGCCGGACAGCTCTCCACCCTGAAGACCCTCGGCATCATCGCCGCCTGCAGTGCTCTGTACTGTTTCGTGGTCGGGGAACTCACCGGGAACAACAGCCAGATGGACAAGCTCTGGAGCCTCCTCCCCATAGCATATACCTGGATAATCGCCGCCAAGGGCGGAATGTCAGCCCGTCTTGTGGTGATGGCCTGCCTGGCCACCCTGTGGGGCCTCCGCCTGACCTTCAACTTCGCCCGCAAGGGGGCCTACAGGCTCAAATTCTGGGAAGGTGAGGAAGACTACCGCTGGAGCGTCGTGCGCAGCGGCCCGGCTTTCCGCAAGAAATGGGCCTGGATGCTGTTCGACCTGTTCTTCATATCCATATACCAGAATGCCCTCGTGTTGATGACGACCTTCCCCGCCCTGGTGGCGATGAAGTCCACCGCCCCCTTCGGCATAGTCGATGCCGTCGCCGCCGTCCTGACCTTCGGTTTCATAGCATATGAAGCCATTGCCGACGAGCAGCAGTGGGTTTTCCAGACCCGCAAGTGGGCTATGATCAAGGCCGGTCAGACCCTCGAGACCCTCCCCGCCCCCTACAACAAAGGCTTCAACACCAACGGCCTGTGGAGCCGCAGCCGCCATCCCAACTATTTCGCCGAGCAGGCCATCTGGGCATCGTTCTACATCTTCTCCATCGGGGCCGGCGTGGGCATAATCAACTGGAGCATAATCGGCGCCCTGCTGCTGGTGGTCCTCTTCCAGGGCAGCTCCGCGCTTGCCGAAGAGATAAGCGGCGGGAAGTATCCCGAATATGAGAACTACTGCAAGCAGGTCTCCTGCTTCATCCCGGGAAAGAAATACGCATAAGCATATGAAACTCAAGCACATACCAGCCCTGCTACTGTCAGCCCTGATGGCTGTCGTCTGCGGAAATAACCCCACCCAGATGCCCGCCTTCGAAGATGCCTTCGTCAGCATCTCCGAGGCCGTCCCTGACGCTATCCTCGAAATCCGCTACTTCAGCACCTACAACTTCGTCGGCGACCGCATCGACGGCTACGAGGCCCCGGTGGCCTATGTCACCAAGGAAGCGGCAGCGGCCCTTAAGACCGTCAGCGATGACCTCGTGGCCCAGGGCTACCGCCTGAAGATATATGACGCCTACCGCCCCCAGTGCGCAGTAGACCACTTCGCAAGATGGGCCACCCAGGTCGAAGACACCCGGATGAAGGCCTATTTCTACCCCGACCTTGACAAGAGCGTCCTCTTCAAAAGAGAATATATAGCCCACAAAAGCGGCCACACACGCGGCTCCACCCTCGATCTGACCATTTTCGATATGGCCAAGGGCAAGGAGGTGGATATGGGCGGCACCTTCGACTGGTTCGGTCCCGAGAGCCACCCCGACTTCTGCGGCAATCCCGAAACAGGCGAATACACCGGCGACACAGGCCAGAGCCCCGCCGGCCGCAGCATCACCCGCGAGCAGTTCGAAAACCGCCTGATCCTGCGCCGCGCTATGCTTAAAGGCGGCTTCAGGCCCTACAGCTCCGAATGGTGGCACTTCACCTTGAGGAACGAACCCTACAAAGACACATATTTCAACTATCCGGTAAAATAATATGAAAAAGATACTTCTGGCCGCACTGGCAATCCTCGTTTTCCTGCCCGCAAGGGCCGGCAAGGTCGTCACGGACAGCATCCGGAGCAAAGTCCTCGGTGCCGACGTTACATATAACATATATCTTCCCGACGGCTATGGCGAAAGCCCCCGCCACTACCCTGTCATATATCTCCTCCACGGCCTCACCGACACCTACACCGCCTGGGTCGAGAGAGGAAATATGCAAACCGTTGTGGACGAGCTGATTGCATCGGGTGAAATCAAGCCCGTGGTAATCGTTATGCCCAACGCAGGCGGCCCCGACCCCCACACCATCTGGAACGGCTATTTCAATATGCCCGGCTGGAACTACGAAGATTTCTTCTTCACCGAACTGATTCCCGGCGTCGAGGGCAAATATGGCTGCGGCGGCCGCAAAGGCCAGCGCGCCGTGATGGGCCTGTCTATGGGCGGGGGCGGCAGCACGGTCTACTGCCAGAGGCACCCCGATATGTTCTCCAGCTGCTATGCGATGAGCGCCTGGCTGGACAACCAGGATGAAATCGGCTCAGAGACCAAGGACAAGCTCTACTACGTGTGCAAGGCCGTCCGGGACCACTCCGCCCTGGATTTCCTCGACAATGCCGACGAGGCCACCCTGGAGAAGCTCCGCACCGTGGCCTGGTTCCTGGACTGCGGCGACGACGACTTCCTGCTGCACCTGAGCTATGCCTTCCATATTAAGATGAAGCAGGTCGGCGTCCACAGCGAGCTGCGCGTGCGCAACGGCGTCCACAACTGGGAATACTGGCACCTTGCCCTGCGCCTTTCCCTCCCCTTCGCTTCAAGAAACTTTGATTAACGATATGAAACACTCCCTTAAAGAATGGTTTGCAGTGACCAGATACTGGTCATTCCCCGTTTCCACTATGCCCGTCGTGGCCACTTTCGCCTACCTTTTCAGCAAGGACCTCATACCCGGCGGATGGATGCCGTATTTGATTTTCGCCCTGGCCCTTCTCGGAGTCGTAGTGCTCCACAGCGCAGGCAACGTCCTGAGTGACTGGGCCGATTACCGCAGCGGCGTCGACAACGAAAACGCCTTCGCCGTCCCCAACCTCGTCTTCCACAAGTTCGAGCCCCGGGAATACCTGATATTCAGCATCATACTCTTTGTGGTGGGTATTGCCATAGGCATAGTCCTGACGGTCCTCTGCGGCCCCGGCCTGCTGATTGCAGGCGGCATCGGAGTGCTTCTCACCATCCTGTATTCCTTCTTCAAGTTCCACGCCCTGGGAGACCTTGACATATTCATCATCTTCGGAGTCCTGACCGTCCTCGGCACGACCTTCGCCATCACGGGAGCATATCTTCCCGAAGCCCTGGTCCTGTCGGTTCCCATCGGCATCGTGACAGTCTCCGTCCTCCACGCCAACAACACTGTGGACACCAAGTCCGACGGCGACGCCGGCATCAAGACCTTCGCGATGCTCATAGGCCTGAAGGCTTCCGCCATCCTCTACTGCGCCTATATGATTATCCCCTTCGTGTGCATAATCGTCTCAGTCATAGTTGGTTGGCTGCATCCGCTTGCGCTTCTGAGCCTTGTCGCCGTGCTTCCCGCGTGGAAGAATTTCCGCAAGGCGGCGCAGTTCAAGACCAAAGGGCTCGACGCTATGAGCGGCCTTGACCTGGCCTCCGCCCAGCTCCAGCTGGTGTTCTCCGGCACCCTGTCCATAGGTCTTTTCATAGCCGGCCTGCTATGAACAGCGGCGTTAAGAACCTGGTAGTGGCGGTCCTCGTGGCCGCCATACTCTGGTTCTGGATGTTCAGCCCCTGGACAGGCCATCTTACCAACTTCTGGCTGTCGATGTCCCTTGCCGCGGCAATCCTGACATATATGACCGTCCGCTTCTCCCCCAGAGAGAAAATCCACATCGAAAAGCCTGTGCTTCAGGTTCTTGCGGGCATAGCCATAGCCTTCGCCCTGTGGGGCGTGTTCTGGATTGGCGACAAGGCTTCCGCCTGGCTCTTCGACTTCGCCAGGCCCCAGGTGGATAACGTCTATGCGATGAAGACCGGCATCCCCGACTGGGGCATATGCACCCTGCTGCTGGTCCTTATCGGCCCTGCCGAAGAGCTTTTCTGGAGGGGCTACGTCCAGCGCACAATGTCCTCCCTGCTGAGCCCGGACAAGGCATTCTTCATTACGGTGGCCATTTATGCCCTCGTGCACATCTGGTCATTCAACTTTATGCTGGTGATGGCCGCGCTGGTGGCCGGAGCCGTATGGGGCATCATCTACCGTTTCTGCCCCAAAGCCCTCCCCGCACTGGTGATAAGCCACGCCCTGTGGGACGCCCTTGTCTTTGTCCTTCTTCCTATCTGATTATGAATATCACCGAACTGCGTAGCCTTACCCCGGAAAATATCGAGGACCTGCTTGGCCTGATGCGGGAGCTGAACCCCGAGCTGCACATAACTCCCCAGATGCTGAAAATGGCCGCCGAAGACCCTGCAACCCACTTTTTCGCCGCCATCGAGGACGGCCGCATCGTGGGCACTGCCAGCCTGTGCATCAGCCACTCCCCCACCGGCCGCAAGGGCGGCATCGAGGATGTCGTCGTGAGCGCCAAAGAACGCGGAAAACATCTTGGAAGGGCCCTTATGGAACATATTATCGGCTTTGCACGGGAAGAACTATCCCCCATCCAGCTCCACCTGACATCCCGCCCCTCCCGGGAGAAAGCCAATCTCCTTTACCAGGCTGTCGGCTTCACCCGCTACGAGACGAACGTCTACAAGCTTGATTTATAGGGAAGGCTTCCCAATGACGTCGACCCGCCAGGTGACGCCTATCTCTATGTTGTTCTTGTGGAGGGCGGAGTCGCGGAAGTACGTGGCGTGGAGGCGGAGGTTGTCGCGGCCCAGGGGGAACCATTCAATCCCCGCGCCGGCATATATATACTGGGTGCCGGGGGCGATGACAAGGTCGTAGGGGCGGCCGTTCTCGTCGACATTGTCGGCGGAGTTGGTCTCATAGCCCGCCTTGCCGCAGATATTCCATTTGCCGACACTCCATATCAGCTTGGTTATCAGGGTTATATCCGTAAAGAAGAAGTTCTTCTGGCCAAGGCCGGCACGGTTCATTATGTCTACGTCGAAAAGGACCGGGCCGAAGGTCATATGGTTTCCGAGGGCTATGTAGTTGCAGATCTTCTTGTCCTTGTCTTCCACGAAGTTGAGGGTCCAGATGGTCTTCCACCAGGGGAAGAACTCTCCGCACCAGGCAAGGTTGTAGGCATATATGGACTGGAAGCCGAGGGACAGGGGCGAATTGCACACCTGCAGCACGGCGTTCTGCCCGGGCGCGAAGCTGTAAGTGGCTGATGCTCCGAAGGTAAAGCCCTGGTAGATGTTGTTGCAGAACTGGCTGTAGAAATACACGTCGATGGGGGCGGCGTCATATTCATATCCTCCGATGAGGACGGCGTGCTTGCCGAAAAGGAAGCTCCAGCGCTCGGTGGCCTGCCAGTTCAGGTACATAAAGTCCGTGGCGTTGAACATATTCTTCTCGTCGAAGACTTTCTTGTTGAGCCTCTGGCGGATGCGGTAGTCCAGATTCGGGGTTATGTGGCCCATCATATGGAAATTGAAATGCTCCCCTACCAGCTGGCTGTCATAGACGCCGTCCGTGATTTCCTGGTGGAAGGAGCCACGCATATCGAAGAAAAGCCGGTCCACCTTGCCCTGTGCGCCCAGGCACAGAGGGACCAGAATCAGAGCAGTCAGGAGTATCCTTTTCATATGGTGTAAAAAAGTGTTACGAAAATAGAGATAAATTTTGATATTTCAATGAAAATATCCAAATTTGGCTAAAATATTTAACAACCGATGAAAAGTTTTAAAGACCTTCTGAGTCCCCTGGCGACATTCAAGTGCTGGAAGGAGCTCATAATAATGACTTTGGGAATGTCCGTCGGAGCTGCGGCAGTGTATTACTTCCTCATTCCGAGCAAGCTCATCATAGGCAGCATCTCCGGTTTCTCCATCGTGCTGGCGGAACTTCTCCCCAAAATCGGCATCACGATATCGGTCTCGAACATAATCCTTATAATTAATGCCGTCCTCCTTGTCCTGGCGTGGCTGCTGATAGGCAAGGAATTCGGTGCCAAGACAGTATATACGGCCCTCATCCTCGGTCCCCTGGTGGACCTGTGGGGCAAGATCCTCCCCTATGAGAAGATAATAACCGACGGCACTTCCGTAATGAACGACCCCTGGCTGGACCTTATCTGCTTCGTGCTGATGCTCTCCATCTCCCAGGCCATTCTCTTCAGGATCAACGCCTCGACCGGCGGCCTGGACATCCTCGCCAAGATAGTCAACAAGTACCTGCATTTCGACATCGGCACATCCGTGACCATAGCCGGAGCCCTCATATGCTGCTCCGCCTTCACCATCAACCCCTTCAGGATGGTCGTGATAGGCCTCATAGGCACCTGGATCAACGGCATCGCGGTGGATTACTTCACCGACACCCTCAACAAGCGCAAGCGCGTGTGCATAATCAGCAACGACCCCGAAAAGATACGCAAGTATATCATCGAGAACCTCGAACGCGGATGCAGCCTCTACCACCTTAAGGGCGGTTATTCCGGCGAGGAACACGTGGAAGTGGTCACCCTTCTCACCCAGAACGAGTATGCCTCCCTGTTCAATTATCTCAAGAACTGCGACATCAAATGTTTCGTGACGGCCGGCAACGTCAGCGAGATCTACGGCAACTGGAACACCAAACAACATAAAAAATAATCTTCAAGGCGGGATTTTCCCGCTTTTTTTTATATATTTGTATCCCGTGTTAATAAACCTAGGCTAATATGAAATACGGGTTCGACAACGACAAGTACATCAGGATCCAGTCCGAGCACATCAGGGACAGGATAGCCCGTTTCGGGCACAAGCTCTATATGGAATTCGGAGGCAAGCTCTTTGACGACTATCACGCCAGCCGCGTGCTGCCGGGATTCGAGCCGGACAGCAAGCTCAAGATGCTGATGAAGATGAAGGACGATGCCGAAATCGTCATTGTCATAAGCGCCATAGACATCGAGAAGAACAAGATCCGCAGCGACCTCGGCATCACATACGACGTCGATGTCCTCCGCCTTCGCGACGAGTTTATGGCCCGCGACCTGTCGGTCAACTCGGTTGTCATAACCCACTACAACGGCCAGTCCAGCGCCGAGGCCTATCGCAAGCGCCTCGAGAATATGGGCATCCGGGTCTATTACCACCACACCATCGAAGGCTACCCCAACAATGTCTCCCTGATCGACTCCGAAGAGGGTTTCGGCAAGAACGACTATGTGGAGACGACACGCCCCCTGGTGGTCGTCACCGCCCCGGGCCCCGGCAGCGGCAAGATGGCCGTCTGCCTTAGCCAGCTCTACCAGGAAAACAAGCGCGGCATCAAGGCCGGATATGCCAAGTTCGAGACCTTCCCCATCTGGAACCTCCCCCTCTCCCACCCCGTCAACATAGCCTATGAGGCCGCCACGGCAGACCTCGAAGACGTCAATATGATAGACCCGTTCCATCTGGACGCCTATGGCGAGACCGCCGTCAACTACAACAGGGACATAGCGATCTTCCCCGTGATGAACGCCATATTCGAGGACATCTACGGAGAGAACCCCTACAAGTCCCCCACGGATATGGGAGTCAATATGGTGGGCAATTCCATATGCGACGACGCCGTGTGCTGCGAAGCCGCCAATCAGGAAATCATAAGGCGTTATTACACAGCTCTTTGCAACCTGGCCGACGGCAAAGCCTCGGAAAGCGAGGTCAACAAGATAGCCCTCCTTATGAAGAGGGCGAAGATCACCACGGCCGACCGCAAGTGCACCATTGCCGCCAAGGAGAGGCTGGAACGCTCCGGCGTGGCCTCCTCGGCCATCGAGCTGTGTGACGGCACCCTCATCTCGGCCGAGACCAGCCCTCTGCTCGGCCCCAGCGCCGCCCTTCTGCTCAACGCTATGAAGCACCTGGCCGGCATAGCCCACAACGTCAAGCTCATCCCCCAGACGATGATAGCCCCCATCCAGAAGACCAAGGTCACATATCTCCACGGCCACAACCCCCGTCTCCACACGGACGAAGTCCTGGTCGCCCTGTCGATGATGAGCCTTCTGGACGAAAACTGCAAGAACGCCCTCGAGCAGCTGCCCAAACTCGCCGGCAGCCAGGTGCATTCCTGCGTGATGCTGAGCGAAGTGGACCGCAAGACATTCAACAAACTGGGCGTAGGCCTGACCTGCGACCCGGTCCGCAAAATAAAGAAAACCGTATGAAAATGAAGAAGATATCTATTCTGGCAGCCCTGCTGCTTGCCTGTGCCGCCTGCGGTCCGAAGGAATATCCGCCGCTGCACCAGGCCGTCCTCGACCACGTCCAGGCCTCCGTAGGCCCCGAGGCCAAACTGAAGATCAAACAGATCGCGACCGTCGATTCCCTGACGATGGGCCAGCTCTATGAGCAGCGCGTCAAGGCCTTCGACACCAAGCTCTCCCAGGACACCAAGTTCTACGAGAAATACAAAGGGAAGAAGATGGAAGCCAACACCGCCAAATACAAGAAGGCGATCGACAAGGACAAGCTCATAATCAAGGGCCTGGCCGATATGGCTCCCGAAATCGAGCGGATCAGCTCCGTGATAGTCTGCTACGACGTCACATTCTCCGGCGAAGCTGCGACGAAGGACCTCACGACCGTCTTTGACGGCTATTATGCCGCGGTTTCACCCGCCGGAGCAGTCCTCAGCACCAACAACGAGGTTCGTGGCCTTCACAAGGGATTCGGCAAGTATCTGCCCGGCTACACGGACCTTCTGCGTCAAGTTGGAGAAGAAATAGAGTAAGCGATATGGCTATAGTTGAGACTGTTATTCTGGTCCTGTTCTTCTGCCTCGCCCCCGCGGGAGTGCTGTGGCTCTGCAGGAAAGTCAAATGGATAGGGAAAATCGGCCCCATCCTTATGCTCTATTTCATAGGTGCGATAATCGCCAACATCGGCATCCTCCCCTCCGGGGAGCACACCGCCAAGGTGCAGGACCTCCTGTCCAGCGCAATGGTGCCCCTGGCAATCCCCCTGATGCTGTTCTCGTTCACCTTCCGTAAGAGTGAGACCCGCGACACCCTCATCGCTATGGTGACCGGCCTTATCGCCGTCGTGGTGGCCGTCGTGGCCGGCTATCCCATATTCGCCAGCCACATCAACGACGCCAACCAGGTGGCCGGAATGTACACCGCCTGCCTCACCGGCGGCACGGTGAATATGGCGGCCGTCAGCCAGATGCTCGGCGTGGAAGGCCAGCAATATGCCCTGCTGAACACCTACGATATGATAGTGTCCTTCACCTACCTGGTGTTCATTATGGCCGCCGGCATCAAGCTTGCCCGCAAGTTCCTGCCTGTCAAGACCTTGGACTTCAACGAGGCCGCCATCCAGGAGGAAATGGAGCGGGCCGGCAAGAACCCCTATTCCGGCATATTCACCAAGGAAGGCATCAAGGACGTCCTCGTCCTTCTCGGTGTCACGGTGGTCATCATCGGCATTGGCGCGGCCTTCGGCCTGGGAATGTCCAAGCTGCTGCCCGGCACGTTCATGATGTTCTTCATCCTTGCAATCACGACCCTCGGCATCGGCGCTTCCTTCATAAAGAAGATCCACGTCCGCAAGTTCGGCTACGAGACCGGGATGTATTTCATATATATATTCAGTATCGTCGTAGCATCGATGGCCAACATCCGCGCCCTGGACTTCACCGGAGCCCTCTACACCATCGGCTTCCTTGCCTTCGTCGAGGTGGTCTCCCTGACCATCCAGCTGCTGACCGCCAAGTTCTTCAAGGTGGACGCCGACACGGCCGTCATCGCCTCCGTGACCTATATCAACTCGCCGCCCTTCGTGCCTATGATAGCCGCTTCGATGAAGAACAGCCGAGTGCTTATGCCCGGCCTCAGCATCGGCATAATCGGCTATGCAGCAGGCAATTACCTCGGAGTGCTGCTCGCATCGCTATTAGGATAGGCCTATGGCTCACATCTGGGAAAAAGACAGGTTCTACAATTTCCTGGTGGTATATATCAGCAGGAATTTCCGCCGTGCCTACAAGCGGGTGGAATACACCGGCCTTGAGAATATCCCCAAGGATGGAGCCGTAATCTTCTCCCCCAACCACGCCAACACCCTGATGGACGCGCTCGCCGTGATCTCCATTGACGAAAAGCCCAAGGTGTTCGTGGCCAGGGCCGACATATTCAAGAATCCCACCGCCCGTAAGTTCCTGAACTACATCAAGATGATGCCCATCAACAGGATACGGGACGGGGTCGATTCCCTCAAGGAGAACGACGCCATCATCGAGGAGTGTGTCGAGACGCTCAAGGCGGGAGTCCACTTCTGCATCCTGCCGGAAGGCACCCACCGCACCCAGCACGGCCTGCTGCCGCTGCGAAAGGGAATCGCCCGCATTGCCTATGAGACATATGAGTCCGTCAAGGACACTATGCCCATATACATCGTTCCCGTGGGCCTTGAATATGAAGACTATTTCGACTACCGCTCCCGTCTGCTCATCACTGTCGGCCATCCGATAGTCCTGCAGGATTTCATCCGCGCCCACGAGGGCCTGGACATCCAGAAGCAGATGAGGCAGCTGCTGCTCCTTCTGGAAGACAAGATGAAGGAGAATATAATCTGCATCCCCTCCGACGAAGACTATGAGGACATCTGGGAAGGCACCAACGTGCTCTATGGCAGGCGCAGGCGCCCCATCCGCACCCTCTTCGAGAGGATGAAGTGGATGCAGCGCACGGCAAAGGAGCTGGGCGTCTCCAAGGCCAGCCTGAGGCGGTTCCGTAAGATCAAGGAATGGAGGAATGCCAATGGCATAAGCCTCCAGAGCCTGTCTGAGAGGAAGTCGGCATGGAGGGTCGCACTGGACATCTTGCTGCTGGCAGTAATGAGCCCGATATTCATCCTTTCGACCATTTTGATTTCGCCCGCACTCGTGGTGATTTCCATCATAAAGCGCAGCCTCAAGGACAAGGCTTTCCTCAATTCGATAAGGTTCGTCTCCTGCCACGTGATGAATCCGATAGTTATGCTTCTCGTCTGCCTTGCTCTTTTGACTGTTCTTCCCTGGTGGGCCTGCCTGACCCTGTTTGTCTTGGCATACTTCTCACCGATAGCATTTTACGACTGGCTCGGAGGCTTCCGTCGCGTCCGTTCGGACCTTCGTCTGGCGCGGGCTTCAAAAGCAATGACCGGACACATCACTGCGTCCGGTCATGAACCACTACTAACTGAAGTTACTGACTAATAACTAACCAATATGAAACTACTTCTATTGCAAAACAAAGGTATGAAAGATTATTATTACGTGCAATAATGAGCATCATTTTTTAATCCTTTTGACCAAAGTTTCTACCATATTTGTTCAAAATATCGACTATTTGACCATAGAAGACTATGAATAAGAAAGCAAAAGGCTGGATAATTGCCGCTGCGGTGCTTGCAGTGCTGGTTGCCGCCGTCTTCGGCCTGAAGGCCTGGATCGGCTCCTCATCACCCCGCGGAGTGATCAATCCCATCAAGGGTCCCGTTATCCACGTCGAGGAACTCAGCTTCTTCAAGGGACTGGACAAAATATCCGGAAAAGTCTACAAGCCCCAGGACACCCTCAGCCGAAAGCCGGTCCTAATCTGCTGCTCCGGACTGGGGACTCCCCTCTCCGCCTGGGATGATGTCTGCCGCACTATGGCAAAGAAGGGCATAATAGCCTACGCTTTCGACTTCCGCGGCGGGTGCCCCGGAAGCCCCAGCGCGGGAAAGACCACTTCGATGACCCTATCCTCTGAGAAAGAGGACCTTACGATAGTGCTCCGGCATATTCTCAAGGAGGATTTCACCGACAGGGACAAAGTATTCTTCATTGGTCACAGCCAGGGCGGACTCATAGCCGCACAGGTCGCAGCAGCCAGTCGCAAGGATGTCGCCGGTATGATCCTGCTTGCTCCCGCCTTCAATATCCCTGATATGGTAAACAGCCTCTTCCCTTCCAGGCGCGACATCCCGGATTCCACGATGCTCGTCAATATGTATGTGGGCAAGAAGTATCTTCTCGAAGCCCGCACTATGGACACCTACCGCAAGCTTGACCGCTACAAGAACCCTGTCCTTATCCTCCAGGGCAAGGACGACACCATAGTCCCCCCGGAGTATTCCGAACTGGCGGCCCAGGAGTTCCCTTCCTGCGAGCTGATCCTCCTGGACGGCGTCGCACACAGTTTCGAAGGCTCGTTCAAGAATAAATATATAATAGATTTCATTGACAGACAATTAAGCAAATAACCAATAATATGGAAAACCTCGAAAGAATAACTTCCGCCTTCAGCATCGAAGGCAAGATAGCGGCCATCAAGCCCCTTGGCAACGGACTCATCAACGACACCTTCAAGGTGACGACCGAAGGCTCCGCCCCTGACTATGTCCTCCAGAGGATCAACAACGCCATTTTCACCGACGTCGAGCTCCTGCAGAACAACATCGTCGCAGTGACAAGTCATATCCGCAAGAAGCTCATCGCCAAGGGCGAGACCGACATCGACCGCAAGGTCCTGAAATTCATCCCTTTGAAGGGTTCCGACAAGACCTATTTGCTTGACGGCGACAAGTATTGGAGAGTCTCCGTCTTCATCCCCGATGCCAAGACCTACGAGACCGTCAATCCGGAGTTCTCCCGCTACGCCGGCAAGGCATTCGGCAACTTCGAGGCGATGCTCGCCGACATACCCGACAAGCTTGGCGAGACCATCCCCGACTTCCACAATATGGAGCTAAGGATGCGCCAGCTTCGCGAGGCCGTCGCAGCTGATGCCGCTGGCCGCCTTGCATCCGACAAAGGCGAGCTCAAGGCCATCCTGGACGAGATCTTCGCCAATGCCGAGGAGATGTGCAAGGCCGAGCGCCTGCACCGCGAAGGCATCCTCCCCAAGCGCATATGCCACTGCGACACCAAGGTCAACAACATGATGTTCGACGACAAGGGTAACGTCCTGTGCGTCATCGACTTGGACACCGTGATGCCGAGCTTCGTCTTCTCCGATTTCGGCGATTTCCTCCGCACTGCTGCCAACACCCTCCCCGAGGATGATCCCGACTGGAAGAACGTCCAGTTCAAGATGGATATCTTCAAGGCTTTCTCCGAAGGCTACATTGAGGGCACCCGTTCCTTCCTCCTCCCCATCGAGAAGGAGAACCTCCCCTATGCCGCCTGCCTCTTCCCCTTCATGCAGGCCGTCCGCTTCTTCGCCGACTACATCAACGGCGACACCTACTACAAGATCAAGTATCCCGAGCACAACCTGGTCCGCACACGTAACCAGATGGCCCTGTGGCGCAGCGCAACTGCCAAGGCCCCTGAAATGGCCGCCTGGATCGCTTCGCTCTAGAAAGCCTTGATGGTTACTGTCATCATCATAGTCATCACCGCCGCCGTGAGCCTCCTGTGCTTTTACGGCGGCGGATTCGATGCGCTGAAGTTCAATGCCTACCAGGTCTGGCATCAGAAGCAGTGGTATCGCTTGTTCTCCTATGGCTTTGTGCACAGCGGCTGGGGGCATCTGTTCTTCAATATGCTCACGCTGTATTTCTTCGGCGGTGTGGTCGAGAAGTACTTCGCTGCCGCTTTCGGGAGCACGACAGGCGTCATCCTCTATGTTGTCCTGTACACCACGGCATTGGTAGTATCCACCATCGGGGACCTTATCAAATATCGTAACGACTTCTATTACAATGCGGTGGGTGCATCCGGCGCTGTTTCAGCCATCCTCTTCGCATCCATCCTCTTCGAGCCGAAGATGGGCATCTACATATATCTGATTCCCATTCCGGTGCCCGGTTTCATATTCGCCCCCCTGTACCTCCTGTACTGCTGGTATATGGCCAGGCGCAATGCCGACAACATCGGCCACTCCGCCCATTTCTGGGGAGCAGTCTATGGCCTGCTGTTCCCGCTGGCCTGCAAGCCAGAGATTTTCAGCTTCTTTATCAGCCAGTTACAGTAACCCGTGCTCTCTTTATGACAGATTTTGCAGCCATAGATTTTGAGACGGCCAACGAGCAGCCGTGCAGTGTCTGCAGTGTGGGCGTGGTGATTGTCCGCGGAGGAAAGGTGGTGGATTCGTTCTATTCCCTGATTCATCCTGAGCCGGAGTATTACCAGTGGTTCTGCCGTCAGGTGCACGGACTGGGGCCGGAAGATACCGAGGATGCGCCGGTTTTCCCGAAGGTATGGGCCCGCATCGCCCCGAAGATCGAAGGCCTTCCGCTGGTGGCGCATAACGCCCGCTTCGATGAAGGCTGCCTCAAGGCTGTGCACAGGGTATATCAGATGGACTACCCGGACTACGTGTTCTATGACACGCTGGCCGCCTCGCGGCAGCACTACGGTCACAGCCTTCCTAACCATCAGCTCCAGACGGTAGCGGCCGCCTGCGGCTACGACCTCACCAACCATCACCACGCCCTCGCCGACGCTCAAGCCTGCGCCGCAATAGCGGTGAAGCTGCTGTAAAATCTGATTATAAAATCAATAATCCTCCTCGTTCCACATATGGTGTAATTGTTCTATGCTACTTATTATCAGCCAGTTACACTTGTATTCAAAAACTTGGATAGTCACAGGGGAAGTCTGAGGCAGGCTGAGATGCCTTTAATTGACAACAATTTGTTTCAGTGACTATCCCTCTCACTTGCAAGGTATTCTGGATTAGTGGGGCAAAGGAAAACAAATGGTTTGTCAAACCAAGCAAAACCTCTTGCATTGACGGCTTCTATCACATCCAGAAAGATATTGATATCAAACTTGGCACTATGTAAGTCATTGCAGTTAATCAGAAGGATTTCATCATCTTCCAGAGAGACTTTTGCCATCTTTGCCTCCGGCTCTCTAAGATATGACAAACAATCAATCAAAGCATCCCAATTCATCCCATAGAAATCGGGAAATCCAAGTGATTCTTTCAATGCCTTGTGTAGGTCAACTTCATTTAGACCTTTACAATCAATTTGTATGGTTTTACAATTCATTATTGAGCCATTTAATAACAGTCATACAAAGTTAACCATTTTTTACTATTCCTCCTATTTCCAACTAACTATTACCCCAGGTTGGTAACTGAATCAGAGCAATACTTTGGATTGGCTTTGACCAGTTTCTCAAAGAACTGGTGCATCCATTCTTCGACATTGTCCATTCGTAGGGCACTTCCCTTTACTGTGAAATAGACTATTTCATCGGCCTTATAATACCAATCATAGAAGTCCCAAAAGGGTTGAGTGTAATCTGTCTCTATTGCAGCAATGGACAGAACATCAAATCCGCTTCGAGCTGTCCTTTCCCCTCTAAGTACTTCCTCGGCAATGTTCATTACATACGAACAATATGCAGTTTCCTGATTAATCTCTATATCAAGTTCCATGAAAATAGTGTCAAGGAGCTCAGCAAACTCAGTAGGAAACATTTCCAAATCTTCCCCTGCCAACTGAATAATACCAGGTGTCTCAATCCCTTTCTCCAACAGCTCGACAGCCCAGTACTTCCACTCTTTCGAAATACTAGCGTGCCTGATATACTGGTAGAGCATCTTGCCAGTACCCGGGACCCACTGTAAAAGCTCCTTCACCTTTTCAGAAGGCTCAGGATATTTCTTGATATACTCATCCGGCACCACCGTCTCCTCTGGTGTTGCCTTGGGATGGAAGAGTCTTTCCAGAAAATTCATACTAACTGAGTATTCGGATTAAAGAATCAGCTATTCATTCCTTCTGTCCATCAATATCTGCAGCCTCATCCGTTCCCAATTCCAATTTCGGCTGCTGTGATGCAATGTACCGTTTCATACTCATGGAACTGACGACTTTCTTACCCGTCTGCTTCTCGAATGCTTCCTTGGC
>JAEEGL016510916.1_pt1 | contig 16223 bp, 11 predicted proteins | sample 9134231 | NCBI WGS metagenome assembly JAEEGL01 (sample SAMN16246548, study PRJNA631951) | gut metagenome | biome: gut microbiome; feature: rumen; material: fiber-attached | host: Bos | place: Iran: Karaj | collected 2018-10
AAGGCTATTCTAGAAGTTTTAAAGAACCGAGAAGGGGAAATAGTCTTTAGACAAAAATAAGAACAAACGTTCTTGAATGACGTTTGTTCTTTTGTTATAATTTTAGTGGGTGGTTAAATGAAAATTGGCAAGTATATAAAAATGAAGTCTAATAAATATAAAGTTAAGTTTGATGATATAGAAGTTAAATTATATGATGATGTTATTATCAAGTATGAATTACTTAGAAAAGATGAAATAAGTGAAGAAGAATTCAATGAAATAGTAGAATATAATGATCATTTAGAAGCTTATTATAAAGCTTTGAAATATATTAGTAATCGTTTAAGAACAGAAAAAGAATTATATAATTATTTAGATAAAATATATAGTAAAAGTGTTATTAGAGAAACTATAGATAAGCTTAAGAAAGATGGTTATTTAAATAAAGAGGTTTATTTAAAATGTTACTTAGCAGATCAAGTTAATTTAACTAATAATGGACCAGAAAAGATAAAAAAAGACCTAATTAAATTAGGATTTACTGAAGAAGAATTTAAGGATAAACTAAGTGAAATAAAAGATGAAGTATGGTTTGAAAAAATAAGAAATGTAATTAAGAAGAAGATAAATGCTAATCATACTTATGGTTTATATAAATTGAGAGAAAAGGCTTTATATGAATTAAGTATAATGGGATTCTATCGTTATCAAGTAGAAGAGATAATTAATGAATTTGATTTTAGTACGGATTCTAAGATTGTTTTAAAAGAATACAATAAGATTTCGAATAAACTTGCTAAGAAGTTCGAAGGTGAAGAATTAAAATATCAAATAAGAATTAAACTATTACAAAAAGGTTTTACTAATTCGGAAATTGATGAAGTAATATAAAAGAAGGAATCAAATTCCTTCTTTTTTATTCACCAGTTTGATTTTTATTTTGTTCATCTGCTTGTTGATAGTAATTAATTTGATTTTGAATGTATTCAGCATATCTCTTTTGCATGTCTGTATCAACTATTTTGAAATCATAGTCTTTTCTTAATTCTTGTAATGCTTTAACATTTGCTACTGAGTTTTCAGCTAAGTATTCACTAGCTAAATCATCTAGGATTGTATCTTTAACATCTTCTAAACTAGCTTTTTCTTTTGTTTCAGTTCTTAAAACAATATGATATCCAAGTTCAGTTGTAACAATCTTAGTAGTGTATTCACCATCTTTTAATTTGTAAGCAGCATCTACTAATTCAGCATAATCGCTACTTAATGTGTTTTTGTTAATGAAACCAAATGATCCACCATTATTCTTAGTAGCAGCATCATCAGATTGAGCACTTGCTAATTCAGCGAATTTCTTTGCAACTTCATCTTTAGAAGTTTTATTAAGTTCAGCAATTATAGATTGTGCTTTTTCTTTTGCTTCAGTTTCAGCAGCAGCTTTTTGCTCATCAGTCATATCTTCAGTTGCTTTAGATGTAACTAGGATATGGCTAACTTTAATGTCACCAACGATTTCATCCTCATAGTACTTTTTGATTTGCTTGTCAGTAATTTGTTTTTTACAATAATCAGTTATTGCTAATTGTTGTAAGTAACCAATGTATAAGGCATCTTTGTAATCTTCAATGCCATTATAATCAGTTTGTTGCTTAATTAGTTCTTCTAGTTGATCGCCATAATATTGTTCTAATTCAGCAACTCTATCATCAGCTTCTTTTTTAGCTTCTTCTAGTTTATTGCTGTATTTTTCCTCTAATATTTTTTTATCAACCATTGTTACCAATTGTTCTAAAGCACGGTCATTTTTCTTTAGTTCAGCGAAATAGTCATTAGCGCTAATCATTGAACCTTTTAATGTAACCATAGCTTCATCACCATTAGATAGTGTTGGTATTTTTCCACACCCTGAAATCATAAGTACGCAAAGGGCTAGCATAATAATTTTCTTTTTCATGTCTTCCTCCTTAACATTTATAATTATAGCAATCTATCTTTTAAAAAACAAGGTGTTTACGTAAAGTATAAAGAATATTGATAATAGAGTAAAGTCAGTGTTTTTGTTTTGCTTTTAAGGTTATAAATGGGTTATAATTATTATGGTGATGTATATGGGTAGAAGAAAATCATCAAAAAGACAAAAAATGGAGAATAGAAGATTTACATTCTTAGTAATGGGAATTTTATTGATATGCTTTTCAATCTTAGGATTAGGTTTTGGTCCAGTAGGATTAGCAGTAAAGAAAATAGCTTTATTTATTCTTGGAGAATGGTGGTTTGTCTTATTATTACTATTATTTGCTTTAGGTATTTGTTTATTAATAGAAAAGCGAATGCCTAATTTGGCAAACTCGACATTCTGGGGTGTGGTTATTTTAGGAATTGTAGTACTTGTTATTTCGCATTTCTATTTTATAAATAATTATCAACCGAATTATATCTTTAATGTAACAACGGGTAATTGTAAATTACGAGCCAATACAATTAAAGATAGTGCTGGTCCATTAACTAGTGGACAAAATAGTATTAAAATCGGTGGAGGTGTTGTTGGAGCAGCATTCTCTATCTTATTGGTTAAATTATTTGCTAAAGTTGGAACTATTATTGTTTTAATAGTATTATCATTAATAGCTATTATTATGATATTTGATATTGATATAGGTGAATACCTCGGAAATGGAATCAGTTCGTTAAGAGGTCGTGTCGTCGATGAAGATGATGACGATGATGATGACGAAGAAGAGGAAGAAGAGGATGAAGACGACACTGAAGAAGTACCAAGTAAAAAGTCTTTATTAGGATTGTTTGGTAAAAAGAACAAGAAAGAAGTTCCTGTTCAAGTTGCTGAAGAGATTAAAGAAACAGTGGTTGAAGAACCGCCAGTTGTGGAACCTGTTATTAATAAAGGTTATGTTTTACCTAAGATTACTTTATTAGATCCTCCAGAAACTAATAATGAAGTAACAGGAACAAAGGGCTTAATTGCTAAAGGTAATGATTTAGTTAAAGTATTAGCTGATTTCCAAATACCAGGAGCAAAAGTTGTTGCAACTCATGTAGGACCTGCAGTTACACAGTATGAATTAGATTTGCCTGCTGGTACTAAAGTAAGTAGATTACTAAGTATTAATAAAGAAATTGCTTTAGCATTAGCTGCTAAGGATGTTCGTATTCAAGCACCAATACCAGGAAAGAGTACTGTTGGTATTGAACTTCCTAATGGTGAAATATCTTCTGTTAAGATTAGAGGAATCTTACAAAGTATTAATGTTAATAAAGGTATTCAAGCTGCTTTAGGAAAAGACTTGATGGGTAATCCAAGATATTTTGATATTACAAAGATGCCACATTTACTTATTGCTGGTTCTACTGGTTCAGGTAAATCAGTATGTACAAATAGTATTATTATTTCAATTTTAATGAGATATAAACCAGATGAAGTTAAGTTGGTATTAGTGGATCCAAAACAAGTTGAATTATCAAACTATAATGGTATTCCACATTTATTATTACCAGTAGTAACAGATCCTAAAAAAGCATCTGCTACACTACAAAGAATTGTTGTAGAGATGGATGATCGTTATAGAGCCTTTGCAGAAAATCAAGTTAAGAAGATTGATGACTATAATGCTTTAATGGAACGTAAAGGTCATAAAGAAGATAAGATGCCTTACATCGTTGTAATAATCGATGAGATGGCAGATTTAATGTTAGTAGCTAAAAAGGAAGTTGAAGATTCTATTCTAAGAATTACTCAACTTGCTCGTGCTGCTGGTATTCATTTAATTACAGCGACACAAAGACCTAGTACAGATATTATTACAGGTATTATTAAAGCTAATATTCCATCAAGAATTGCTTTTGCCGTTGCATCACAAGTTGATTCAAGAACAATACTTGATGGTGTAGGAGCAGAAAAACTATTAGGTAAAGGAGATATGTTATTCTTACCAATGGGTCAAAATACAGCTGATCGTATTCAAGGATGCTTTGTTTCTGATGCTGAAATTGAAAGAGTAATAAATGCTTGTAAAGAGCAACAAACGGCAGTATATGATGAAAGATTCCAAAGTGCATCTAATGAAGGACCTGGTGGAGCTAGTAATGGTATTGGATCTGGACCAGGGGGAACTGATGATGATCCATTGTATAATGAAATATATGAATTTGCGATGGAAAGTGGAAAAATTAGTGCTTCTTTAATTCAAAGAAGATTTAGATTAGGTTATAATCGTGCAGCTAGAATTATAGATATTATGGAAGAAAGAGGAGTAATTGGACCACAAAATGGTTCTAAGCCAAGAGAAGTATTAGCTGGTAAAGAAACAAGTAACGGAGAAGAAGAATAATCTTCTTCTTTTTTCTTTTTTATGGCATTATTTATGGTATAATTAATAATGATAATGGAGGTGTAAGATTATGATTTGTAAAAAGTGTAACAATGTTATAGATAATAATTACAAAGGTAATACTTGCCCTCATTGTGGTTCACCACTAAAAAAAGGCTATCGAAGTAAGTTTGTTAGTAGTGAAAGATTAAAAGATGCTGGGACAGATATAGCCAAGTCTTCTTTTATTCAATTAAAAAAAGTTAATAATAAAAAAGATGTTAAATTAAAAGATTATAATAATTATATTGATTATAAATCAGCTAAAGAAGCTAATGATGATAGTAAATATTATAGTATCTATGCAAATAATGCTACATCTAATGAAACAGGTGCTAAAAAAAGTAAAGCTAAATATGTTAGAAAGAAAGCTGAAACTAAACCTGCAACAAATACAATTTATGTTAAGAAAAAAGATATTTCACAACCGGTAGATAGTACTTTTAGAAATACTGGTAAGAGTTATTATAATGAATTAATACATGAGAAAAAAGATAGAAAAGAGTTTGCTACTGGGGATATTGGAACACCAGAAGAACAACCAATTTTTTATCCTCAACCTGATTTAAATTATATTCAAGTTGAAAGTCCTCGTCCACAAGCTATCAAAGTTGGTATTGATTATAAGGGCAGAAAAGGATTCAGTAGATTATTCTCAGCAATTTGTTTATTATCTTTAATTGGTATTATGGCAGTATTTTTCTATAAAAGTTATGCTAATAATGGATATTATTTTGGTGAGAATAAAGGTCATATTAGTGAAGGTGTTGTTAATACAACAGTTATAGATGATGAAATGTTACAATATGAAGGTGTATCTAAATCTGGTCAAAAAGGTGGAGAATCAGGTGTTGGTATTACTTCTATTGTTTATGATAATCAATATTTTGAACAAATGACATTTAATAGTTTAAATGATGTTTTAAGACTTGTTGCTAGTGATAGTAATCGTCAAAAAGACAATTGTTTACAAAGTGTAATAGCTGTGGAAAATGAAATAATAAGTAATTATGGAATTACAGCTGTTAACTTTTGTGAGATGGATGTTCAATTTGCTAGAGAATTAAAAGAAGTAGTTAAATATATGTATAATACATTTCCTCAAACACGTAACTATTTAACAAATATTACTTTAGCAAATGTTGATAATGCTACTTATATTGCTGCATTTATGCCAGTATTTACTTTTGGAACAAGTAAAACAAATAATAAATATCCAGTAGCTATTAAGTCACAAATAATATTAAATGCTAAATATTTCTTAAATAATAGTAAGATAAATAGTAGTGTTAATTATGGAGTTAAAAGTGGGTATTTTCCACCTAATGCTACAAGATCTAGTACTGTAGCACATGAATTTGGACATTATTTATCTTATATAGCATTATTAAATAATTATCATTCTGGTCGTTTGAATTTTGTTAAGGCATCAGATGCTGATACTTTATTTACGGTTTATGATGATTTTAATGCTGGTAATTTTAGTTTTAAATTATTACAAGAAGCATATCAAAGATATCGTGCAACTTATGGTAATAATTTAACATTCGATCAATTTAGAGAAACTATTTCAGTTTATGCAATTGCAAAGGATAAAAGTGGGGCATATATATACGATGAAACAATTGCTGAAGCATTCCATGATTGTTATTTAAATGGAAATAGTGCACAACCTGCTAGTAAAGTAATTGTTGAAGTATTAAAAGGTTATTTGTAGGAGGTATGGATATGAAAAAGATATGTTTTATATTGTTTATGATTCTTACATTTAATACGGTTTATGCTTTTGATATTGATATTGCTCAAATTAAAATTGGTGAAATAAGTAATGATTTAACAAAAAATTTAGATTCTACTTATAAAATAGATACTGAAGGTTTTGATTATAAAATAGTAAATGATAAACAAGCTACTGAATTAGTAAGAAATTTAGTGGATATTACCCTTAGTAAAAAAAGTTATGCTGATAAAGCTAAAGAATATACTAAATATATGTATATGAGTGATGCTGTAGGAACAGAAACATTATCTGGAGTATTATTTAGAGATACATATTTTAATGAACTGAAGAAATATAATATTACAGGTGGATATGTTAGTAATGTTAAAACAGTAGCATTTAACGATGATTTGTTGGCTTTTGCCTATTTAAAAGAGGTTAAAGTTAATAAAGTAGATAATGAAGTTGTTTTAACATATTGGTTAAAGAAAAATAAAGGCGAATACAAAGTTTATTATCCATGGATTACAGTTGGAACAAAATTAGAAGATTATTTTAATCGTTTAGCTAAAGAAGAAGACAAAGGTAGTGTTTTGGGTAGCACTTATAATAGTATGTCATTAGAAGGTAATGGCTCTATTATGGTTGAAGAAGAAGTACTTTATAATTTATTTAAAAAGAATAAAAATAAAGTGGTTCAAATAACTGGTGTTAATGATGCAGCAACTAATATGTATGGTAGTGGTTTCTTTATTAGAGAAGGTGTAGTAGTTACTACTTGGTCTTTGTTACAACAATTCTTAAGTAATAGTAATTATATCTATGTAAATGATGCTAATGGTAATGCCTATAATGTTGATGGAATCATAGCAGCGCAAGTAGATTATGATGTTGCAGTTTTAAAACTAAATAAAAGTGTTGGTGAACCCGTATCATTTAAAAATAGTAATGAATTAAGATTAGATGATAAGGTATTTACAATTAATAGTAAGAACAATTCTGGTTTTAGTATTAATTATGGTTCATTTATTTCTATAGATAATGGTCGTATTAAAAATTTAATGGCGATATCTAGTAGTGAAGTTGGTAGTGCTATTTTTAATAAAGATGGTATGGTAGTTGGTTTTAACGTTAAAGATCAATTAAATTCAGAACTTTCATTTGCGAATAGTACAGATTATTTAATTGAATTACAAAGAGTTTTATTAAAACAAGACTTTAACCAAGTAAAATGTACTAGTATTGATGATTTTAAGAATCGTTATTATTTAAATTATGAAGATGAAAAAAAATATAATTTAATTCCTGATAAAGTATGGGATGAATATAAAACAATTGGTAATGTTGAGAAGAATATTAAAATTGATTTAGTGAAAGCATCTTATACAAATAAAATAGTAAGTTTAAGATATCGTTCTAATAGTTTAGAAGCTGTTGATTTTATCTATGTTGTTTCTAATTTCACAAATGATTTAAGAAAAGATGGATATGAGCTAGTACAAGATAATTACAATAAACAAGTTTATGAAAATAATAAATATAGAGTTGTTATTAGAGAAAACTTTAATTATTTAGTTGTTCTATTAATGGAGAAATAAAATGAAAAAGAGAGAAAGAATAATACTTATAGGGGCAGCAATAATAATAGCTTTAGTAGCAATATTGGTTATTGCTAAATCTAAAATAAAAATCTATACAGTAAGTAATTCTAATTTTAGAGTTAGTTATGATAGTACTTGGAGAGTTAAAGATAAAAAAGAACAACTATATTTAGTTCATAAGAAAACCAAGAGTGTTTTAAGAATACAATGTAAAATCTTAGAAGATAATTATATTAATACTAGTTTAAGCGAATTAATTGATGATATTGTCTTTAGTATTGAAGAACAAAATAAAGATTATGTTTTAATTAATAGAGAAGGAACTAATGAGGAATACTCTTATCTTTATGAAAATAATGACAAGCAAGTATTAGTAAGAATTATGAAAAAAGATAATAAAGTAATAATTGCTTATTATGAAGCAGAGAGCAAGTATTATGATATTGTCTTAGATAGTGTTGAAATAATTTTAGATAATTTAGTAATACTATTTCAATAAAGTAAGTTTACGTAAACTTACTTTATTTTTTTGACCAAAAATATATTCTCTTTTATAATGTTATTAAAGCTAGAGATAAGAAAGGCAGTAATTCCTAGTTAGCGCCAGGTCCCATAGAGGATGACGAGGTTAGTAATTTTCGAAAGATTCGGCGGGTGTTACTACGTATTTATGGAAACGTTAGGATTAAGCAAAAAGTAAAATCAAGATTATAACAAATATTAATCCTCCATATTGTTTTAATATGGAGGAAATTTTTATGTGCGGAATAGTTGGATACATAGGTAAGGAAAATTGCCTTGATAAAATTATAAAGGGGTTGGAATCTTTAGAATATCGTGGATATGATAGTGCAGGTGTTGCCTATTTAGATGATTCTAAAAAAGTTGTTATAAGAAAAATAGAAGGACGAATTAAAAATCTAAAAGATAGTTTAGATAAAAATATTAAAAGTCATATTGGTATAGGGCACACTAGATGGGCTACTCATGGTAAACCAAGTGATATTAATAGTCATCCACATAAAGTAGGTAAGATTACGGTAGTTCATAATGGTATTATTGAAAACTATAATGAATTAAAAGGTGGACTTTTAGATTATGAGTTTAAAAGTGAAACGGATACGGAAGTAATAGCAGCTTTAATTGATAAGATGTATTCTCTTAAGGGAGATATGTTAAATGTTTTGATTGATTTAAAATATTTGTTAGTTGGAAGTTATGCTTTAGGTATTTTAGTTGATGGCGATGATAAGATGTATGCCATTAGAAAAGATAGTCCGTTAATTATTGGTGTTAGTCCAAATGGAAATTATATAGCATCTGATGTACCAGCAATACTTGAATTTACAAATATGTATTATTTGTTATTAAATGATGAATATGCTGTTATCGATCAAGATGAAGTAGTTATTTATGATGCTAATGGAAAAGTATGTCCTAAAGATTTATTAACATTTGATGGTAGTAAAGAAGCTGCTCAAAAGGGCGGTTATGACCACTATATGTTAAAAGAGATTAATGAACAACCTAAAGTAGTAATGGATACAATTAATCCATATTTAGATAATATTAAACAATTAGATGAATATGAATTAGATAAGTATGATCATATTACAATTGTAGGTTGTGGTAGTGCTTATCATGTTGGTTTAGTTGGTAAGAGTTTAATTATGAAATATGGTCATGTTAATGTTGATGTTGATATAGCATCAGAGTATCGTTATATTGATCATGTTTATAGTAAGAATGAATTAATTGTTTTAATTAGTCAAAGTGGTGAAACTGCTGATACTTTAGCAGTATTAAGAAAAGCTAAGGAAGATGGAATAGCAACACTTGCTATTGTAAATGTTGTTGGTTCATCAATAGCTAGAGAAGCAGATCATGTTATTTATATTAAAGCAGGACCAGAAATAGCAGTAGCTACAACAAAAGCTTATATATGTCAGTTAGCAGTATTATCAATTATGGCTTGTTATTTAGGTATTAAAAAAGGTTATTTAAAGAAGAATATCTTAGATGAATATAAAACATTAAAAGATGATATGGAAGCTTTAATTAAAGATGATAAAGATACTAAACGAGTAGCTAATTTGATACATAATCATAAAGATATATTTTATATTGGTCGAAAAGTTGACTATGCTTTGTGTATGGAAGCTTCTTTAAAATTAAAAGAAGTAAGTTATTTACACTGTGAAGCTTATGCAGCGGGAGAATTAAAACATGGAACGATTAGTTTAATAGCTAAGAATACACCTGTTTTAAGTATTATTACTGATGAAAGTATAAGTGCTAAAACAATTAGTAATGTTAAAGAGGTTTGTTCTCGTGGTGCAATGAGCATTGTTATTACTAATGAAGCGTTAGAAGATAAAGATTTATATAAAGAACAAATCTTAATACCAAAAAGAATTGATTTAGTAGAAAGTATGCTAGTTGTAGTTAAATGTCAGTTAATTGCATATTATGCTGCAAAGATGAATGGTTGTGATATAGATAAACCAAGAAACTTAGCGAAGAGTGTTACTGTAGAGTAAAAAGAGAATTTAATTCTCTTTTTTTATGTTATAATTCTTATAGAATAGAGGAGTTTGTATGGATGAGAATAATAAGGAAATAGAAACTACTGAAGAAGTAAAAAATGAAGAAGAACCTACTATAGAACCAGTTGTAGAGAATACTAAAAAAGATAATACGAAGTTAAAAAAGATTATTAAAATAGTTGTAATTATCTTAGTTGTAATTGCTGTTATAGTTGGTGCTGTTATTGGTGGTATAAAGATTTATCAACAAGCTACTAAGGAAACTAAGAAAGTTGAATCTCTAGTAGATATTAAGAGTAAAAAAGGTAAGTTCATGATAGGTGATGATGAACTTAAACTAGGTGGTACATATAAAGAATTAAAAGATAAAGGATATGTATTTGATAGTAGATATATCTCCAATGATGATGCAATAGGTTATGACATGATATACGTACAATCTGTTCTTAAAGATAATAAAGAACAATTCTTAGGAATGTTTTATTGCGGAAATAAAGAAGGATGTAAATATGAAGATACTATTCTTATAAAAGCTACCTTCTATAGTAATACTAATTATTTATTAAATGATGTAATTAAGAATAATACTTCTTATAATACGATTAAAGATAAAATGGGTAAGGAAAAAGGTTATTTTAAAGAAGATAAATCTTACTTAGTTTGGACTTTTGGTGAAACCGGAAAAGTTGGAGAAACTTATTACATGATTAAGTTTAATAATGGATTTAGTAATAATATTAAAGAATTAAGAATTGGTGTATGGTGGTATGAAGAAGAATACAAACATACTGTAACTAGAAGGAGTGATCCATAATGAAAAAGAAGATATTAATTATTGTATTAGTTTTAATTCTATTAGCTGGAGCTGGTACTGGTATTTTCTTTTTAGTTAAACATTTGAATAAAAAAGAAACTGCTTCTAACCATATCATAGGTATTTCTAATAATCCTAATATTGTACTTGATGATGAAAAAGTTCCTATATTTGTTGATGGTAAAAATGTATCAACTATTGTTAATGGTAGAAATGATGTCTATGCAGTATTAGATGAATTAAAAGATCTATATGGTTTTGAATCATCTAAAGATGTATTTAATATTGTTTCAAATGATAATAGTGCTGATTTCTATTACTATAAAGTAAGACAAAAATATAATAATATTGAAATATATGGTAAAGAATTAGTTATTACTGTTAAAGATAAAGAAGTAATAAATGTTGTAGGACATTATTATAAAGATTTAAAGTTAGATACTGATTATAAAAAATCTGAAAGTGATGTTAAAAAAATAATTGATGATTTAGAAAAAGAAAAAGCTGAAGATATTGAATATAAGATTAAAAGTACGGAGAAGAAAATATATTTCTTTGAAGATAAACCTTATTTAGTTTATGTAGTAGATGTATATGATTCTTATGGTAAGACAGTTTATTTTGTATCTGGTGTTGATGGTAAGATTATTGATTCTTATGCTAAAACTCAAGGTGAAAAATATGTTTATACTGGTGTTGGTATAGATGAAAAGGAACATAAAATAAACTTAGATAAGAATTTATTGGGTTATCAATTTAAAGATCCTGAAAGAAATATTGTTATAGAAGATGGTCAGGGAATTGGAACTGTAAAATGTAGAAATGGGGATAGAGATTGGTTAAACATTTTAACTTATCTTCTTCAAACAAGTGGTCATAATCCTATTACTACTAATTTGTATGATGGTAATTTATTATATGGTTATAATACTCCACCTGAACAAGAATTCATTAAGGGTGCTATTAGTACAATGGCTAATTATGAATTTGTTTATGATTATTATAAGAATTTAGGAAGAAAATCATTTGATAATAAAGGATCTGAGATTTATATTCTATTAGGTGCAGGTAATGATTTATGGTCATTTGATGATTTAGATAATGCTTATTGGGATGGTGAATTCTTTGTAATCGGTAATCATAATGGTAAACCTATTTCAATGGCATTGGATGTAGTTGCTCACGAGTATACACATGCTGTTATTCAATATACAGCAGGTTTGGTATATAAAGGAGAATCTGGGGCTTTAAATGAAGCTTATGCTGATATTATGGGTAACCTTATTGAAGGTAAGAACTTTGAAGTTGGAGAGGGCGCAGACTTCTTAATAAGAGATATGTCTGATCCTAATAAGTTTAATCAACCAAAGGAAAAGAACGGAGATTATTATTTCCCTACAGATACAAAGTATTATGATGCTGCAAGACAAGAAAGACTTAAACAAAAGTGTATTGAACATTGTATAGATCTAGAAGACTGGACTAAGTATGATAATGGTGGAGTTCATATTAACTCTGGTGTACCTAATCATGCTGCATATTTAATGTATGAAAATGGAGCATTCTCTAGTAGAGAAGAAATGGCTAAGGTTTGGTTTAATTCATTATTTATGCTAACATCTAATGCATCATTTGAAGATACGGCATTAGCTGTTATGGCAACTGCTAAGAATTTTGGTTTAGCAGATGATAAGATTGATATTATTAAACAAGCATTTATTGATACTAAGATGTTAGAAATTGAATATGTAGAAGCTACTGGTAAAGTAGTTGATAAAGATAGTGATGAAGGTATTGCTAATGTTAAAGTAGAAGCTAAATACATTAAGAATACTGGAGTTTCATTTACTACATATACAAATAATGATGGTGAATATAAGTTCAGTGAGTTAACTCCTGATGAATATTCTATTACTTATTCTAAAGCTGGTTATAAGACTGAATCTCAAAAAGTTGAAGTTGATAAGAGTAAAGAATTAGACAAGGTTTCTTTAGAATCGACTGGAGAAAAGGTTGATGCAGCTGCAGAAGTAGTATTTGTTATTGATATATCAAGGAGTATGGAGGATAGTGATCCTACTTATGTAAGAAAACAAATCATTGCTAATTTAATATCATCAATGGATGATTCATATAGATTAGCTGTTATATCTTTTAAAAAGTCTAGTAGCGTTGTTAGTGACGGTATTAAAAATGAAGACGTTAGAAAAGGTATGATTATGACAGATGTTTATAATCTAGTTAACGATGATGGATATAATGAAGATTCTGGTACTAATGGTAAAGTTGGTTTAACTAAAGCATTGAAACTATTTAGTAGTGAAGATAATAAAAAATATATTGTCTTCTTAACAGATGGTGCTGATAATGATAATTCTACTGAATACTTAAGTTATGAAGAAATTATTGAAAAAGCACAAAAGAAAGATATTAAGATAATAAGTGTTGGTTTAGGAACTGATTTAGATGCCACAACATTAAAGAAACTTGCTGATGAAACAAAGGGTAAGTATTTCCAAGCAAATAGTTCTACTAAGCTTCATCAGTTTAACATATCTGTATTTGATTAAAAGAAGGTGATTTGACATCACTTTCTTTTTTTGCTTAAATAAAGATGAGTGGTGATGTGTATGAAAGTCGATACGGCAGAATTAAAAGTATTAGCTGCTAGAACTAGTCAATATCCAGAAGATCATTTATCTGAGTTTTTACTTGTTGGAAGAAGTAATGTTGGTAAGAGTTCTTTTATTAACACTATAGTTTCTAGAAAGAATCTTGCTCATACCAGTGCAACACCTGGTAAAACGCAAACACTTAATTTTTATATCGTAAATGAAAAATTTTATTTAGTAGATGCTCCAGGTTATGGATATGCACAAGTAAATAAAGATACGCAAAAGAAATTTGGAATGATGATAGAAGAATACTTAATTAATAGAGATAATTTAAAAAGAGTATTCTTACTAGTAGATTTTCGACATAAACCAACTGAAGACGATTTATTGATGTATAATTTTATGAAATACTATAATTTAGATGTTACAATCGTAGCTACTAAATTTGATAAAGTTAAACAAAAAGATCGTGATAAGAGTGAAAAGATATTAAAAGAAGCTTTTGATTTAAAAGGAAATGATATTATTGTTTTATTTTCTTCTGTAACTAAAAAAGGAAGAGAAGAAGTCTGTACAATTATCAACAATTATTTAGACACAATTTAGTGTCTTTTTTTAATTTTTATGATAAGATAGTAATAGAATAGGAAATTGTAGGTGGTTAGTATGAGAATATACAATTATACTGAAAAAAAAGAATTAGCAGATAAAACAAATAGTTATTATACTGGTGTACCAATTTCATGTATTACATATCCTACAGAAGAAGCAAGAACTGCTAAAAGAATTATATTAGCTGAAAAAAGTAGAAGAAGAGATGTTAAATTCCGTAAGGGAGTTATAAGACTATATAATGGAATGTTAGAAAACATCTATAATTCATTTTTAGTATTTGATGAATTAAGACAAATAAGATATAAAGTAGAACAAAGAATTATGGATGATTATTTAATTGTTGATAAAAAAGGATTTCATGAGAAATTAAAAGGAAGAGTTGAAGTTAATAAGAAAGAGGATCGTTTTCATTTTGAACACTGTTTGGTAACGGATACTTTAGAAAAATTTAAATTACCTTCAGAAACTGAATTTGGTATAGCTATGCGAGATGGTAAAAAATTGACATGGGATCCAAATATTGATTCAAAAGCTATTGAAGATTATATGTATGAAATAGTATTTGATTATAATTTTGGAGATTTTAGTTATCCAGAAGATCGTATTATTAGTGTAGATGATCCGGATTCTAAAGTAGAAACTATAGGAGCTTAAAAACTATTTAGTAATAGTTTTTTTCTTTATCTAAAGTTTACTAATATTAATAAATATGCTAAAATACAAACGAATTGGAGGGGAGAATAATGAAAAAGACTGTTTGTTTGATAGGAAGACCTAATGTAGGTAAGAGTACTATTTTTAATCGTTTAATAAAAGAACAAAAATCTATTATTTTAGATTCTCCTGGTGTAACAAGAGATCGAATATATGGAGATGTTACTTACGATGATAAGACTTTTCTTTTAATTGATACGGGTGGTATTGATTTAGGAGAAGGAGATTTTAATAAGGATATTAAAGCTCAAGCCGAAATAGCTATAGCTGAATCTGATGTTATCGTTTTTATTGTTGATGGTAGAGAAGATTTAACAAGTAATGATTTATATATTCGTGATATGTTAATGAAAACTAGTAAAAAGGTTATTGTAGCTTTAAATAAACTAGATAATTATCAAATGCAAGAAGAAAGAATCTATTATTATTATGAATTAGGTTTTGAATATGTAATACCAATTTCAGCATCTCATAATTTAGGATTTGATGTTTTATTGGAAACAATTACCGAAGGATTTAATGAAAATGAAGATCCTGTTGATGATAGTGTTAAATTTTGTATTATTGGAAGACCTAATGTAGGTAAGAGTAGTTTAGTTAATGCTATTCTAAATGAAGAAAGAAGTATTGTATCAGATGTTGCTGGTACAACTAGAGATTCTATTGATACTAAATTTAAATATAATGGTGAAGAATATACTGTTATTGATACAGCTGGAATGCGTAAACAAGGTAAGATATATGAATCAGTTGAGAAGTATAGTTTACTTAGAAGTTTAAAAGCAATAGATAGATCTGATGTTTGTGTTGTTGTAATTGATGCCTCTACAGGTATTATTGAACATGATAAACATATAGCTGGTTATGCTATAGATGCTGGTAAAGGTTTAGTATTAGTAGTTAATAAATGGGATACTATTGAAGATAAAGATAGTGCTATTAAGGAATGGAAACAAAAATTAGAAAATGAATTCCAATTTATGAAATATGCTAAGCAAGTATTTTTATCTGCTAAAACTAAGAAGAGAATGCATACTTTGATGCCAGAAATAATTAGTGCATATGAAAATAATCGAAGAGAAGTAAAAACTAGTTTATTAAATAATGTCATTCATGATGCTACAACATTACACGAAGCACCTGGCTATAAAGGTCGAAAACTAAAAATATATTTCAGTAGTCAAACAGGTATATGTCCTCCTAAATTTACTTTTAGATGTAATGATAAAGG
>JAEEGL010221266.1_pt1 | contig 16222 bp, 20 predicted proteins | sample 9134231 | NCBI WGS metagenome assembly JAEEGL01 (sample SAMN16246548, study PRJNA631951) | gut metagenome | biome: gut microbiome; feature: rumen; material: fiber-attached | host: Bos | place: Iran: Karaj | collected 2018-10
AAAAAATCAGCTGCTCCAATATGCGGGCAGCTGATTTCTTCAATCCGTTTTGTAAAGGACGGGAAGCATCAAAAGATGCCCCCGTCCTTTTTACGTTATGCCATTTCAATCAAATGGAATAAATCAGTTTTCTTTCAGCATTCTCTTGGCCTGTCCAAGATAGACAAGATACAGGATACTGCCGATAATACCGAGAATCCCGCCGACAAGCGTCATGATTCCGGAAATGCTGACGGCAGTACTGCTTTCGCCGAAGAACCCCGGGATCATATCCGCGATAGCCCCCAGAGCATACGGGATCGCAATGATCCAGGCGATGGCGCTCCCTCTCCGCATGATCCTTTCATTGCCCAGACTGGTTGCAAAGCTCTGGATACCGCCAATGACCAGGAAAATAACAACAATTTCACCGATGCGCTGAATCAGCTGAACGACCTCGTCAATGCCGCTGGTTGCGCCCATGATTAGCTTCAGTACCGCGCTGGCAACTGCCAGGACCAGTACGAAGATTGAGATGTTAAAAGCGATCTTAAAATTCCTCTCATCCCTGCCGGCCTGCGCAAGACCGACCAGCTTGATAATCATCGCAATGAGCACAACGATGCTCGCAGCCAGAATAAGAATACCTACAATTCCGATCGCTGCAACAGCGGCGACGGTTAATTGTGTTGCTGCTGTGAGCGAAGCAATACCAATGCCAATGCCGCCGGAAACCACGAGAATCACTGATGAAATAAGCATCAGAATTTCAGCGGCAAACAGTTTGCTTACACCCTTGTAACCATTTGGGAAGCTCATAGTGCATAGATCTCCTTTCATCAAAAATCTTTTTTGTCATTATACTCTTTCCAAAGCGAATAATCAATTTTTTGCCGGGATTCCGATGAAATAGGGTTCCAAAGGACATACCCCCTCCCCCGCATCCTGCTTTTCCCGCCAAAACGCAGGCGCTTCCGCCGGCTTCGCGCGTATCCTGCCGCGGCAAATCCCGTGGCCTGACGCGGGATTCTTTTCAGCCTAAAATAACTTACACGATGGATGCGGATTAAACCGACCGTTCCGACCGATCCGGAGGTTTCTCTCCTAAAAGCGCCGGGTCTCCCCTCCCATCCTGTGCATCGGGAAAAATTTATGATGGACAGGAGAGCAGGTAAAGAGAGACACGCCAAGTATTCCATGACAAAAAACGCCGCAAACGCGGCTTTTCCGGCGGGTTCAAAGAGGGCATAGGAACCGTTCCTCTGAACCGCCGGACACAGACTGGCCATTGTAGGAAACCGCTGTATATGGTACAATACTTATGATTATTACCTGATCATACAATTCACACCGACTGATATGATAAAAAGGAGGGAACGACCATGCTCCACGCTTTTACCCGCAATTATGACGATTTGTCCACCGACGCCGGCTTCCAGTTTGAGTTTCACTGCGACTGCTGCGGAAACGGCTTCAAAAGCACGTTCAAACAATCCAGCACCTACGGTCAGCGTCAGAAATCCGAGCGCTTCGGCCATGTGGCTTCGACGTTGGGCGGTCTGCTCGGCGGCAGGGCCAATGATCTGGGCTGGGCCCTTGAACGCGGCAGCAATGCGCTGGGCGACCGTTTTTCCGGCCAGTCGCCGGCGTGGCGCAAGGAATATGAGGCCGCCTTTGACGCGGCGCAGAACGAGGTGCGGCCGCAATTCGTAAAGTGCCCCGCATGCAACAAATGGGTATGCCCCGACTGCTGGAACGAGGATGAAGGGCTGTGCATCGAATGCGCTCCGCGCGAGGCCAGCTATGTGGCACAGGCGCGCAACCGTGCGATGCGGCGCAACATTGATGAAGCCGCCGATACGGCCACCGTATGGCAGGGCAAGCTCGAGACGCGGACCACGGTATGCCCGAAGTGCGGCAAACCCGCCGGGACTGGAAAATTCTGCAACCATTGCGGCGCACCGCTGGGAACGAACCGCTGCCCGAACTGCGGCGCGCAGGTCGCGCTGGGACTCAAATTCTGCGGCGAGTGCGGTTCGCCTATGCAGAAAAGCGGCAAATGCCCGAACTGCGGCTTTGAGAACGAACCGGGCATGAAGTTCTGCGGCGAGTGCGGAACGAAGCTGTAATGAAGTACACGGGACGCGCTTACGGGAAAGACGCCGAGCTTGCCATTGAGAAAGAAGGTCTGCGGATCGGCAGCAGGTTCCTCGATTATGCGGATGTAAAAAGCCTGCGTCCGCTCAATCACCGCGTAGTGATCGAAACGTTTACGGGCGAGCCGGTCGAAATCTCCATGCTGGGCTTTTCCTACGACGGGTTCTGGGAAGACCTCTCCGGCGCCTTCAGCGACAGAAACCTTGCGGCACTGTTTGCGGAGGATCAGCCCGTAATGTTCTGCGAAGGGGAATATGAGACCGCGCAGGAACGCGGTCGGGGGCAGATCGCGCTGATGCCGGACGCCGTTTGCATACTCCCGCAGACCTACCGCGCCGTTCGGATCCCGCTGTGTTTTGCCTCGAACCTGCAGGCGGACGGGTATCTCCTTCATATCACGCTCCAGTCCGGCGAAAACTACACCGTCGGGCGCATGGGCTATGATACGGCCCCGTTTTTCGAGCGTGCGCGCCAATGCGCCGACCGCGTGAAAAAGGAACGGGCCGCGGCGATCAAAGCCGTTTCGCTGACGGACCCGTTCACGCACAAAGGACTGTTCCGCACGACGCAGCCTGACAAATATTGGCAGGCCGCGTTCGGCAGCGGCGTATGCGCCGTTGAGCTGTTCACCGGCGACGACGCGGCCACGTATCTATACCGCTTTTCCGAACAGCAGGAGGTCTTCTTGGCGCGGCTGGAACAGTCTATGGAGGCCATGGGCCCGTATCGCGAGATCATATACTGGAGCAACGAGCAACTGGCGGAAAAGCCTCTGTACCGCATGGCGGTCCTTCGCTCGAATTCCGTATCGTTCCTCAGGGAGCGTTCGGCGGGTCGGCTCATTCACAGCGCCGGTCACCTGCAGCGCTTACGGGAATTCTTAGGGAAAAAACAATAGAACGAGAGGAGGCTGGTCTGCGATCGGACTCCTTTTTTAAGCCCCCTCGCGCAGATGGAAACCGTCCGCGCGAAACACGGCCGGCGGACCAAGTTTTCGGGTAAAAGCAGAATGCAAAAGGGATGTATCCCTCTCATACTTGCGCTGACGCTCCTCCTCCCCCCCTTCGGCGGATGTACGGAATGGCGTCCAAAAATACAGCCGCGCATACTATGTGACGGAAGCCCCTGACGACCGACCTCGATGAATGGATCTCCATGATCGCCATTCAGCAGAAGAGTTTATACGGGGTGGGTTTATCCTCCAATAACGCTAAAAGGAAGAAGGGCAAAAACGATGCAGGCAAAATGGAACAGAGCGGTCTGCTGGGCCTTCATTCTGTGCGTTTTTTGCGGCATACTGGCGCTCACAGGATGCGCGGCGCCGCAGCAACAAGCGGATGAATTGCAGGTCACGGGCCTCGGCTGCATCCACGAGCCGGAGTTTGGCGGCGTGTATATCGAAATGACCATCGACGATTTCAACGCGCTCGGTTTTGAATACGGCGACAGCGTAACCGTGTCCTTCTCCAACGGCTATACACTGGAGGATCTCCCGTATTACAACGGCTATTACACCGTTACAGGAGAGCCGCTTCTGATCGCATACCCCGGCTACGATTACATCAAAGCAGCCATCAACAACAGCGACGATCTGTGGCAGGTCGCGGAGCTTGACGAAAGCTGCGTCGCGACGATCACACTTTTCGAGCGCGGGAAGTACCTGGCGACGCAGGAAGCGCGGGACCTCAGTTACAAGGATGACAGATCCGCCTTCCCCAGCGACGACGCATTCGCGAATTTCCGAAGCGTCAAGGCCAGCCGGCTTAAGGAAGACATTCTGTACCGGTCGGCGTCGCCGTGCGACAATCAGCACAAGCGGGCCGGTTATACGGACGCACTGATGGCGGAAGCGGGCGTGCGGTTTATCTTGGACCTCGCGGACAACGAAGAAAAGATAAAGAATTATCTGAACGACCCCGCTTTTGATTCTCCCTGCTTTTTGTCCCTGTACGAGAACGGGAAGGTGCTCCCGCTGGCGCTGAACATGAATTACGGCTCAGAGGAATTCAAATCCAAAGTGGTAAAGGGATTGACCTCGATCGCTCAGAACGACGGGCCGTATCTCATACACTGCACGGAGGGAAAAGACAGGACGGGCTTTGTGTGCATGCTGATCGAAGCGCTTGCGGGCGCCTCTTACGATGAGATCGAAACGGATTATATGATCACATACGAGAATTACTACGGCATCACCGAAAGCCTCTACAAAGAAAAATACGATATTATAGTGGAGAGTCTTCTCGTTCCCATGATACAGGTCATCGTGGGAGACGAAGACGTGGACGTCACTGCGGCGGACCTGTCCGTATACGCCGAGGATTACCTCAGAGCCGCCGGCATGCAGGAATCGGAGCTTTCGCAGCTGTACGCCAAACTGATGAAACCTTAACTGATAAAAGGAGTAAAACAATGGATCTGATCGAACGCGCTAAAAAATATATCGCAGATTGCGACAAGGCGAGGAACCTTTCTTCGCCGATCACCAATTTTGATGAGATCGTGAACGATCTGGTCAAATTCTGGGAACCGACGGAGGAAGATTATCAGTTCTGGGCGAAGAAGATGATGCCTCTGAATCTGAAAGAGGGCACGTCCGGGTTCAAAAGGCTGATGTCGGAATTGATCGCTTACTGGAAGGAAACGCCGTATGACGAGGACCCGATCGTGGATTACAATTTCAGCGACAGCGGCGAGCGCAGAGGGTTCGTCGCAAATCGGACGAACCGCTGGTTCAGAAAGCCGGCGGACTGGAAAACGAAAATCGAGATCGCAAAAAGAATGAAGTGAAACGAAATACCGTCGAAGGTATATCATTTTTAGTGGGGGTTCATTTATGGAACAGAAGGAAATCACCTCGGCCGAAATGGAAAGGCTCCTAAGGTCCCAGCAGGGCGAGCTGGACGGCGCAGCGATGTATCTGGCGCTTGCAGACGTTGTGAAAGACGAAAAAGACGCCGAAACGTTTCGGAAACTGGCGGCCGACGAAGGGCGCCACGCGGCCGCGTTCAAAAACCTGACGCAACAGACGCTCACGCCAAACAAAAAGAACGCCGCGCGGCTGACGCAGCTTTACAAGGTCCTCGGGAAAAAGGGACTTTATCCCATGATCGCCAAGCGCGAATACGAGGCGGTCGACGGATACCTGCCCCTTGCAGAACGTTTCCCGGAGCTTGAAAGTGTCCGAAACGACGAAAAGCGGCATGGCGACACGGTAATGAGTCTGCTCGAAAAAGGCGACAAAAACGGCTAATAAAGGAAGGTTCCCGGCACAAAACGCGCCGCCCGCTTTTCGGAGTATGCGGCTTAAACCGTTTTCCCGCACTTTCTGTCAACATTTGATTTGAGGTAGCAAATGGAAAAAATACATGACGAAGTTCCGGCATCCATTGTCAGCGAGGCCACAAACCGCGGTAAGATCATCGTACGAACGAGCATCATCGGCATCATAGCCAATTTCGTTCTCGTCGTATTCAAGGCGACCGTGGGTATCGTTTCCAATTCCATAGCCGTCACGCTCGACGCCGTGAACAACCTGTCGGACGCCTTGTCCTCCATCATCACGATCATAGGCGCAAAGATCGCCGGAAGGAACCCCGACAGGAAGCATCCGCTCGGACACGGACGGGTCGAATACCTCAGCGCGATGATCGTCGCCGCACTCGTTTTGTACGCAGGCATTACATCCATAGTCGAGTCGGTGAAAAAGATCATAACGCCGGAGCTGGCGGATTATTCCACCGTTTCGCTGATCATTATCGGCGCGGCCGTCGTCGTAAAGTTCTTCCTCGGTCAATACGTGAAAAGGCAGGGAAAAAAGGTAAAGTCCGCCGCGCTGCAGGCCTCGGGCGCAGACGCGCTCTTCGACGCCATACTCTCCCTCTCCGTCCTCGCGTCCGCGCTCATTTACCTGATATTCCATATTTCGCTGGAAGCGTATGTCGGTGCGATCATTTCCATCTTTATCATCAAGTCGGGCATTGAAATGATGATCGACACGCTCAACGACATCCTCGGTCGGCGCGCCGACGAGGCGATCACAAAAGAGATCCGGCGCATCATCATGGAGGAACCCGAAGTGCGGGGCGCTTACGATCTGCTCCTGAACAATTACGGGCCGGACAAAAACTACGCCTCCGTACATCTGGAATTGCCGGATACCATGACGGTCGAAAAAGTCGACGTTCTAACAAGGCGGATCCAGACGAGCGTTTACCGGAAAACCGGCGTGATCCTCACCGGCGTGGGCGTGTATTCGTACAATACGCAGAGCGGCGAAGCAACGAATATCCGAAATACGGTCATGGAGGCCGTCATGGCGCACGACTGGGCGCTTCAGTTCCACGGCTTTTACGTGGACGTGGAGCAGAAGCAGCTGCGCTTCGACGTGGTGATGAGCTTTGACATCCGCCCGCAGGATGGGCTCAAAACGCTTTATCAGGAAATCGGAGCGCTTTATCCGGATTACCATATCGACATCGTGCCGGACGTCGATATCTCCGACTGACCCGATCATAAAGGAGGCATAGACTATGAAAAAAATCGTAGCGGTAAACGCCAGTCCCCGAAAAGGCTGGAATACGGACATTTTAGTGACCGAGGCCGCGAAGGGCGCGCAGGCCTGCGGCGCGGCAACAGAAAAATTCGATCTGTACCGGCTGGAGAAATTCACGGGATGCATTTCCTGCTTCGGCTGCAAGCGCATCGGGCATGAAGGCCGGTGCATATGCCGCGACGGGCTCACGCCGGTCCTCGACGCGATCCGCGAGGCGGACGGGCTGATCATCGGCGCTCCCAACTACCTCGGCGAAATGACCGCGGCGTTCCGTGCGCTCTACGAACGGCTGGTCTTCCAGGTGCTCACGTACAGAGCCGAGCAGCCATGCTGCAATGAGAACAGGATCCCCGTCCTCTTCATCACGACGAGCAACACGCCTGAAGAAAGCTACGCCGCAATCGGTTATGATCAGATGCTGGCGCACTATCAGAATATCTTCGATGTTTTCGTGGGGCCGACGCAGATCTTCATCAGCGGCAATACGATGCAAGTGTCCGATTACAGCAAATACAACTGGACATATTTTGACATAAATGCTAAGATCGAACGGCACGAAAAGATATTCCCGCAGGAAAAGGAAAAAGCGTTTGCATTGGGAAAAGCCCTGGTTCTCTGAAACGCCCGCGCGGCCGGAATCCGAGGGAACACGCACCCTACGGCCAGCGGAGAAAACGTCATCACAGCGAAATGAAAGGCCGCCGTTCAGACGGCAGAAAGGAAAAAAGTGCTCGCAGTCGGAACAAAAGCGCCGGATTTTACACTTCCGGATCAAAACGGGAAACCGCATACGCTCAGCGCCTACAGAGGGAAAAAAGTACTCCTGTACTTTTACGCCCGAGACAACACCTCGGGATGCTCAAAACAGGCAGCGGCGTATTCGGAACACATTGACGCCTTCGCGCAAAAAGGCATTACCGTTCTCGGCGTAAGCCGCGACAGCGTGGCGTCGCACAAAAAATTCGAAGAGAAATACGGCTTGAAGTTTACGCTGCTTTCCGACCCCGAACGCGCGGCGATCGAAGCCTACGACGTTTGGAAGGAGAAAAAGCTGTACGGAAAAACATCCATGGGAGTCGTGCGGACAACGTATATCATCGATGAAAACGGCTTGATCGTTTTTGCGAACGACAAAGTGAAAGCCGCCGAAGATGCCGATACAATGCTGCGTATGCAGTAAATATAAACAAACGGAGGTAAAACTATGGAAATGAAATTCTTCCGCTGCGAAAACTGCGGACAAATCATCGCGATCGTCAAAAAAACGGGCGTGCCCGTGATGTGCTGCGGAAAGCCGATGCAGGAGCTCGTCCCCGGGACCACGGACGCTTCTGTTGAAAAACATGTCCCTGTATACGAAGTCAAGGACAACAAAGTACTGGTCTGCGTCGGCGCGGCCGCACATCCCATGGCGGAGGAGCACTACATCGAATGGATCTCCATTCAGACGAAGTTCGGCAATCAGCGCAAGGCCTTAAAGCCCGGCGATGAACCCAAAACGTGCTTCGCGATCTGCGACGGCGACGAAGTGGAAGCCGTGTACGCCTACTGCAACCTGCACGGGCTCTGGAAAGCGTAAAACCATTGCATAAGCTGCACGAAAACTCCGGCATATGCCGGAGTTTCTTTTTTTCACATGGCAATCAAAAAGAATAGTTTCATACGTGCCGTGTTCTTTTTCGGCACGCATTTGTTTGTTATCACTTTTCAAACAGATTCCGTTAAGCAATGTAACAAACAAACGACAGGCTGAAGCCTACGTCAACATGGACGTAGGAACGACCATGCACAACGCCTATGTACAGTCTGCCATGAGCCGGAACGTCGACTACGGCAACGACCTTGTATATCCGGGCATCAAGCGCGTATCACGCCCTTTATGCTATCCGTGGCAGGACAAGGTATTGTCGACAACGAACCGCTCCGGCGTGGTTACGGACTTGAACGACAGCCCGATACAGGTTTACCTGATCGACTCAACCAGCTATGGCGAGCCTGCGGGTATATGGGGCATCAACTGCGGGCATTCCTGCAATGTGTTCATTCCGGGCTTGTCGATCATCCGCGGCGAAGTGCCGGACAAGGAGAAGAACGATGAACTGTATGCGCTGACGCAGGAACAGCGACGGCTGGAGCGCGAAGTGCGCTACGCCAAGCGCAATGCGGCAATGGCAGACGCGACGGGCGACAAGGAAGCGTTCGACGCGGCAGCATTGCGGGTGAAGCGAAAACAGGCCGATTTATCTGCGTTTCTGAAGGAGAATGACCTCAACGCCAGCGTTTACAGGTCGCAGGTTGTAGGGTATAATAGAAGTGTAAGCAACGCTGTTACAGCAAGCGCTAACCGGCAAGAGCAAGAACGTCAGGCGCAAGAGCGCGAACGGCAAATCATCGCCGAGATTAAAGCGACAGGGATAAAAGGAAGGATAGAACTTCATCCCGTTATTCCAGACGTAAAAAATTTAGGCTTCGACGATGAGCATATTAACGTTGAACGCAACCATAACGTAACCCGCGAACAGGCAGAAACATTTATTAAAAATGCAAAAATCCTTGTAACAAGAAGTAACGGGGCTTCTCAAAACTATTATTCATACGAAGGCGCGGCATATGTTAATACAGAGCGCATGACAATCGCAACAGCGTTTTCTGTGGCTGAATATGACGAAAAAACAAGGAGCATGATGGAGGTATTGAAAAAGCATGGGATATAAAGTTGGTATGCTTGACTGCCCAGTTTTGAAATTGAAAATAGATATATCGGAGTGCATAGAAAATCAAGATTGCGTTGACGGCATAATAAAGCCGCACAACTTACCGAAAGCATTCCGTTCTGTTGATGGGTATAAGCAAATATGCGATGCGTGCCCAAACAATGAAGCAAATTTAGAAGCAGAGTAAAGCATCCAGCGCCATGCACACGCACGGCGCTTTTATTATGCCCGAAAGGAGGAAACCCAATGTCTGAATGCAAACACGATCTGATCGGCAGCGCGGACGGCGTGAAGTGCAAGAAATGCGGCATGCACCTGACACATAAGGAGTATCAGGAATTTCTGAAGCCGAAACCCGCGCAGGAAGAAAAGCCCGCGCCGAAACCGAAGACGACCAAAAAGAAAGCTGAATAATACACACTTTATACACAATGACGGAAGCGCCTTAACAGGGCGCTTTTTTCATACCAATTCGGCGCGCGCAGCCGATAATGCGCAATCACCCATCGTTCTATTGGGCGCGAAAGGGACGTTATGGCAGGAATTTTTACACGTAAGACGCTTGGCACGATCATAAACGACGAGAATCTCACGCCCGAAGAAATACGGCACAAACATAAATTTGACAAGCACATAGTATCGTTATTATACTAAAATGGAGTTTTAGAAAGGGGATCTGCCCGTGAGCAAGACCATCATTCCGCAGGGTTACACTTCGCTTTTAACGCTTTATGAAACGCAAAACGGCATCAGCCTGATCAAACGCACTTTTCAGGATCTGCTTTCCGACGCGCTCAATCTCAAGCGCGTCACAGCGCCGCTGTTCGTCGATCCCGAAACCGGCCTCAACGACGATCTCAACGGCGTGGAGCGTCCCGTGAGCTTCGACATCCCGGCCGCCAAGACCGACGCGCAGGTCGTACAGTCTCTCGCCAAATGGAAGCGTCTGGCGCTCTATCGCTATAATTTCTTTGTGGGCAAGGGGCTGTATACGGACATGAACGCCATCCGCCGCGACGAAGAGCTGGACAACCTGCACTCCGTCTATGTGGATCAATGGGACTGGGAAAAAGTGATATCCCGCGAAGAGCGCAATATGGATACCCTTCGGGCGACCGTGCGTCTGATTGTGAACGCGATATGCGACACGCTCGACGTCGTAAAAAAGAAGTTTCCGCAGATACAGACCACGCTCAGCCGCGATGTGCATTTCATCACCACGCAGGAGCTGGAGGATATGTTCCCCGACTTTACGCCTAAACAGCGCGAACGCGCTTACATACTGGGGAATCATACGGCCTTTGTAATGCAGATCGGCGACAAGCTCCGTTCCGGCCAAAAGCACGACGGCCGCGCACCGGATTACGACGACTGGACCATGAACGGCGATATCCTTTTCTACAATCCCGTTCTGGACGATGTGATCGAAATCTCGTCTATGGGCATCCGCGTCGACGCAGCTTCGCTGGACGCGCAGCTGAAAAAAGCCGACTGCGAGCACCGCCGCGCCCTGCCGTACCACCAGCTGCTTTTGAACGGCACGCTGCCGCTGACGATCGGCGGCGGGATCGGGCAGTCGCGCCTGTGCATGCTGCTTCTCGGGAAAGCGCATATCGGCGAAGTGCAGTGCTCCATCTGGGATCAGGACACCATGGACACATGCGCACAGGCAGGTGTCACGCTGCTGTAATTACCGCTGAAAGAAGAAGCATCCGCCTATAAAAGGCGGATGCTTTTTTATTTCTTTGCCGCTATTTCATAGCTGACGTCGATGCGTTTACAGATCTCCTCAATCGGCACGGAACCGTCGAAACAAACGGTGAGCCAATGCTTTTTGTTCATGTGATAGCCGGAAAAATACCTTTTCCCGTCCACAAGCGCAAGGAGCTCCTCCGGATGCGTCCTTAGATCGACGATCTCCACGGATTCTTCTCCGCCCGTTCCCAGCTTCTTCCGCGGAACAGTCAGAAGAACACCGAACCATTTCCGATTGTCGGCCCGCCGCCAAACAGCGCTCGTGGGAAACTTTTCCCACAGGTATTCCGGTTCGGCCGCATATTTTTCACGCACGTAGCGAACGACCGTTTTCGTGTATTCGCACCGGAACGGATCCCTTTCGAAACACTTTTCGGCAATCTCCCGAAGGATCGCCTCGCGCGCCTCTCTTACGCTGCCCACAAACGCTCCCGCAGAACCGGCCAGCCGGTGCAGCACGTATTCTTCGCCGGACGACGAATCCGTCACCTTATCGCACACGCTGCCGTCAGGGGAAACCGTTACCATTATCACAAACTGTCCGTTCATGAGGCTGGCAGAATAGACATAGCCGTTATGCTGCGGCGCAAACCCGTAGGCCGCCAGCCGCTGCACGTTCAGCTTTCTGTTTTGAAACAGCGCGTCCGTTTCCATGGCTGTCCCCATATTAAGCCGCCGCGTTTATTTCCTGCGCCGTTCGACTTCCGCGAACACCTCGTCGGGCGTCATGCCCTGCTCCGCGAGCAGCACCATCGCATGGTAAAACAGATCCGCCATCTCGTAACGGAGTTCTTCCGGACTGCGGTTTTTCGCGGCGATGATGACTTCCGCCGCTTCCTCCCCGACCTTCTTGCATATCTTATCCACGCCTTTGTCAAACAGATAGTTGGTGTACGAGCCCTCTATCGGGTTTTCGCGGCGATGGACGATCACGTTGAACTCCTCCTGCAGCACGGCCGCGCCGCGCAGCGAAGCGCTTTCCGCGCCCAGAACAGGCGTGTAGAAACACGTATAATTCCCCGTATGGCACGCGACGCCCTTTTGATCGACCTTCAGCAGCAGCGTATCTCCGTCGCAGTCCACGTATATCTCGACCACGCGCTGCGTGTTGCCCGAGGTTTCGCCCTTGACCCATACTTCCTGCCTGCTGCGCGAATAGTACGTCGCCAAGCCCGTCTTCATGGTCTGTTCGATCGTCTGTGCGTTCATGTAGGCGAGCATCAGCACTGCCCCTGTGTTTACGTCCTGCGCGACGGCGGGGATCAATCCCTGCTCGTCAAATTTCAGGCGCGCTATCAATTCTTCGTATTGCATCATCGTTTTCTCCCGGAGATTAATCCGGCACTCCTTCCAACTCTTTGATCGCTTCGCTTATATCTATCCTGCCGTCGTACATCGCTTTGCCGACGATCGCGCCCGCGCAGCCGATCTGCGCACATGCTTTCAGATCGTCGATGCTGCTTACGCCGCCGGAAGCAATGATCTCCAGCCCCGTCTCCTCTATCATCTCGCGCGTGCGCTTCAGATTCGGCCCGCTGAGCATGCCGTCGCGCGCGATGTCCGTGTATACGCATACGCGTATGCCCGCCGCGTACAGGCGTTTCCCAAGTTCCACGGCAGACACGTCCGTCGCCTCGACCCAGCCGCTCACCGCCGCCATACCGTCGCGCGCGTCGATCCCTGCGACGATTTTCCCGCCGCCGAATCTTCTGACCGCCTCGGCCGTCGTTTCCGGCTCCCTTACGGCAATGGTGCCGAGAATGATCCTGTCGATCCCCAGATCAAGCCGATGCTTTATATCCGCCAGCGAGCGTATCCCGCCGCCGAGCTGCAGCATGATATCCGGGACCGCCTCGCGGATGCGCGCAATGACCTTCAGGTTTGCGCCCTTCCCGCTGAACGCGCCGTCAAGATCGACGATATGCAGGCGCTTTACGCCCGCGCGTTCCCATTTTTTTGCCATCTGCACGGGATCGTCGCCGTACACGGTCGCGTCGTCCGCCCGTCCCTGCAGCAGGCGCACGCATTTCCCGTCTTTAATGTCGATCGCGGGGTACAGCTTCATCACAACACTCCCTTTGTGCTCGGCACGCCGTTCACGCGGGGATCGAACGTCACCGCATCCGCCAGCGCGCGCGCCACGGCCTTAAACATGCATTCGACGATGTGATGCAGGTTCACGCCGCTGAGTACCTTTATGTGCAGTGTGATGCCGGCATGGAACGCGAACGCGCGGAAAAACTCCTGCACCAGCTGCGCGTCAAAGCCGCCGATCATTGCCGCCGGAAGCTGCGCGTCAAACACGAGGAACGGCCGCCCGCTCACGTCGACTGCGGCGCGCACCAACGCTTCATCCATCGGCAGGATCACGCTGCCGTAGCGGCGTATCCCGTTTTTATCGCCCAGCGCGCTAAGGAACGCGTCGCCCAGTGCGATCCCGACGTCCTCGACCGTGTGGTGTCCGTCCACATTCAGATCCCCCGCGCAGCGCACGGACAGATCCATAAAGCCATGCTTGCCGAAGAGATCCAGCATATGGTCAAAAAAGCCGATTCCCGTCTGGATATCCCGCTTTATGCCCGCATCCAGCTGAAGCGCCAGCGAAATATCCGTTTCATTTGTTTTTCGAACAATCTCTGCTTTTCGCATTTGTATCTCCTAGCCCTTAAAACGTATGGACACCGCTTTCGCGTGCGCGTCGAGGCCCTCCGCCTGCGCCAGCGTCCAGATCGCCCTCGCCTGCTGATGCAGGCCTTCCTTGTTGTAGAAAATAACGCCCATTTTCTTGAGGAAATCGTCAACGCCCAGCGGAGACGAGAAACGCGCCGTACCCGAAGTCGGCAGCACGTGGTTCGTGCCCGCGTAATAATCGCCGAGCGGTTCGGGCGAATACGCGCCGAGGAACACGCTTCCCGCGTTTTCGATGCGGTCGAGCAGCATGCCGGGCTTATCGACCATCAGCTCCAAATGCTCCGGTGCGATCGCATTCGCCATCGCCAGGCATTCGTTGAGGTTGTTTGTAATGAAGATACGGCTCCGGTTGTCGAGCGACGCGGACGCGATATGCCTGCGCTGCAGGTTCGCCAGCTGTACCTCCAGCTGTTTCTGCACATCTTCGGCCAGCTCCTCGCAGTTCGTCACTAGATACGCTGCCGCCAGCGGATCGTGTTCCGCCTGTGAAAGCATATCCGCCGCAACGAAACGCGCGTCCGCCGTTTCATCCGCCATGATCAGCACTTCCGAAGGACCCGCGAGCATATCGATACCCACAGTGCCGAATACTTCGCGCTTAGCGAGCGCCACGTAGATGTTGCCCGGTCCCACGATCTTATCCACCTGCGGGATGGTTTGCGTGCCGTAGGCCAGCGCCGCAATCGCCTGCGCACCGCCGATGCGGTAAATGGCCGTCGCGCCCGCCTCGTTTGCCGCTACGAGCGTCAGCGGTTCGATCGCGCCGTACTCATTCGCCGGCGTGACCATGATGATCTCCTGCACCCCCGCCACTTTAGCGGGGATCACGTTCATCAGCACCGTGCTCGGGTAAGCCGCACGCCCGCCCGGTACATAGACGCCCACGCGCTTTAACGGACGCAGTATCTGCCCCGTTCGCATGCCATGCTCGCCTATCATATAGCCTTCGCGCTTTTGCTGCTCGTGATAGGCGCGGATATTCTTCGCGGCGCCGCGCAGCGCCTTCAAAAGATCCGCGTCCACTGCGGCATAAGCCGCGTCGATCTCGTCCTGCTGTACCACAAGTCCCTCGATGCTCGCCTCGGGCCAATCGAGCTTACGCACCAGCTGCAAAAGCCCCTGATCGCCTTCGTCACGCACCAGCTTGATGATCTTCTGCACAGTTGCCAGCGCTTTTTCATCCGTCTGCTCGGCTATGTCCCGCACCTTCTTTGCGTGTCGGCGCCAATCGTCCCGAGCATCAACTATCCTAATCATGTGGCACACTCCCCTTTCATATCGTCCGCTGTTCCTGATCCGCTTTGAGCGCGTTTTCCAGCGCCGCGATCAGGCCGCGTATCCTTTCGCTTTTGGTCTTGAGGCTCACGCGGTTCACCACCGCGCGCGCGGAAATATCCGAGACCTCTTCCAGTACCACCAAGCCGTTTTCCTTGAGCGTTTTCCCGCTCTCCACGATATCGACGATCACGTCGCTCATGCCCGTCAGCGGTCCTAATTCCACGGAACCGTGGAGCTGAATGATGTCCACGTTCTGCCCGCGGCTTCGATACAGGTTCTGCACGATGTTCGGGTATTTCGTGGCCACGCGCAGATTGCTCACCGTTACGCTCCGCTGCGGCGTCTGCGCATAGCCGCACAGGCAGAGCTTACATTTGCCGAAACCCAGATCCAACAGCTCGTACAGCGAAAGGTTCGCCTCCATCAGCGTGTCTTTCCCCGCCACGCCCATGTCCGCCACGCCGTAATAGACGTATGTGGGCACGTCGGAGGGTTTCACGAATATAAACCGGTAGGCGTTCTCCTCGTCGAACAGGATCAGTTTGCGCCCGGGATTGCGGAGCTGCTCACAGTTTACGCCGCATTTTTCCAGCAGATCGATTGTAAAATCCGCAAGGCGTCCCTTTGCCAGTGCGATCGTCACTTCCTGCATGCTCTCACCCCTTCAAATACAATGCGCGCGCCGACTGTTCCTGCGCGTAACGCTGCAGTTCCTCTTCGTCCAGATGCAGCGCCAGAATCACTCTGAGTCCCTGCCGCCTTAATGCCATCGCCTGATGATACGCTTCCGCGCGCAGGCTCGTCTGCGCGCCCACCACGACGTCAATGCACAGCGTATCCTGCAGCATCCCCTGCCGGTCGAGCGCCACCAGCATGCGTTTCACATTCATCGAAAAACCGGTCGCGGGAATGTTCTTTCCGAAATCCGCGACCAGATGGTCGTACCTTCCGCCCGAAATGATCGGCTGGCCGATTCTCTCGGATACGCCCTTAAAGACCATGCCGGAATAATAATCCAGCGACTGCAGCATGCCGAAGTCGATGCACACGTTTTCATTCAGGCCGAAATCGCACAGCGCGTCGTATACTTCCTTCA
>JAEEGL011146362.1_pt1 | contig 16222 bp, 11 predicted proteins | sample 9134231 | NCBI WGS metagenome assembly JAEEGL01 (sample SAMN16246548, study PRJNA631951) | gut metagenome | biome: gut microbiome; feature: rumen; material: fiber-attached | host: Bos | place: Iran: Karaj | collected 2018-10
CGCGGGCGACTTCGACTTGTCGACGATCGCCTTTCTGCCTTTGCGAACCAATTGTGAAATTGTAGGCATAATTAATTTTACTTTTTTTGTTTATATGTTATTTTGTTTGTATTCAACGAGTTATCGTACGGCCACAATGAGCCGTTTCGGGCTGCAAAGGTACATATTTTCCCCGAACTGACCTAATATATATAAGTAGAAACCCGCAGGAGTCTGCTTAATTTAAGAAAAAATAACGTTCATTTCCTTAAATTAAACAGTAAAATAGAAAAACGCAGGAGCAAAGAGCACTTGTTCCTTGCTCCTGCACATATTGGTCAAGCCTCTCCTCCGCCCACATTAAAGGGTGCAATCGTGCTACCGGGCTGGGGCTGGTTGGGCAGTTTAATCGGGCCGAAAGTGCGCTCATAGCGCCCTATGTTCTCTTCAAGTGCCAGCATGAGCCGCTTGGCATGCTCAGGTGCCAGAATCACGCGGCTCTTCACGTTGGCCTTGGGCAGTCCAGGCAATGCGCGGGCGAAGTCTATGATGAAATCACTGCTGCTATGGGTGATGATGGCAAAGTTGGCATATTCGCCCTGGGCCACTTCGGGTGGCAGTTCTATCTGCAGTCCCTGCTGCTGTTTGTTGTCGTTCATTGCTAAAATCGTTTTTGTTAAATTTCGAGTCACAAAGGTAGTGTTTTTTCCCGAAATGTGCAAATTATCGGGGCGAATTATTTTCGCCTGATAGCTGAGGCTCAGTTGATGATTAACTGAGCCTCAGTTGCAACATAATTGAGGCTCAGTTGCAGAACAACTGAGCCTCGGTTGTAATCGACTGAAATACAAATATTTAGAAAACAATAGACCTTTCGTTTTAACAGGGTACGATTCTTCTATTTGAATACACCGAAGAGATTCTCACGCTCGAATATTTCCATGACCTGCTGCTCAACGGGGGTGCGCAGCACCGTCTCGTTGTTGTGCCAGAACGTGGCGTCGTAGCCCTGCTGACGGATGTTCTTGTGCAGGTTGCCGTAGAACTTCATCTCCTCGCCACGGCCCAGCTTGCGGTCGCCCACATTGAAGAGAATGGAACGTGTGACTATCTGCTTGTCGGCAAACACATGGCTCTCGTCGACGAAGACCGACTGCACCTCAAGGAAGCCACGCTCCTCGGTCATGTTGACCACGAAGCTGAACTCCGTGGGGAAGACCCCTGCCACGACCACAGGCACGCTGTCTTTCATAGCCAATTCACGGTGAAGGATGCGGGTGTTGCGGCCCACGCCCTCCATCTTGCGCAGACAGCAGGTTTGCTCGTCAATGTAGAGCGTCACGTCGAGAATGCTTTGGCGAATCTCGGGCTTGGGCGTGAAATGGATGGCAAAGAGGCGGTTCTCATTGCTGTCGCGAATCACCTCATAGTCCACGTCGTAGTAATGCAAATAGTTGCGCGAAAGCGGAAGCACATCCACAAAGCCGGGCAACTCCCTCGACTTCGATGCCACCTCTATCTCAGAAAAGGTATAGAAGTTGCCATAGAAAGAGAAATGGTTCACGCTGTCGCCCTGAATACCGGCAAAACGGCCCGTAATCAGTTCCAGATCGCGAAGCCAGGCTGCCGACCGGCCGGTAAGGAAGGCTTCGGCAAACTCATAGCATGTGGTGTCGGCAAAGGCAATCTGACGGTAGAAGAAGCTTGATGTCTTCTTCTTGAACTTCTGCAACTGTCGCAGTGTCTCCTTGGTGGTCTTGCGTATAATGGGGCCGATGGGGTTCACGGTAACCTCCTGCAGTCCCATCTCCATAGCCTCAAGCCCTACCCTTCCGCCAAGACGGGCGGCCCTGACACGCTGCGGCTTGTAGCCCACGTAAGAGATATTGAGCACGTCGGCAGAGTCAGCATTGATAAGAAAGCGGCCCTCGGCGTTGCTGATGGTCGACGACACCTTATTTATATATATACTGGCAAACGGCAGGGGCTGGCCGTTGCGGGCATCGACCACAATGGCCTCGAACGTGCCTTGCTGGCCACGTGCTGCCAGAGCAAGCAGCAGGAAGAGAAGAGTTGACAGTTGTTTCATCGCGGATAGTCTTGGTATTCACTTTCAATCAGTGTCTTATCGCTCAGCCGCATGGGCACACAGCGCAGTTGGCTCTTCGTGCCGTCGTCGCCACCGGCCACATAGCGGCCCTGAGCGCGGTAGCGGTGCTTCTGGTAGGTGAAGTTCATAGAGAACTGAAACGATGTGGCAGCACCTTTCCCGAAGTCGTAGTGCAGTCGGCTGGGCTTCACCGGTTCGCGGTGCAGACTGCCCCGTCGGGTGATGTAAGCCTTTTGCAGCCTGACCTCGGGCTTGGGACTGGCAGAATAGCTCAGCGACACGTTGAGGAACACCGAGTCGTTGATGGCGGTCTGCCAGCTCACGGTCTGCGCCCCTACAGGCCCGACCGATGCCCACAACAGGAGTATGACGATCGTCAGCTGTTTCATCGTTGCGTTGTGATCGGTTGTCCGCTTGCCGTGATTCCCTCGGCCGAAACGGCCAGACGGCGGCTGAAGCCATTGTTGAAGAACGTGATATGGGCACTGCCGTCGGCATCGGTGCTCATCTGCGGATTCCAGTAAACGGTGCGCCGGTAGTCGGTCTCCTCAGGTTCGGGTTCCCAGTCATAGTCAGGATGGAAGAACTCGGCTGGCTCCGTGAGGCCCTGGAAGTTGATACGGAAGCCTAGGAAGTCGGGCAGCGGATGGTCGTTGGAGTAGGTGTTGCCCGTTGTGAAGTTGAAGATCGACGTCAGCGGATGGTCGTTGTTCGTAGCAAGCTCCGGGCTGTAGGAGAACACCGTCTCATGGTAGCGGCCGGCCTGATGGGTCAGTCGGCGGTTGTCGGGGTCGGCATAGAGCTGCATTGTCTCGAAGTTCTCGTTCACGGGGAAGAAGTGCATGTTCACTGGCAGCATTTCCTTACTGCCCGTTGCCGTGGTGTAAGTCTTGTAGTTTCCCACATTGTCCACATCCACGTATGTACAATTCATGCCATCGAGGCCAAACACATAGAGCAGTTCGGCCAAACGGGCATAGTGGGGTTTGACATCCAAGGCGCGCTCATTATAATTGGCTTCCGAAGCAATGCTTCGAAGAGCTATGCTGGAATATTGGGAGGTATTGAACTCACGATCCATCTCACGGGCATCTTCCAGCATCATCATATTAATATCATTGTAAGACGTGTTTTGAGGCGCACCGGCGTATGGGTCGTTCTCGCGGTACTTGAAGTCACTGATGTCGCCGAAGATGTTCGACAGCCAGGCCATCATGTCCCTTACGTCCATCACGCACACGGGGTCTACATCGCGGAAGTCGCTCCAGCGGCGGCGTGTTTTCTTCTGCACTTCGGGCAGCACATAGGTGCGGCTCACGGCATCATAGTAGATCATCCGGTTGCTGCTGCTCTCCTTGGGAACAGCCATGAACCCGTAACGGAACATGTCGCGGTCTATAGGGTCGGCCAGTGCAGCCGTCTCGTAATAATCGTAGTTCTTGGGCAGGGGCGAATACTGGTTGAGCGGCTCAATGCGCTTGCCCAACAGGTAACGGGGGCGGCGTATGGTGTTCCAGCGGAAGTTATGGGCCGCGATTCCACCGTCCTCCAGTCCCAGGGCTTCGATGCTTTCCTTGTTGATGACCATGGCCATGCGGCCCTTGCCGTAGAACGGAATCATGTTCAGGCGGAAGCAGCCTGTCGAGTCCACCTTGGCTTCGCCCGTCAAGATGAGTTGCGGTTTCACTTCATTTTCATGGAAGATGCCGCCAGGACTGATGGTAAGCTGTATGGATGGGTTGGTCGTCACAGTGTCGCCGTCGATATACAGTTCGGAGTAGATCCAGGTGGGCTTCTTGTTCTGCAGTTTCCAGAAACGACGCGACTCGTAGTTCTTGTCGTCCCACAAACGGCCTGCAAAGGTCAGTCCGCGCTCTATGGCCAGCATAGGTTCAAAGTCGCTGCCGCTCATCATCTGTTCATAGTCGTAGCGCGTCCAGCCCTGCACCATGAGCAGCACGTCGAGTGCGCCCCTGTGTTCCGGGTCGTCCTTCTCAAAGAAATACTCAGGATGGGGAATGAAGCCCTTCACCTCCGATGCCAGCAGCAAGTAGGAAAGCACTGTGGCGTCGGAATAGGTTTCCTCGCGGGTGTCGTTGTCGGTCACGGCAATTGAAAAGTCGTGCTTTGCCTGCACGGGCCGTCCTGCCGTGTCAACGAGCTGGCAAAGCAGGTCCACCTGTTCATACGGGTTCAGCGTGTCGGCTGGAAGCGTGGTCTTCAGGCGGTAGCCGTTCATGTCATGGTTGTTGACGAACACCAGGCGCTGGGCAAGCACCTGTCCCTTGGTCGTGAAAAGCGTCACCACGTTGACACCCGTCTGGAGCGAACGGCTGTCGATAATCACCTCGGTCTGTAACTGGCTTTGCAGGTCGAGCACGTCGAAGTAGAGCGTCTTGCCACGTGAGGTGACACTGAGTCCCACCTCCATTCCTTCAGTCGAGGCATTGCGAGCCACCATTGTTTTGAGCTGGCTGCCACGGTTGAAGACGCTGAGCGAATAGCCTTTCTTTTTCGGCTGGGGCAGATTGAAACGGTAGTCATGGCCATGGTAGGTCACTTTCAGTTGTAAACCGTCGGTCAGCACCTCGGTGTCGAGCGAATCGGCTGTGACCGAGAAGGCACCACGTCCGGCATAGTCGGTCTTGAAATAGCCAATGCTGTCGCCACGGCGTATCAGCGCACCGGCCACGTTGAGCGTGCGCCCATCGGCATTGTGGGCCTGGAAAGCTATGCGTGTGGGGATGTCGCGGACAATGTTGCCGCCTTCGGGATAGAAATCAATCTTCAAACGGTCCTTGACAGGATCGACCATTGAGGCTGTAGCCTTCGACGGGTGGGGAATACGCCGACGCGAATACCGGCCGCTGTCCGCCTGTTCGTAGATGGGGAACACACGCGAAAAGACACCGGCATTGCCTTCCAGATAGCGCTGCAGGCGCTCACCGTAATGACGCTTGGAATCTCTTCCGCGCAGCCGGTCCCAGCCATGTGGATCGCCGGTACAGAAGTTCAGCATCCAGGCCGTATAGGCACGCACCTCGTAGAATCCGGCATTCAGTGTGTCCTTCAGGTGGAACGAGCCATGGGCCTGACCGTTCTCAATGACCAGTTTCTGGGTTTCAACAGGATAACCGATGGGGTTCAGCAGCTCCACGTAGAGTATGCGGCTCAGGTCTGTGTGGTGAAGATTGTCGCCTCGCACCACGTATGCCTTGTACCAGATGTCCTCGTTCTTATAATAAGAGGTGTTGTCAAAGTGCAAGTAGACACGTTCCTGGGGGAACTGCTGTGAGAAACGCTCGAAATTGACCTGGCATTGCATCAGCAGTGAGTCGGCATCGTCGGCCTGGACATGCAAGACTGCAAGCCCTAAGAGAATCCAGAGATTAAATAGTCTTTTCATACGTTTTAAGTTTTTATCCGATGCAAAGATACAAAGAAAAGGCTCACTTGCAGCATTTCTCACTTCACATCTGCTTCACAACCGCTTCACTTCTGCTTCACCACGTCCTTTTTCAACAGGCGGTCTGCCGGACGTCTTGGTTATAGTCTATGGTTTCTCCACCTGCGGGAAGAGTCGCAGGAACCGGTTCAGTTCCTCAGCCGTGCCTTCACGGTCAAACATTTTCTGGAACAGTCGCTTGCGCAGGTTGGTAATGGCCTGCTGGGTGCGGCATAGAAGATTGGCAATCTGCTGATTGGTCAGCTCCAGCTTCAGCAACTGGCACACCTGCATCTCCTGTGGTTTCATCTTGGGATAAAGTCGCAGAAGCTGTTCCGTGAAATGATCGGCATGCTCATCCAGGAAGGATGCTATCTTGTCCCAACCCTCATCGTCAATCGACTCATCGGCCAGCAAACGGCGATAGAGGGATGTGTTACGAAATTCTTCAACCAGCATCTCCTGCTGTGAACGGGCTTCATGACGGCGCTGTCGCTGTCGTTCCTCCTGAGCCCGCTTCATGTGTTCTATCCGCCTGCGAACATAAAACAGAAGTGCTGCCACTACCACAATGGCCACCAACACAACCAGTGCTACGGTCAGTTGTAGTCGGCGATTCTCTCGCTCCACACTGAGTTGGTTGGCCAGCGAAGCAATCAGATGGCCGTTTTCCTGCTGCATCTGGTGCTTGGCCGAATCGACCAGCACAGCACACTCCATCGAAAGTTCGTAAGCCTCAGCCCAGTCCTGCTGTTCACTGGCCAGCTCGGCCAGGAACATGGCTGCCGAAGCTCTGGCCTCAACATGGTTGGTCTCCATTGTCCTGCGGAAATAGAAACGTGCAGAATCTGTAATGCCCAATGCCTCATAGGCTCTGGCCATTACCAAGCAAGAAGGTCCAGAAGTGCAGTCCACAGAAAGTCTGCCAATGAGTTGGCGCACCTGATCCACCTGTCCTTCCTGCATCAATAAAGAGATATATTCGGGATAAACATAGCCACGAAGCGAGTCGGCACCAGCCTGATTGATGAGCTCATCGGCCTTGGCAAAACAGGCCAATGCTGCATCTACGTTACCCGTGGCACGCACCAGCCTTCCGGCATCGCGGCGGCTCATCACCATCTGAACCGTATCACCCAGCTGTTCGGCCAGTGCATAGCTTTTGTCGAAGCAGTCGGATGCTTTCTGCATGTCGCCCTGCTTCATATAGAGGTGGCCCAACTTGTTGGTGGCCAAAGCCACATAGTCCTTATCGTCGCCAGCCTCAATTGCCTGTTGGTAGGCACGCATGGCATCGGCCGTCAGCTGTTGGTCTGAAAAAGCCTGGGCCTGCTCATAATGAGCCCGCGCGCCTCTTCGTGAGCAGCCCGCCAACAACAGGACTGCCCCCATATATATAATAAGGTGTAAAACAATTCGTTTTTTGTCCAACATACAAAAAGCGATTATTTAAAACGGAGGCAGAACCAACCTTACAGTTCTGCCTCCGTCAGAAGGTTTACGCGATAATTAGAGGTTGGGGTTGATTTCGTTCCACTTGCTTATTTCAGGAACAATGCCCAACGTCACCAGCTCGTCGCGCATCTTGCACAGATGCTCATAGCTGGCATCCAGCTTAGCGTTCTCCTCAGCAGTGCCCTGGGGAACCTCGAAAGTAACACCATTCTTGTCAAACTTGGTGTTCATGGCCATCATAATGTGGTCATACTTGTCGGTCTTCACATAAGTACCCACAGGGAAGCGGAACGGCTCACCACCCATTGCGGCACGAATCATCTCAACACTCAGATAAGAAGGGCTCTGGAACGAAGAACGGCCACGCAGTTTGATGATGGCAGCACCACCCTTGGTTACGTCAGTCTTCATCTGCTCCCATTCCTCAGCAGGGAACTCGGCAGTGCCAATAATGTCGGTCAGTTTACGGCCCTTAATCGTGACATGACTGCCAAAGACAGCCATCTGCTCACCATGACCACCGTAAGTGGCACAGCCCTTGATCTCACTCTGCAGCACACCAAACTTCTTGGCTAGTGCGCTCTGCAAACGAGTGGTGTCAAGACCTGCAAGGGTCGTCACCTGCCCAGGTTTCAGACCACTGTAAAGCAGAGTGACCAGACCAGTGAGGTCAGCAGGGTTGAAGATAATCACCACGTGCTTCACATCAGGACAGTACTTCTTGATGTTCATGCCCAGTTCCTCAGCAATCTTGCAGTTACCAGCCAGCAGATCCTCACGTGTCATTCCCTCCTTACGCGGAGCACCACCTGACGAAATGATGTACTTGGCATCACGGAAAGCCTCTTCGGCATCGGTGGTGGCAGTGATTGTTGCCTCGTCGAAGCCGCTCTGACGCATTTCCTCAGCCACACCTTCGGGTGAGAACACATCATAAAGACACAGGTTGTTGGTGAGGCCCATCATCAAGGCGCTCTGAGCCATGTTTGAACCAATCATGCCAGCTGCGCCGACAATGACCAGTTTCTCGTTAGTCAAAAATGCCATAGTTTTGTATAAAATTTAAAATTGATATAGGTTCTTAGCCGCAAAATTAGAGAAAAAAAGTGAGACGACCGAAATTCGAGGGCATTTTAATTGTTATTTTATATAAAAAGGTGTATCTTTGCAAAGTTGAAATAGCAAAATGTTTATTCTTTTCACTGAAATACAACTAAAAACGACTTTCATGTTCCAGAAAATCATCTGCATTGCAGCCACATTTCTACTGTTGACTGCCTGTCAAAGAGCTACGACATCCCAAACGGAAGGTGAGGAGGAACTCACGGTTCCACCATGCGTTGTCAGCTCTCCACCCGATTCACTCCACTTAGACAAATTCTACAGCAAATACGTCGATGTGAACGGACTCCCGCTCATTTCATCATGGCGTGTGCCTGACTCCTGCTTCGTAGCAGCCCACCGCACGCTCTATGCCATGACTAGCATGCTGGCACCTGAAATCATCGAAGCCATGAAGAAAGCCAACGCACGGGTGGCCATCATGGCCCGCTACGAAGGAACCACAGACCTGCCAGAGCACCACTATCTGATTAATGACACAACCCTGAACTGGGACCTGAGAGCCCGTGGACTGGGTGGTACCATCGAAGAGCCGCTCACTAGCTGTGCCGAAGAGAACATACTGGCCTACCAGATTGACAAGTATCATGCAGAAGATATTCTCATCCATGAGTTTGCACATGCCATTCACTGCATTGGCATCATCCAGGTAGACAGCACCTTCGACGACCGATTGCAGAAACTATATGAACAGGCTAAGGCAAGGGGCATCCTAGCCGGTACGTACAGGGAAACAGATAGGATGGAATATTTTGCAGAAGGCGTGCAAGACTGGTTTAACGTCAATGCTGAGATGCCCCACACCGACGGCAAACACAACTGGTGCAACACAAGGGAAGAGTTACAGGTGTTCGATCCTGACTTGTACAACCTGATTGCCGAGTTCTTCCCAAAGACCCAATTGCAGATCAGCAAACATGCTAAAGTAAACCAATACACGAAACCATGACTTTCAAAAAAGACACGTATATCCGTCGCCGTGCCCAGCTGAAGAGAGCGTTGGGCAGCGGACTGTTGCTGTTTCTTGGTAACGACGAGACTGGCATGAACTATGCCGACAACACCTACCAGTTCCGTCAGGACAGCACCTTTCTCTATTTCTTCGGACTCGACTATGCCGGTCTGGCCGCCGTTATCGACATTGATGCTGACCGTGAAGTGGTGTTCGGCAATGACCTGACTATCGATGACATTGTGTGGACAGGACTTCAGCCAAGCATTGCTGAAAAAAGTCAAGCTGCTGGTATCAGAGATACCCTTCCCCTAACAGACCTGAAAGGCTATCTGGACAAAGCACGTGCCAAAGGCCAGCCCATTCATTTCCTTCCCCCTTATCGCGGCGACCACAGCGTATGGCTGTGGGAACTGCTTGGCATCGAACCCGCTGCACAGACGGCACAAGCCTCCATACCGTTCATTAAAGCCATCGTGGACCAGCGCAACCACAAAAGCGACGAGGAGATTGGCTTTATTGAAGAGTCGGTAGACTTGAGTACAGAGATGCACCTGGCTGCCTACCGCACAGTGAGACCCGGCATCCATGAGTCGGAAGTGGCTGCTGCCGTTGAAGAAGTAGCTTGCCGTCATGGCAACGCACTGGCATTTCCAACCATTGCCACCGTGCAGGGGCAAGTGCTTCACAATCACGGCTTCATTCATGAACTGAACGAAGGTGACATCTTTCTGCTGGATGCCGGGGCTGAAACACGCATGCACTATGCTGGCGACCTGTCTTCCTCAATGCCTGTCGGCGAACGGTTCACAGAACAGCAGGCCGAAGTCTATGAGATTCATCTGGCCAGTTTCCAGGCTGCCGTCGACCAGTTGAAACCCGGTGTACCGTTCCGTGAAGCCCATCTTGCTGCTGCCACAAAGATTGCCGAGGGCATGAAAGGACTCGGGCTTATGAAAGGCGACCCCGCAGAAGCAGCACAGACAGGTGCTTACGCCATGTTCTTCCCCTGCGGACTGGGCCATATGGTGGGCCTCGACGTTCACGACATGGAGAATCTTGGTGAACAGTATGTAGGCTATGCCGAAGGACAAGTCAAGAGCAAACAATTCGGTTTCAAGTCGTTGCGACTAGCCAGGCCACTCGAACCGGGATTTGTCTTCACCATAGAACCTGGCATTTATTTCATTCCCGAACTCATGGACCGATGGGAATCCGAACATCTGTTCACCGATTTCATTTGCTATGATAAGCTTAAGGCGTGGCGCAACTTCACTGGTCTGCGCAACGAGTTGAACTATGTCATGACGCCTACTGGAGCACGCCTGCTGGGCACCATCAAAAAGCCCATGACCATCGAAGAAGTCTATGCCGCAAAGAGCGGTAAGGCACCGGAACATTCCTTACTTAAATAAGAAACTATTATTCAGATGAACTTCAGCATCAAACATCCTGAGAATCTTGGCGGCATGAACGACCGCATCAAACGGCTGCGCCAACAGAGTCTCGACACCCCAACCACGTTAAGCATTGAGCGGGCGCTCATTGAGACCGCTTTCTACAAAGAGCATTTCGGCACCCTGTCCACACCGGTGCTGCGTGCCCGTAACTTCTATGAGATTTGCAAGAAAAAGACCATCTACATTGGTGATGACGAACTGATTGTAGGCGAGCGTGGTCCCAAGCCCAAAGCCGTTCCCACGTTTCCCGAACTGACTTGTCACTCAGTGGAAGACCTTCACACGCTTGATACCCGCAAACTACAGAGCTACCACATTGCACAGGCCGACATCGACACCTACGAACGTGAAGTGATTCCATATTGGAAGGGAAAGACCCAGCGCGAGCGCATCTTCAACCATGTGTCGAAGGAATGGGAAGAAGCCTACCATGCCGGAGTCTTCACCGAATTCATGGAACAGCGTGCAGCCGGTCACACGGCCATGGACGGCAAGATGTACCACGAAGGCCTTCTCGATGTGAAGGCACGTATTGAGAAAAAGATTGCCAGTCTTGACTATATCAATGACCCCGAAGCCACCGACAAGCAACAGGAGCTGGAGGCTATGGCCATCTCGTGCGACGCTGCCATTCTCTTTGCAGAGCGTCATGCCGAACTGGCTACAGAAATGGCAGCCAAGGAAACACGGCCACAGCGGAAGAAAGAACTTGAAAAGATTGCCGACGTGTGTCGCCATGTACCGGCTCACGCCCCACGCGACTTATGGGAAGCCATACAGATGTACTGGTTCGTACACTTAGGAACTGTGACCGAACTGAACGGATGGGACTCGATGAACCCTGGCCATATTGACCAGCACCTGTGGCCTTTCTACCAGCAGGGACTGGCCGACGGCAGTCTCACGCGTGAACAGGCCAAGGAACTGCTGTGCTGTCTCTGGATCAAGTTCAACAACCAGCCTGCACCGCCCAAGGTCGGAGTGACGGCCTTGGAATCGGGTACTTACAACGACTTTACAAATATAAACATCGGTGGTGTAGACCGCAATGGCAACAGCGGCACAAACGAACTGTCGTTTATGATTCTTGAGATTCAAGAGGAACTGCACGAGTTACAACCCGGACTCTCCATTCACATTGCCCAGAACACACCCGACGACTTCCTGCTTGAAGGCATACGTGTCATCCGCCAAGGCCACGGTTATCCTAGCATTTTCAATCCCGACACCTACGTCGAGGAGCTGGTACGCCAGGGCAAGAGCCTTGAAGATGCCCGCGAAGGCGGCTGTTCCGGCTGCATCGAGGTGGGTGCTTTCGGCAAGGAAGCCTATCTGCTGACCGGTTACCTGAACACACCGAAGATTCTGGAAATAACCCTGAACAACGGCATCGACCCCGAAAGCGGTAAGCAGTTAGGACTGACCACAGGCGACCCACGCCAGTTCAAGACCTTCGACGAGCTTTATGAAGCCTGGCACCGGCAGATGATTTACTTCGTTAACCTGAAACTCAGCGTCAACAACTACATCGAACGCATGTTCTCGCTCTATGCCCCCGCCACCTTCCTCAGCCTTTACATTGATGACTGCATAGAGAAAGGCAAAGACTACTACAGTGGAGGTGCCCGTTACAACACCACTTACATACAATGTACGGGCCTTGGCACCATCACCGACTGCTTCACCACGCTGAAAAAGCATGTGTTCGAAGACCATAGGTACACCTTGGACGAGATTCTCGTAGCCTGCAAGAACAACTGGGAAGGCAGTGAGAAGATGCGCCAATACATCCGCAACCACACGCCCTTCTTCGGCAACGACGATGCCTACGCCGACCAGATTGCCGTACAGGTCTACGACGACTTGGTGCGAGCCATTGAAGGACGCCCCAACACCCGAGGCGGAAAGACCCACCTGAACATGCTCTCCACCACTTGTCACAACTACTTCGGTTCCGTTTGCGGAGCCACGCCCAATGGTCGTTTTGCCCATTTTGCCATTAGTGACGGCACCTCACCAGCCCACGGTTCCGACAGTCACGGCCCCACGGCAGTGGTGAAGTCATTAGGCAAGCTCGACCAGACCAAGAGCGGCGGCACTTTGCTCAACGTGCGCTTTGTACCGTCGCTGCTCAAGCGCGAGGAAGACCAGCGCAAGCTGGGCAGTCTGGTACGCACCTACTTCAAGCTGGGCGGTCATCACATTCAGTTCAACATTGTCGATACCGACACCCTGCATGATGCCCAGCTGCACCCCGAAGACTACCGCGACCTGCTTGTTCGCGTGGCTGGCTACTCCGATTATTTCAACGACATGACCGAACAGTTGCAGAACGAAATCATTGCCAGAACCCAGAATGACGAACTGTAACGTCTTCGACATCAAGCGCTACGCCATCAACGACGGGCCGGGCATCCGTACTACCATTTTCCTGAAAGGGTGCCCGCTCCGTTGTGTGTGGTGTCACAATCCCGAAGGATGGCAGCCCCAGCAACAGTTACTCTACAAAAAGACCAAGTGCATCGGATGCCAGACCTGCGTTGACGTGTGCCCACAGCATGCCCTGCAACTGACTTCAGAAGGCATCCGTCACACCGAAAATCCCTGCACGCTCTGTGGTCAGTGTACCGACGAGTGTCCCACCACAGCCTTAGAGATGTGTGGCCGTGAGTGGTCTGTCGAGCAACTGATGGCCGAGATTGAGAAAGAACGCGACGTGATGCAGGATAGCGGTGGTGGTGTGACGCTCTGCGGCGGTGAGCCACTCATGCATGCCGAATATGTCCTGATGCTGCTTCGCGAACTGGGGCAGAGAGGATTCCACCGCACTGTCGACACCACGCTCCATGCTCCCTGGCACATTGTGGAGCAGGTGGCCGCGAACTGTGAATTGTGGCTGGTGGACCTGAAACTGATGGACGCTGAAAAGCACCGTCGCTTCACGGGTGTAGACAACAGCCTGATTCTTCAGAACATTGAGCAACTGGCCCGTTTGGGTGCCGACTTCTTCATCCGCATTCCGCTCATTGAGGGCATCAATGCCGACGAAGAAAACATCCGGCAGACCGCACAGTTCCTGACTTCCCTACCCTGGCAACGCCGCACGGTGAACCTCCTGCCCTATCACGATGTGGGCAAGGACAAGCACCGCCGCATGTGGAGCACCTACAATCCCGACGACTTCAGCATGGCCACGCCCACCGATGAAACCGTCCAACGCTGTGCCCACCTACTTGAGACCGCCGGTCTTCATGTCATCATCGGTGGCTGACTTCCTTTTCCCAACCCATCACTCATCACTTTTCACTCATCACTTCCCATGACCAAATTAGAACAATTGCGCGAACTCATGCAGCGCGAGCACCTCAGTGCATTCATCTTCCCCAGTACTGACCCCCACCAGAGCGAATACGTGGCCGACCACTGGAAAGGCCGCGAATGGATCAGCGGCTTCAACGGCTCAGCCGGAACGGCTGTGGTCACCATGACCGGCGCAGCCCTATGGACCGACTCACGCTATTTCCTGGCTGCCGAAGAGCAGCTGAAGGGCACTGGATTCCAGCTGATGAAGCTGAAGATAGAAGGTACACCCACCATTGCCGAGTGGCTGGGCCAGCAGCTCAGCACCACACAAAGCCCCGAAGTGGGCATCGACGGCATGCTCTGCTCGGCCAGCGAAGCCGAACAGCTCATTCAGGAACTGCGCCATCAGGGCGGCATCACACTGCGCACCAACCTCGACCCACTGCGACAGCTGTGGCGCGACCGCCCTGCCCTGCCCGACACGCCCATTGAGATTCAACCTCTGGAATTAGCCGGTGAACCTTGCAGTTCAAAGATACAACGCATACGCAAGGCTCTGAGGCAGCAGCATGCCGACGGCATGCTCGTCAGTGCCCTCGACGACATTGCCTGGACACTGAACCTTCGCGGCCAGGACGTACACTGCACCCCCGTCTTCGTCGGCTACCTGCTCATCTCCTCCACCAACGTCACGCTTTTCACAGACCAGAAGAAGGTCACACCTGAAGTGCGCCAGTACCTGAGTGACAACCACATCGGAATCGACGACTACCAGAACGTGGCCAAAGGACTCAAGGAATACTTTGAACAGAACATCTTGATGGATCCTGCCGAGACGAGCTTCACCCTAATGAAAGCCCCCGCACGTGACATCGTGCGCGGCACTTCGCCCATTCCGGCCATGAAAATCATGAAGAACGAAGCCGAGATACGCGGCTACCACGACGCCATGACACGCGACGGTGTGGCTATGGTGCGCTTTCTGATGTGGCTGGAACAGCACACCGAAGGCGAGACAGAAATCAGCATTGACCGCAAGCTCACCGAACTGCGGGCCCAGCAACCGCGCTACCGCGACCTTTCATTCGACACCATTGCCGGCTATGAGGCCCACGGTGCCATCGTTCACTACGAAGCCACGCCTGAGACAGACATCCCTCTGCATGCCCGTGGCCTGTTGCTGCTCGACAGTGGAGCACAGTATCAGGACGGCACCACCGACATCACCCGCACCATTGCACTGGGTCCCATCACCGACGAGCAACGCCACGTCTACACACTGGTGCTGAAAGGCCACATACAGCTGGCACGGGCCGTCTTCCCCGAAGGCACGGCCGGAACACAGCTCGACGTGCTGGCCCGCCAGTTCATGTGGCGCGAAGGCATAAACTACCTGCACGGCACGGGCCATGGCGTAGGATCCTACCTCAGCGTACACGAAGGCCCCCACCAGTTCCGCATGGAGTGGAAGCCCCAGCCGCTGCTGCCCGGCATGACCGTTACCGACGAGCCCGGCATCTACCTGCCTGGTCGTTTTGGCGTACGCATTGAGAACACCATGCTCATCGTACCCGCCTTTGAGTCTGAGTTCGGCCGCTACCTACGCCTGGAACCGCTCACACTGTGCCCCATCGATTGCCGTCCCATAGACGTTGCAATGCTCTCGGCCGACGAGCTCCAGTGGCTCAACGACTACCACGACATGGTCTGCGAGCGGCTCAGTCCCCACCTCACTGCCGAAGAGCAGCAATGGCTGCGCAAAAACACGGCTCCAATCGCCTGATTTCATCATCAAATAACTGAGCCTCACCTGCGATGCAAGTGAGGCTCAGTTGTGAGACAACTAAGGCTCAGTTAGCACGCAACTGAGCCTTAGTTATTCGTTAGTCCTGAATGAGGCATTCGCCAGTCATGTCACTGGGCTGTTCCAAGCCCATGATATGCAGGATTGAGGGGGCCACATCGGCCAGTCTGCCGTCCTTCACAGTGGCACTATTGTTGTCGGTCACATAGATGAAGGGCACGGGATTCAGCGAGTGAGCCGTGTTGGGGGTACCGTCGGCATTGATGGCATTATCGGCATTACCGTGGTCGGCAATGATGATAGCCTCATAGTCGTTCTTCTTGGCCGTCTCAATGACTTCGCGCACGCAGTTGTCTACGGCATGCACAGCCTTGGCAATGGCATTGTAGACGCCAGTGTGACCCACCATGTCGCCATTGGCGAAGTTCACTACGATGAAGTCGTACTGCTGGGTGCCCGTGGCAGCACAGAGTTTGTCCTTCACCTCGTAGGCGCTCATCTCAGGCTTCAGGTCGTAGGTAGCCTCCTTCGGCGATGCCACCAGAATGCGGTCTTCGTTGGCATAGGGAGCCTCACGTCCGCCGTTGAAGAA
>JAEEGL014563080.1_pt1 | contig 16222 bp, 15 predicted proteins | sample 9134231 | NCBI WGS metagenome assembly JAEEGL01 (sample SAMN16246548, study PRJNA631951) | gut metagenome | biome: gut microbiome; feature: rumen; material: fiber-attached | host: Bos | place: Iran: Karaj | collected 2018-10
ACTTCGCGCCGCGCACGATGATGGGCATCGAGAGCCAGGGCATGATTCTCTCGGCCGTCGATGCCGACGAGAGCCTGAGCGTGGTGACGACCACCAAGGACGTCAAGCCCGGCAGTCAGGTAGGATAAGAATAAGATAACAGAAAAGCGCTTCACAACCGAAGCGCTTTTTTTTTATGATCATCCCCGCATTCCTTTCAGGAAATCGATGCTCTCCTTTAGGATCTTGGCGTGAGCCATCCTCAGGATTCCCAGATAGCAGACGGCGGCGCACGCCATCTTTCCTGCCATACGCAGATAGACGTTGTCTAACGGTAAGGTGGCGAAATACGCTGCAGTCAAGGCAGCAACAGCCGTTAGGAGGAAAGGTGCCATGTCTTTCAGTGCTGCAAGCAGTGTGATGCCGACAATGCGCCACGCCCGATTGTGCCAATACAGCAGCCATGCTACCGCTGTGGCGGTGTAGACGGCAACCATCACCGTGATGCCATAGTGGCGGGTAATGCTCAGCAACGCTATCTGCAATGCGCCCAGTATGATGGTGCCATACATATAGGTGTCGCTATGTCCGTCGCTGATAATCAGGTTTGTATAAAGTGAGATGATGGGTGTGAAGGCGCCCATCACACATAGCATCTGCAGCAGGGCGGCTGCCGGCAGCCATTTTTCCGTCACCGTGATGACAATCAGCTCTTCGGCAACAAGTCCAAGACCCAGCATCAGCGGAAAGGCCACAAACGACACGAAGCGCAGCATCTTACGAAAGATATGCAGTCGGCGCTCTCCCTCAACCGATGCGAGTACAGGCATAGCCACGCCGCCTATCATATTGCTGATGAGCGACTGTCCCATCGTGTTCCATTTCGATGCCTGGGTGTAATGGCCTACATCAGAGCGGAGAAACCAGCGCCCCAGGAGAACGGAGAGGACGTTGTTGTTGATATGGTAGAACAAACTCGTCACCAACAGCTTGCTGCTATAGCCGAACATCTCGCGGACAGGCCCAAAGTCAATATGCCACGACGGACGCCAATGGGCGTTGTACCACATCAGGAAGGTGTAGACACTGACATAGACGACACCCTGGATAGCGATGCCCCAGTAAGCCATTCCTATCCACGCCAGCGTCACGCCGGTGATGCCTGATGTCAGCAGGGCCGTCAGCTGTGAGGCCATCCGCACCTTAACCTTCAGGTTGCGGTAGAAGATGGCGCTGGGAACGACAGCCGTGCCGGAAATGACAAATCCGATAAACACGAAACGCGACAGAGGTATCAGTGCCGGCTGATGAAAGAAGCGGGCAATGAGCGGAGCGCAGAGAAAAAGTATGGCATAGATGGCTACGCTCATCAGCGAACTGAACCAGAATACGGCGTTGTAGTCACGATGGGTCGCCTCTTTCTTGCGGGCCAGCGCATTGATAAAACCGCTTTCCGCCAGGTTGGTTGCCAGTAGCGAGAAGATGGTCAGCATACCTATCATGCCGTAGTCGTCCGGCGTCAGCAGACGCCCCAGAAAAATACCGAACACCAGGTTCAGCACCTGCAGTCCGCCATTCCCCAAGGCTCCCCAGAACAGCCCCTCTACCGTTTTCTCCTTCAGCGACGCCATTCTCCCCCGTTATTTGCGTTTCAGAACCAGCCGCTTCACTTTCTTTAGGAAGTTGTAGACGTCGCGGTAGAAGAGGAACAGCCGGTCGGACATCTTGTTGTAAAGCGTGTAATGCTTTGGCGCTGCTTTCCGCTTCGCCTCCACACAGCGGCGTAGCGACTCTACAGGAGCTTCGAAGAACAGGCGCTGCAACACTGCGCGCTGTTTCTCCAACAGGTGGTTGTACAACTCGTCGTCGGCATCGAGGCGTTTGAGTAGGGTTAGTACCTCCTCTGCAGAACCGACATTGCACTCGTCGATGATCAGTTCACCGTGGGTCACCTCGCTGCGGTTCATGATGGCCAGCGTACCCAACGACACCGCCTCGGCCACGGAGTTGCCTCGGATGGGGCGGCCGCCAATCTTCACGAAGTATTTCGAGTCGTAGATAGAGGTCAGATTGTCGCTGATAAGTCCCTGATGCAGGTGAATCTCGTAGCCGGCCTCTTGGATGGGCAGGAACTGTGGCGGCACCTTGTCGCGGTTCTTCGCCACGGAGTTCACCTCGACATGTACGCCGTTACGCTTTGACGGGCGCTGTACCACCGAGCGGATGATGCGCTCCAGCGTGTCAGCTCCGACAAAGGTATAGGGAAAGTCCACCTCGCCTAACCCGTCGGCCACAATGCCGCGAGCCATCTGGTTCAGTGTGATGTCGTAGCCGAAGCGCGCCTTCTTCGTCGCCATGTTCGCCTCACCGATCATATAGGCAAAGAGCGTCTGCGGATACTTCATCACCACGTCCGTCGGCAGGCTGACGTTGACAGAGATGACTACGTCATACCGTCCCCAGTCTACGTCGTGACAGTCGACGGCAAAGTCGCCGTTGGCGTGTGTCGTGCCTACTTTCCACCGTTCGTAGCCCGGCACCTGGTTCAGGGGCCGCGTCTTCAGCAGGGGCAGCATCTTCACGATGTGAGGTATCACCTTTTTATATATCTGTGTCTCTGGCGCCGGCTCTTCCTTGACGATGTAGAAGTCGGCGTTCAGGTCGCTCATCAGACCAATCGGCCCTACGCGCATCATTGAACTGAACAAAATGTTGGCAGCAGATTTCTCAGAGACAGGACACACGTATAAGTCCTGATAGATATCCTGCTTCAGAAGTGCAATCTTCAAATTCTCCATGATGAATCTCAAATATTTCGCAAAGATAGGCAAATATCTCGAATAATTTTGTATCTTTGCAGCAAATTAACGAAAAATATATCTTTTTTGCCTATGGAAAATACTGGCAAAAAGCCGCGCTTAGAGTGGCTCGACGCGCTGAGAGGCTTTACTATGATTCTTGTTGTCGCCTTCCATGTCGCCATGATTGGTTTTGGTGAGCAGAGCAAGCTGTCATCGTCTATGCGTTTCCTGGTTCTGTTCCGCATGCCGCTGTTCTTCTTTGTCAGCGGGTTCTTAGCCTATAAGGCTGGACTGGTGTGGAACGGGAAGACGCTCGGCACGTTGCTGGCTAAGAAAATCCGCGTGCAGACGGTACCGACGGTGGTATTCTTCTTCTTAGGAGTTGCCATCTTGGGAGGCTATTTCTGGCCGACGACCATGAGGTGGCTCTATTCGCCGACCAAGGGTGGTTACTGGTTCACCATCGTGCTGCTCTATATGTTCATTGTCTACTACCTGTTCTGCTTCGTCGAGGAGAGGTTGAAGAAGTGGTTCCCGAAGATGCCGTCGTGGCTGCCTATCGCCATCTTGTTTGTCATCTCGCTGTGCTGCTACGACACCTGCTACCAGCCCCGGTATTTTTCTTGGGCAGCAGGATACAAGGGCGCCCCCAATGACTTTATGATATATAGCAGCTTCGGCCAGTTGTTTCTGTACTTCCCCTTCTTCCTCTATGGCAATATGGTCAGGCGATACTGGGAGCAGGCACAGCGTATCATGGATGCCAAGTGGTTTTTCCCTATCCTGTTCTGTGTGGCACTCTACGCCTGGCTCGACTCCCAGAAGTGGCACTGGCTGCGAATGGCCTGGGCCACCCTGCCGTTGACCTTGGCACGCTTTACGCTGCTGACCATCGTCTTCATGTACTTCCGCTATTACCAGCAGTACTTCACCCAGCGGACGGTCATCGGTGCCAGCCTGCAGTACATCGGGCGCCGTACGCTCGACATCTATCTGATTCACTACCTCTTCATGCCTAACCTACCTACCATTGGCAACTACTTTAACCAGTACCGTCATAACTTCGCCATCGACACGACGCTCAGCATACTGATAGCCTTGGTTGTCATCGCCTTCAGCATCATCGCCTCAAACATCCTGCGCGTCAGTCCCTTCTTCAAGAAATGGCTGTTCGGAAGGGGATAGGCATCATCATTTGTTAGAATAAAAAGGTAGGGTGTAAATATATCTATACCGTTTCAAGAAATAATAGGTGACACCTCTTACACCTGGCACTTAACTACTTGAAAGTCAACACCTACCGTCTTTGGTTAAGTGACACCTAAAGGCGCACCAGAGGTGACACCAAGGTATTATGCCCGACCGTGAAACATTTACGAGAGGCCGTGACGTTTTTACGAATGGCCGTGAAATTTTTATGAGAGGCTTGTACGTTTCCGGCCTTTGCCGTGAAACATTGGTGCGCCACTTGGTGCGACCACTGGTGCGACCATTGGTGCGACCATTGGTGCGGGTAAACTTTTCTGTAAACTGCTGATAATCAGTGGTAGGTGTTAGAGGTGTCACCAAACGGCAGTCCTGTATGTAGGCGTGCGCGTGCGCACGTGAAAATAGAATAAAGGACCTATATGTTGAGCGACCTGACAATGTCGTCGTACATGTTCTGAGCCGTGGATTTGCCGCCGGGCTGTGAGAGATACTGTTGACGGAACGCCTGTCGTGTAGCTTGCATTGTGTCGGCACCTGCCAGCACTACGTCGTTGACAAACCATTCAACATCATCTATCGTGCGACCTATATAGTGGGCATCGAAAGCATGCTTACCTGGTTCGTTGACAAACGTTTTCCTGTGTTCAATGTCCTTTGAGATATACATGACTGGGTGGTTGAAATAGAGATAGTCGATGACAAACGACCCGCTGTCGTGTACCATCGCATCGGATCCTTGGAACAGATTGATGAAAGGCCCGTCGACCAGCTGCGTGTTTGGCATTGTGCGCCACAGGCCATAGTACGAATCAGCTTTTGCCTTTCCCCATTCTGGATGTATATATAATGCCGATAACAGACCGGGGTGTGGCTTGAAAGCAATCTGAAGGTCGTTGACATGCCGTTTAGCTAAAGAAACCATCGAGTCGGCCATCATGAGAAAATTCGAGTGTGATCCGGCTGTTCCGTCATTCGCTAAAGTCCAATGTGGTGCCCAGATAAGCCTCTTACGCTGCCCTGCGGCGTTCTTCCATACCTCTTTGTATTGGTTTTGGTGATAGTCGTCGGCACTTGTATATCCAACGGCCACGGCATTGACACCCTTGTTGTGGGTGATTTTCTGGGCGTCGTTAAGGTGGTATTCGTTGACGTAGTAGCATTTCCATGCAACGTTCTGCAGAACATTGTCGTAGTTGTCCCGATAGGGCCCCATGATATAGAAATATGGGGAATATATGATGAGCTTGTCAGTGAAGTTCAGAAAAAAATGTCTTGAATGATAGGAACCGTGGTAAGGTTGGGTGTAGAACACGATGTCAGGATTCAGCGTGTGGCGGATGTCGGCAGGCGGCTCGTCGTTCTCTAACGCCCAATCAATGTATTCCATCCCTCGTGCCCCAAAGTATTCACGCATCTGGGCTAAGTCGCGCAGCCGCTGTTCCCGTTTATAGGTGATGCCTGGCGACAGGACTATGTAGACTTGGAAGCGGCTGTCGGCCTTTAGCAGGTCGTAAATACCTTGGTATTTCCACATGGAGACATTAAGGGGAAAGAATGCTACCCGTATGGGCGTTTCCCTCTTCCTTAGCTGCTCAATAAACCTTGTTTGGTGCTTAGGCATTTCCTTGTATCCGTTGTTGTAAAGCCACGCTTCTTGTATCCGTTGCTTCAGAACAGTCCATTTTCCCATCTCTTCCTTTTTTCTGCAAAGGTATTAATTATTTTTCGATTTAGATAGTGAAATATATTTTTTTTAGTACCTTTGCACCAAAATATGTGATTCTATGGCGAAATATCCTGCAAAGACTGACGTAGCGGTGCTGATGCTGTTTTTTACCCGCACTGAAACTTTCCAGCAAGTTTTTGACGAAGTACGCAAGGCCCGTCCTTCGCGCCTTTTCCTCTTTCAGGATGGCCCGCGAGGCGAGCGTGACCTGCCCGGCATCGAGGCTTGCAGGCAGATTGTGGCCGATGATCAGATTGACTGGGAGTGCGAGGTTCACCGCAACTACCAGGAAAAGAATCTGGGGTGTATGGTGGCAGGCTATACTTCCCATCAGTGGGCTTTTTCTTTGGCTGACAAGTGTATGGTGTTAGAAGACGATGTGGTGCCTTCACAGTCGTTCTTTCCTTTCTGCAAGGAGATGCTTGACCGTTATGCCGACGACGAACGTATAACGATGGTTGCAGGCTTCAACGTTGACGAGGTGACGCCCAACATGCCCTACGACTATTTCTTTACGTCGGCTTTCAGCATCTGGGGATGGGCGTCGTGGAGCAGGGTTGTCAAGCAATGGGATGAGAAATACACTTTCTTGGACGATGCGTTCAGCATGCACCAACTTGATGCGCTGATTCGCCAGCGAGGCTATCGCAGCAGCTTTATCAAGATGTGCCGCGACCACCGCGACAGTGGGGAGCCGCAGTTTGAGAGTGTTTTTTGGGCAACGATGTTGTTTAACTCGGGGCTGGCCGTGATGCCGGCAAAAAATATGATTAATAATGTCGGTGCCTCGGCTGACTCTACTCACTATTCAGCCTATAAGACGATGCCCCGTCGGCTGAAGCAACTTTTCTCCATGAAGCGTCACGACTTGGATTTTCCGTTGCATCATCCCCGTTTCGTCATAGAAGAGGTTGGCTATTGGAAACGATTCTACGACGCCAATGCCTGGGATCGCCCTAGGATTAAGATCTGCCGTTCGTTAGAAGAACTGTTGCTGAACATCCGTTACGGCAACTGGTTGTTTATCGGCCGCTCCATCCTGCGGCGTGTGCGTAAACTCGCGGGTAAGGAGAAGTTCCGCTGAGTTATCGCAGTTGAGGGGTTATGATGCCTTCAATAAGCAGGTTGGCAACGTTGTCGGCATCTGAGAGGTGAACCTTCTTTGGTATGATGACGCCAAAGGTCTTCTTGACCTTGTCTATAAGCTCGTCAGTATAGACCAAGTATCCGTCTTCCACATTCTCAATGCCGTCATGATAGATGGACGCTCTGTTGACTTGCTCCATTTGCTCCATAGAGAAATCCTTGAAGAAATAGCCCTGTACATCTGTGCCAGTGCCATCGATGATGAAGGGGTATCCCCCGATTTTCCCGTCTACTCCTGGTGTGTGGATTTTGATGGCTTTCTTCTCGCGGATGGCAGACAAGATGCTGTAGATGATGTCAAAATTGCTGGAGGCGTTCATCATATTGCGCTTCTGGTCTGTTGGCATCGGAATGCCACAGGCTTTATACACCTCATCATGATTGATGTCAAGTTCCTTACCCTGATACTTGATACTGAGCAAGAGCTTAACACCTTCCGTATGACCCTCCTTGCTGATGACCACGTCGTGGAAATGACTGGCAACAAGGGTAATATCAATACCATTTAGGTTCTTGATGCCAAACTTCTGAGCTACAAAGAACTTCATACGGGGAATCAGGTGGTTCAGATTGCCGCTGCCAAAGTCAAAGTAAGGCATGCCAGCACTCTTCAGCCAGGGAATAACGGCATCCGAGTATGACGTGTTGATGCTGATGGCATTGCAATCAGCCTTGCCGTATGCTTCCATCATATTCTTGCCTAACAGAATAGACATTGGGCTCCAGATGCCGTAAGCACGAAGGTTTGACCATGAGATTGTTCCATATTTCAAACCAGCATATAGGCGGCTGCTGTTGACAATGAAGTCGGGCTGTATCTTCCTTAAAGCGGCTTCGATAGAGGCAACATCCTTGAAGTCGCAACCACCTTCAACAATGAGTTCGCTGCGCATCTGCCGGCGAATCGTAGCTGCGGTACGTATGATATTCACATCCTGCTGCATCTTCTCCGCATTGCGGCCAACAACAACCAGACGGAGTTGGGGATCGGCAAGAGACACTAAATAATCGAGCAGATAGCATCCTACACTACCCAAGCCAAAGATGGCGATGGTCACCTTTTCACCTTCGTCTAATTTCTTCTTCAGAAGGTTCAGTTTCTCGTTTAACGTCTTCATTTGCTTAATGCTTTGATGGCCTCACGGTAGTCTGCTACGGTGTTGCAGTTAAACCAGAGGCAGATACTGATAATATCTAATTCCTGGCTCTTATATACCCCAAAATACTGCTGGATAATCTCCAGGTTTGTTCCTTGCTCCTGAGTGGGGGTCAGATGTCGGCAAATCTCCCTTACACTTGAGGGATTGCTGAATTTCCACATCTGGCCTGAGTTGTAGATGGCCGTAAACGGCTCGTGTATCTCTAAGCAGGAGTGACTGGTGTCATAAATGTAATGCGGATAGTCGTTGGCATCGAAATAGAGAGCAACGGCCTTGTTGGAAAGAATGGGCTCATGATTCACAGATATGACATCCTTCTTGGAAGTAATGATCTTCTCAATGCTCTCCGTATCAAAGAATAGGTCGCCCTCAATGAAGACAACCTCATCGGTTTGTGGTGAAAGGGCTTCGATGCCCTTCAGCAGGCTGTAGCCGGAGCCGTAGTCTTGATAGTGGTCATTGTAGACTAGCTTCATATTCTTGCTCACGTCTGTAAGATGCCGATGGACAAAAGCCTCCAGTTCTTCGTATCTATAACCGCCAACCACAATAATCTCGTCGACTAAATGGCTGGTCTTATGAACCTGCAGGCTCAGGAGAGAGTTGGCAGGAACATCTTCATAATAGAGGCACTTGAGAACATCCTCCTTCGTGTCGCGATTAAAGCGGCTGGACATACCAGCCACCGTTATAATCAGACTCTTCATTTGTCAGTATGATTGTTTATTGGAGCGTTTCCGAAATCTATTGAAGAAACCGGAGCGTGTTGCGCTCTCTGTTCAACAGGAGGGAGTTTCATATAGTCGCCAAACCAGAACGTCAGGCACTCGTCATAGTCTTTTGTACCCATCAATAAGTGGCCTTCAAACTCATATTCTGCACGTTCTGTAAACCATCTCTTGGGAACGCCATAGCGATCCTTTAAAGGATGTTTGCAATACAGTTTTCCGATGGCAGTGAAACAAAGCAGACGGACTTTGTTCGGACTGTCATTCCGACTTTTCTTTGTGTAATAACTCAACCATTTGAACACCCTGTCTCTCGGAATCTTCGACAGCAGACTGTACCAGAACTTCCAGAAACCATGACAATTCACCTTACCCACCTCAGACCACAGGATCTTACGACAGCAATAACAGTAAAAGTCTTGTATCATCTGGCCCATTGTTGATAGGGGTACATCGTCATATGGGAAAATGTCAATATTGATACCAGTCTTACATTTCACGTGCTCTTGTCCCAAGCGCACATATTCTGTTCCTGTCCTGCGAAGTTTTCCATATCCCCATCTGTACTCAGGGTCTGTCGTGTGGTCTTGAAAGAAACACACATCGGGATTGAGGTCGTTCATCACAGTTTTAAAGCGCTCATAGTCTTCTCGCAGCATCATAATGTCGGCATCATCGTCCCAAGGAATATATCCTTTGTGCCTGACGGCACCTAACATTGTGCCTGATGATATGACATAATTGATATGGTGCTTTCTGCATACACGATCAAATTCCACAATGGTCTCTAACTGGACTAATTGTAGACGTCTGAATTCTTCCGGATTTAAGATATACTGTTTCATATTACCAAGAGTGACCTTTGAATAAAAAGCTGTTCATGCTATTTGTAGCAGTAGCCACCATTAACCTCCAACAGGCTTCCGTTGACAAATGGATTCTCTATGCAGAAACGAAAGGCGTCAACAATCTCTTCCACCTGTGCAAAGCGGTGAATGGCGGTTTTCCTGTAAATATTCTGCTTAATCTCCTCGGGCTTGGCAGTTTGCCAAGGAGTGTCGACAAAGCCCGGTACAACTGCATTTACCGTTGTCCCTGTTCCCTCAAACTCTTTAACGAGGTTTTTTACTAACGCATGGACGGCAGCTTTCGTGACACCATAAGCCAATACCGTTGCATGGGGGTGCAACCCCATTTGAGAGCCAGTGAAGAGGATGCGCGAACCCTTTGGGATAATGGGGTAGAATTCCCGTACCATAATATAATGTGAGTTCACCGCCACTTCCATCATGGCATCCCATTCGCTGTCTTTCATGTCTGTAAATCCTCGTCTTACGCTGACGCCGGCGTTACATACAAGACAATCTAAGTGATTTGTCTGGGACTTCACGTAGTTGATGAACCGATAGACCTCTTCACGTTTGGTCTGGTCGGTCTTGTGGGCTTCGTAATTCTCGAGATCTTCCTCAAAATCAGGGCCTACATAGGTGGCAAAGACATAGTACCCCTTTTTGATGAGCATCTTGGCAACGCCCAGTCCCATGCCTGACGTCCCACCTGTTACTACTGCATATTTCATATTTCCGTTACGTTATCGTGGTTTCTGTATTTCTCAATGATTCCTGCGATAGCAACACTCTCGCAACTGCGCAATTTATAGCAGCTACGGCGGTCGTTTACTATCATGGACAAGAATTCCTGGATTTCATAGCGTAACCCTTCACCATCATAACTATAAAAGAACTTTTTGTTCTTTGTCTGATCCTCATACCTGACCTCGAAGAAGTCCGTAAGCCACCAAGGCGCTGGTACGTAGATATATCCTTTAGTGCCGGAAATCACCAGATTGCCTTCTGTCTTCACACCTATTCCAAGCGTGAAAGATGCCGTAGCGTGAGGGTAATTGATAACACCTTTTGTGTAGATGTCCACGCCGTTCTCCATTCTGCTATGGAAGTTCACATCATGCCAGTCTGTTCCTAACAGTTTGATAATGGCTAATAATGTCAGGGGAGAATGTTCTGTCATGGCCCCTCCTGCCTGTAAGGCATCCAACTCACGTGTTGGTGGAGGCACCATCTTACTCAACGAGGATTTTACGTCGACGACATCGCCGATAATGCCACTTTTTACCAGTGTCACAATATGCCCGAAAGCAGGACAATAGGCCGTTTTACTGGCTTCCATCAAGACCAGGTTCCTTTTCTCTGCTAAGCCGTAAAGCTCTGCTGCCTGCTTTTTCTCTAACATAAAAGGTATTTCGCATAGTACATGCTTGTCAGCCAACAGGGCCCTCTTCACATATTCGTAATGTGTCAGATGAGGGGATGCCACATAGACAAGGTCTATATACTTCAGAAAATCATCGTATTCAGAGAATGCTGTCAGACCATGTCTTTGGGAGAATTCTTTTGCCTCATCCTTATTAGGGTTCATGACAGCCGTGACCTGTGCGCCATTGACAACTTTGCTTTCAGGGATGAATCGATTGGCGATACGCCCACTGCCCACGATGCCAATGCGATAGTTGACTTGAATCTTTTCGCGTAGTTGCGTGGAAGATATTCCTTCTGTACGTGGCAGGTAGACGACCTGACAGTATTCATTAAGGTAGTCGAATTTCCCCACCCAGTCGGAACCGATGGCAAAGATGTCAATGTCATATTTCTGGATGTCGTCGATTTTCTGCCCAAGGTAGTCCTCGATAATTACTTCATCTGCGTAGCCCGTGGCTTTTACAGCCTCCACGCGCTCCAATACGTTGTTGCGCACATTGAGTTTTCCGCGTCCTTGGTCGAAACTGTCGCTTGTCACACCTACAATCAGGTAATCGCCCAACTCTTTTGCACGTCGCAGAAGGTTGATGTGCCCCTGATGTAACAGGTCGTATGTACCGTATGTAATAACTCTCTTCATCTTTCTATTGATGCAACACACAAATCTAGGCCCTTATCAAGAGTAATGATAGGAGTCCAGTCCGTACGGGTACGGATCTTTTCAGTGTTCAGGATTCTACGCTCAGGGTCAGAACTGCGGTAGCCATTGAAGATAATCTCCGGTTTCGGAAGTCCCATCTTCTCTGCAATCTTATAGGTTAGGTCAATGATGGTAATCTCCTCATCGGTTGCCACATTATAGACTGTTCCGTCCAATGCCTGTTCGGAATTGATCAGAGCCATCACCGAACGGCAGGAGTCAATGTTGTGCAGGAAGGCGCGCCGGTTCTTCTTGGAATTTTCCAAAAGGGTGACAGAACCTTTCTCTAACAGTTCATTGATGATGTGGGGGATGATGTGCTTGGCAAAACGCTCGTGCTTGCTGTAGACATTGGCAAAGCGGATAGAGCAACCCTTAATTTTGCCTTTATCCACAGCATCCTTCATAAAGAACTCGGTCATCAGCTTTCCGCAGGCATAACTGGTGCGCTGGCTGTGCTCTGCTGTTGACATCATCAGATAGTCGCTTTCGCGGACACCGCCGTTCTCGTTCCACGACTGCATAGAGTACACCTCAGAGGTAGAACAGTTGATATAGGTTTCGGCCTTCACACGGATAGCCTGCTCTAAGAATGACTTCATGGAAACAACATTGGTTTCCCAAGTGTGTTCCACCTCATAGAAATGCTCGGTATGGACGACTGCAGCACAATTGATATACACTGTTCTGTCGAATGATTTCTTTTCGCTGATGACCTGGTCCTCAATGGCTTTCATCTGGGCTGCGTTGTTGATGTCGTATTCATAGAACACGAATCCGGGGTTGTCGAGATACGCTTTTACGGTATCTATTGAACTTGCAAAAAAGTTGTCAAAGCCAATGATACGGCTATCTTTCTCTGCCTCTAATATCTGTCTCACAAGCTCGCTACCGGTCATTCCGGATGCGCCACTTAATACATATAGATTTTTCATATCCCTAATGTTAATCTGTCTTTATAAAACTTATCTACGCTATCGCTAAATAGCTTTTGCTCTTCTCTCACATCATACCACACGCAACGATGTTCATAGTTGCCACTCTCAACATCCAAGATGCCATACTGGGCGTATGGATTGTGATTGCGAGGCTGCCCCACAGAGCCTGGGTTGATGAAGATAGTCCGTTTCTTATTACGGTAGGTTGCATCATCAGAAGCGAAGAAATGCTCAACATAATGAGGAACATGCGAGTGACCGCTAATAACGTAGTCAAACTCTGTAAAGCGCTCGTCATTCATCTTGTCAATGCCAAACTTGCCCCAGTATGGGTCATCCAAATTGCCATGCATAAACAAGAATGACTTTCTATCTATTTGGCACTTCTGGAAACCACTATGCTCCATCTCCTTATCCAAGTAGTCATGTGACTCTGGGGTAAGGATTGAATAGGTATATTGCAGCACTGCCCGACCTCTGTCTGTTGCAAACCGCTCAGGGCTACCACCAAAGATGGAATATTCGTGGTTTCCCCATAGGTTCGCCAACAAAGGCTTATCTAAGCTTTTTGTCATTTCAATGATTTCATTGGGGCGTGGACCATAGTTGACCAAGTCCCCAATGATGGCATAAGCATCTACTTTGCCAACAATAGAGATGTCAGCAAGAACAGCCTTAAAAGCTGTTACATTGGCATGAATATCGGATAGAATTACAATTCTCATTTCTTCAAGAACTGCATCAAAGCTTCCTTGTTCTGGATAGGAGTGGTTGTAGGACGCCCCAAATCCTTACGGTTGCCTTTCTTAACTTTTACTTCGAGAAGTACAGGCCCTTCCTGAATTTTTACTTTGTCAAGTAATCCTGTAAGATACTCTTTGGTTTCAACGCTGTACTCAGCCTTGTATCCAACAGCTTTTGCCACTGCGGGCAAATCAATCTTTAAACCAACGGTAGGCTGGCCTCCTACACTATCGTGAGCACCATTGTTGAAAACAACGTGTATATAGTTGTTCGGAGCCTTGTTAGCTACAATAGCCATACTACCCATGTGCATAATGGCAGCGCCATCTCCGTCAAAGCACCAGACTCTGCGCTTAGGCTGCGCTAAAGCAATACCAAGCGCAATCTGAGAAGCATGCCCCATAGAACCGACTGTCAGGAAGTCGCGTTCGTGTCCCTGATTCATAGCAGCACGGTACTCAAAGAGTTCACGGCTAATCATACCAGTAGTGGATACTATGCAATCCTTTTCACCAAGCGCAGCTGCGACGGTCTGGATTGCCTCTTCACGAGACATCGTTAGGTCATTCACCTCCACGTTCTGAAGCTTGTAATCTTCAAAGGTATCCTTCTCAATCACCAAAGCAAAGACTTCCTTGTTGGCAAGGGCTTTAGCTACTTTCTCAATTTGTTTGGCTGCTTTGTCTTCTTCCTTAGAGAGAACCTCATAGTTCACCCCCATCACATTCAGCAGGCCGGTTGTCACCTTGCCCTGCTTTACGTGCTGCGGTTCATCGTGAACGCCGGGACGGCCTCTCCAACCAATCAACAGAAGTACAGGGATGTTATATACCTCTTGGTCTGTAAGTGATGCAAGAGGATTTATAATATTTCCTTCTCCACTGTTTTGCATATAAATGCAGGCGGGTTGTCCTGTTGCCAGATAATGTCCGGCAGCAAGACCGACAGCAGCTCCTTCGTTGGCAGCTATAATGTTATGGGAAGTGTCGGCATGGTCGGTGATGTATGCACAGAGATTTTTTAGCAGTGAGTCTGGCACTCCAGCATAAAAATCAATGTCATAGCTGGCCAATGTGTCGTAAAAGAATTGCGGACGTATCATTGTTATTTCTTTTTTGTACCGGGAATGAGGTTGAGAATCTGCTTGATAGGCATGCAGTATTGCTCCGATGCCTCAAGGCTGCGGCTGTGGAATAAAATGCTTTCTGCACACTTCACCATGGCAGGATAAGCGGAGCGCAACATATGGTTGGCATAGATAACCACATTGATACCCCATTCTGCCAACTCCTCTTCGGTAAATTGGTTGTACGTCGTTGGTACTGCCACGATGGGAGTATGCGGGTCTTTCTCACGGAACCGTAAGCAGAACTCTTTGATATCCTCGCCGCTCTTGTTCTTGGAATGAATCATCACGCCGTCAGCACCGGCAGCCACATAGGCATGGCAACGTTCCAACGCGTCGTCGACCGACTTTCCGGCAATGAGCGACTCGCATCGTGAGATAACCATGAAGTCATTTGTAATCTGGGCATTCTTTCCTGCCTTGATCTTGTTGCAGAACCCCTCGATAGTATCTTGCGTCTGAACAGCATCGGTGCCAAACAGGGAATTTTGCTTCAGACCGACCTTGTCTTCAATGATGACGGCTGAGATGCCTAAACGCTCCAATGTACGAACGGTGAATACAAAGTGTTCAATCTTACCACCAGTATCTCCGTCAAAGATAACAGGCTTCGTCGTTACTTCCAAGGCGTCATTGAGGTCATGAAGCCTCGTCGTCAGGTCGACAGCCTCAATATCTGGCTTGCCTTTCGAGGTTGAGTCGGTGAGTGAACTGGCCCACATCCCGTCAAATTCACGGTTTTGACCATTTATCTCTACTGAGGTGTGTTCTGCAATCAAACCCGTCAAACCATTGTGAGATTCGAGGATTCGAACTATCGGTTTAGCGGATATAAGTCTTCTTAATGCTGCCAAACGGGCTTGGGGCGTCACGCCAAGGGAGTCAATCTCCTGTTTCAGGCTGGAGCCAGAGATTCCTTGAGTATAGGGTATTTCTATTACCTCGCCTCCTATAGACTCCATCACCTTGAAGACTTCATCGCGCAAATACTTTTCTGATCCGTATTGCCAATTGTCGCCGTGGATGATATAGTCAGGTTTGTATTTCAACAGATTTGGCACATAGCTCCATTCGTCCTGAGGCACAATCGACGAAACACCTCTAATGTTCTCTATCACATTCTTACGCTGCTCATAAGTCAGATAGGGTAGCCGTTTGTGCGTGGCAATAGCTTTGTCGGTGAACAAGCCAATCATCACATCACCATATTTGGCTCCCTGATTGATGATGTTGATGAGTCCTGGATGCATGATATCACCAATCATGCCAAGGTATACTATTTTTCCCATTTTAGATAATCCTGTTATTCATGCTGCAAAAGTAAGAAAAAAAAAGTAATATAAGAAACGATTTTCGAAAAAGAAGGATGAAAAGGCTTAAAAAATGTTTTCGTTGATGTGGTGTCTTGTGTTTTGTCGTCAATCAGTAGGTGACAACTTTCTTACAGTCTCTGATGTAGGAAATCCCATCATTCCCTATAAACGTTGTTATTTTGTGTTAAATAAACATAAATTATAGTTTTTGTGTACTGTCATCCGCTTTCATAAGAAGAAAAAGCAGTACCTTTGCAGTCCGATTATTGGGGAGAGACTTAGAATCCCCGGAAATGCTGTGTGAATAGCGGCGTCTTTGGCCGGACGAAGCGGTTCGTGAATCAGTGTTTCAGCACGAGTTAGACTTGCAGCCGAG
>JAEEGL014576548.1_pt1 | contig 16222 bp, 18 predicted proteins | sample 9134231 | NCBI WGS metagenome assembly JAEEGL01 (sample SAMN16246548, study PRJNA631951) | gut metagenome | biome: gut microbiome; feature: rumen; material: fiber-attached | host: Bos | place: Iran: Karaj | collected 2018-10
ATAAGTAACGTTCAACATCCATATCTAATAAACGTTCAACAGTAGCTAAAGCGTTGTTGGTATGGATTGTAGATAAAACCAAGTGTCCTGTAATAGAAGCACGTACGGCAATTTGCGCTGTTTCAGCATCACGAATTTCTCCGATAAGAATAACGTTCGGGTCTTGACGTAAGATAGAACGAAGTGCAGCTGCAAAGGTCATACCTATTTCAGCATTAACTTGAACTTGGTTAATACCTTCAATATTCATTTCTATCGGATCCTCAACCGTAATAACATTTGTTTCAGGTTTATTTAATCCTTGTAGAATTGAATAAGTAGTTGTAGATTTACCAGAACCAGTAGCTCCAGTAGTTAGGATAATTCCATTTGGAAGTCCCATCATTCTTTTTATCTTCTCAAGGTTTTTAGGATGGAAACCTAAACTGTCAATACCTTGTAAACTACGAGTATAATCTAAAATACGAATAACGATCTTTTCACCTTCATTAAGTGGTAGTGCAGACACACGCATATCTAGATAAGTATCACCAAACATACCTTTAATCGCACCATCCTGTGGAAGACGAGATTCTGTGATATTCATATTTGCTAATAATTTTAGTCTTGTAGTTAAATTTCTTTCATAAGCTTTAGGAACAAAAGTATAATCCTGACAATCACCATCAATTCTGAATCTAACCATCATTCCTTCTTCACGCGGATCGAAATGAATATCGGATGCATTGTGATTAGAAGCAGATATTATGATATAGTCAGCTATTTGAGTTACGGGAGTCTTAGTAAAATCAAAAGACACCATGAAACTCTCAGTTCCTTTTTGAACACGCTTGACATCAAATTGAACCATCATTTCAACCCCTTTGTCTACTTTCTATGGTATTTTTATCATATTTATTATATAATGAATTTAAGAGAATATCAAGGAAAGAGAGAAAGAATTTATGAAAAAAATTGGAAATAAAGGTTTTGTCCTTGCAGAAACTTTAGTAGTAACGGTTTTTTTAATGACAATTTTTTCAATGATATATTATTACTTCTATCCTTTAATCGGAGAATATGAGAAAAGAGAAGTGTATGATGATGTTGATGGAAAGTATTCTGTTTATTGGCTAAAAAGGATAATTGAGGATTCTGGATATACAATAGATAATTCTACTGATTCTGGTAAAGCAAAAAAGGCAAACTTTCAAAAATATGGTTATTTCCGTTTTGAGTGTAAAGATGTAACAGAAACTGATGAAAAACGTCAAATGTGTCAAACGCTTGTCAACGCTTTACAGGTAGAAGGCTGTACTTCTAAAGGTAATATGTGTAATATCTTTATAACAGCTTACAAAATAGGAGATGGTCTAAATACCAATAGTGGTCCTTACTTCAAAAGATATGTAACATCTAATCTAGTACGTTATAATGAGGATTGTCTTAGTGATAATGATGCAATATGCAAATCTAACTTTAGAACAAAGTGTCAAAGCGAAAAATTTTATGATGATGATAAATGTGACAGTATTGGAGAATCCAAAGTATTTAGTGGAGGATTCCAAGATTATGTAGAATTACTTCCTGATTATAAAACGCCATCTCGTAATGGTGCTGATTACAGAATAATAGTAATTTTTAAACACCGTGCTGATAATAATAACTATTATTCATTCGCAACAATGGAGGTGGGATAAGATTATGAAACGCTTAAATAATAAAGGTATTACTACTATCGAAGTAATAATTTGCTTTATTTTAGTAGTTACAATTTCCGCTTCAATGTTTACAACTATTTCTTCTTTTAATCAAAAACGTATACTTGAACAATATAAAGAAGAAATATATACTTATAAAAATTTATTAACAAAAGAAATGCAAAGTGATTTTATTACAGTAGGGCTAACTAGTGCTAAATATAGTAAAGATATTTCTGCTGATGGATCTACTACAAAACATATTCTTGATTGTGTTATGAGAGATGGTACTAGAAGAAAATTAATTGTAGTGCAGCAATTTGCTAAATCAGCATACCATTCTAATGGGTCTGAGACTAAAAATGATTATTACACAATAAAATATGGTCCACCTGATGATTTAATTGATTATCCAATTCCTAAATTTGGATTTGAAGTTCTTGATAAAGGTACTTCTAAACAAAGAACAGTACAAGACTTTAGTATTAATAACGTTAGAATTGTAATCACTGATACTAATATTTTAGATATTTATATTGGATTCTATCATCCTGAATTAACTACTAGATATGGTATTCAAGTAATTTGTCCAATTAACTATGTTTCTCCAGGAAGAGATCCCGATGCTAGTATAATATCATAATAAAAGAGATTCTATTTAGAATCTTTTTTTATATTATAAAGTGACAAGTGATGTTTAGTTTTAGTATTTTTATAAATATTTTTAATTTTATTTGTTATAATTATTTTAAGGTGATAAGATGTTCAAAAAATTTCTCGATGTAATTAAAGATACTATTAAAGAAGAATATAAATTTATTATTGCTTTGATTATTATTTATTTTATATTTCAAATTCCCCTTAACTATTACATTATAGTAGGTGGAGGAATTAGTGATGTAGAAAGTAGAATTGAAGTAGAGAATAGTAATTCTAGTAAAGGTAGTTTTAATATTAGCTATGTAGAAGAATTGAAAGGAACTCTTCTAACTTATGGATTAAGTTATATAATTCCTACTTGGGAAAGAGAATCTGCGAACGATTATAAATATACTGAAAAAGAAAGTATAGCAGATATTGAATTTAGAAGTGATTTAGACTTAACCGCAGCTAATGAAAAAGCAAAATATTGGGCTTATACATTAGCTAATAAAGAAATCAAAGAAAAGTCATCTAAGATGTACGTTATAACTATCTTGGATGGGAGTGATGGAACTTTAAAAGTACAAGATCAGATACTAAGCATAGACGGAAAAGAGTATGATAATTTACAAGATTATGTTAAGTATATTCAATCTTTAAAAGCAGGTGATGTAGTTTCTATTAAGTTGCTTAGAAATGGTAGAGAAAAAACTGTTAAGACTAAGCTATTTGAAAAGGATGGACGTATTTTAACTGGTGTTGGTATGCAACAAATTATTGAATATGATACTAATCCAAAAGTAAATATTAAGTTTAAAAGAGCAGAATCTGGTTCATCTGGAGGATTAATTACTACTTTAGAAATATATAATCAATTAACTAAAAAAGATTTAACTAAAGGTAAAAAAATAGCAGGTACTGGTACTATTGAAATGGATGGTACTATTGGTGAAATAGGTGGAGTAGAATACAAACTATTAGGAGCTTCTAGAGATAATGCTGAAATATTCTTAGTTCCAGCTAAAAACAATTATAAACAAGCATTAGCTTATAAGAAAAAACATAATTTGAAGATTAAACTAATTCCTGTAAAAGATATTAAAAGTGCAATTTCTAAATTGGAGAGTCTAGAATGAGAATAGGAATAGATTTAGATAATACAGTTTGTAATACACACGAAGAAGTTAATAAGTATAAAGAAAAGTATGCTAAAGATAATAATATAGATATTAGTGAAATAAATAATAATAATGACTATCATGAAGATTTTTTCTCAAAGTATATGATTGAAATATTATCTAATGCTACTATAAAAGACAATGTTTCTGAAGTAATAAAAAGATTAAAAGATAAAGGTAATGAAATATATATAATAACTGCTCGTAGTAATAATTATATTTCTAAAAGAATTGACACTTTAAAACCAACTAAAAAATGGTTAAAAAAGAATAATATTAAGTATGATAAATTAATAGTAAATGTTAATCATGAAGGAAAAGCATTAGCTTGTTTAAAAAATAAAGTAGATATTATGGTAGATGATGATATAATTAATTATGAAGAAATAACTAAGGTAGGAGTAAAGTGTATTCTATTTGATGATTTAAATAGATATGATCTAAATAAAGTTACTAATTGGTTAGATTTAGAAAAAGAAATTGAAAGGAATGATTAAAATGAAAAAAATATTATATGGAGTATTAATATTATTAATAGGAGTTATTACAATTAATGTTAAAGCTGCTAACTATGGATTTAAAGAATTGATTCCAATTAATACTAAGAATACGCTTGTAACTAATAATTTCAGTTATCAACAGTTTTACTATGAAGATGGAGAAATTGTTTTTAAGAATATTAAAAATTTAGCAAATAAAGATTTACCAATTTCTATCTCAATAGCTTTCTTTGATGAAAATAAAAGAAATTTAGGAATAATGAATTATTGTGCTGAAAACGAAGTTTTACAATCAAAAGCTAATAAAGAATATACAATTGATGTTACTAATAGTGATGTAGTTAAAGGCAAGAGTATAAAAGATATTAAATACATTGCTATCTTAACAGATAATATTAATTGTACTAAAGAATCTTCTTTTGAATATGTTGGTTCTTCAATAGATGATATTGGTATGGGTAAAAATAATGAATTAGATAATGACAGCGTTAGATTAATTCACTTAATGGAATTTGTTGGAGGGGTATTATTAATAATATTCTTATATGAATTCTTATTTACTAGAACTTATCAAAACTTTGATGGTAGTGAAGTAAGAGCTGGGTTTAGAAAATATAATAAAGAATTAAAGAAAGAAAGAGAAAGAAAATTAAAAGAGAATCCTCCAAAACCAAAAGAATTTACTAAAGTAAAAACAGATGAAGTTCTAGCTCAAGAAGAACAAGCTAAAAAAGAAGATAAATCAGCTACAGATTTACACAATTTATATAAGTAGGTTAATATGCAAGAAGTAATAGAATTATTAAAGAAAAAAGGATTAACTATTTCCACAATGGAATCATGTACAGGTGGTGGAGTAGTAAATGCTTTAACTAATGTTCCTGGAGCTAGTGAAGTATTACAGTTTAGTGCTGTTACATATTCTAATGAGTATAAAGTAAAAATGGGTGTTTCTAAAGAAATTATTGATAAATATAGTGTTTATAGTATAGAGACAGCTAGAGAAATGGCTTTAAATATTTCTAAGTTTACTAATAGTAGTTTAGGAGTAGGTGTAACAGGTAAACTGTATAGAGTTGATGAAAACAACTTAGTTGGAGATAATAATAAAGTATTTATAAGTATTTATGATTCTTTAAATGATGAATACTTTAATAAAGAAATAATAGTTCAAGATATACCAAGAGAAAAAAATAAAGAATTAATAATAAATACAATAAAAGAATTATTATTAGAAATATTAAGTAGATAATTAGTATCTACTTTTCTTTTGATATGATATAATTATAATTATAATTATAATGATTTATTAATGGAAGGCTTGATAAAATGAAAGATAAATTATTTTATAAAATAGTAAGACCCTTGGTTATACTATATATAAAAGTATGCTATCCTTCTCAAGTGATAGGTCTAAATAATATACCTAAAGAAGGACCAATACTACTTGCGGGTAATCATACTAAATGGTTAGATCCAGTAATGTTAGTTGCTGTTGTAAAAAGACAAGTTCATTTCTTAGCAAAAGAGGAATTGTTTCATGGTATAACAAAGCCTATTGTTAAAGGAATGGGATGTGTTTCAGTAAATAGGAAAATACATGATCATCATGCTTTAGAAGGGGCTGTTGATTATTTAAATTCAGGATTATGTGTTGGTATATTTCCTGAAGGGACAATTAATCGTACTGATGATTTAATTATGCCATTCAAAATAGGAGCAGTTAAAGCTTGCAGTGAGACTAAGGCAAAACTAGTACCATTTGTAATAACTGGTAAATATAAATTATTTAGAAAGAAAGTAAAAATAGAGTTTTTAGAACCAATGACTGTTGGTGATGATTTAGAAAAAGCCAATGAAGAATTAATGAATAAAGTAAGTAAAAAAATAGAGGAGGCAAATAATGGATCATAATACTAATGAAAATATGCCGGTATATAAAATAGCTAAACCTATTTTAGGATTTATTTATAAACTTTGGTATAATCCTAAAATAATTGGTAAAGATAATATACCAGGTAAAGGTTCTTTCCTAATAGTAGGAAATCATGTTCATTTAATGGATCAATGTAATGTTATAGTCGCTACTAAAAGACATATTCATTATTTAGCTAAAATGGAATATTTCGATCCTAATAACAAAGTAGGAAAATTTGCTTGGTTTTTTAGAGGTTCAGGATGTATTCCTGTAGATAGAGAAAATAAAGATACAGAAGCCACTTCTATGGCTATTGAAGTATTAAAAAACAATCATGCTTTAGGTTTGTTTCCTGAAGGAACTAGGAATGCTTTTAAGGAACCAAGAATAAAAGAATTATATGATGAATATGCTCCTGATAATATTTCATATGAAGAATTTTCTAAAAAGATAAAGAAGAATAAAAGAACTCTAACTGAATATTTAATTGAGCTAAGAAATATGCAATTTATTACTCAAGATGAATTTGATGATAATATTTGTAGTGCTGAAGAATTTTTAGATGATTTATTATTGAATCATAGAATTACTTTAGAAGAGTATGTTGATCACTACTTATTACCTTTTAAATTTGGAGCTGTTTCAATGGCTAGTAAGACAAACAGTTGTATAGTTCCTTATGCTATTACTGGTAGCTATAAATTTAGAAGTAAAGATTTAACTATTAGATTTGGTGAACCATTTATGGTAGGAGAAGATTTAGAAAAAGCCAATAATGATCTTCAAGAAAGAATTAAAAGACTTGTTATGGAAAGTCTTAAAAATAATGGTAAATAATGTCAAATAAAGGAAACTAACTATGGTTTAGTTTCTTTTTTATGGTATCATTAAAATGGTGATAGAATGGGAGAAGTTAAACTATATAGAAATATTAATGAATTATTACATCCAGCCATTTCAAAGAAAAATATTAGTAATTATACAATTATCATAGATGAAGATATTTTACCGGTACAAGTTTATTATCCAAAGAAAGTATCTCATATTGAAAAAGTGATTATTTTTATTCATGGAAGTAGTACTATTACAGAGTGTAATTATATGGATATTTATAAATTATTTGCTAAAAATACAGATAGTTTAGTAATAGCCGTTGAATATGATGATGTTAATTATAAGAAGATGTATAAAGATATCTTTAAAACAGTAAGTTTTATACATAAGGGTTTAGTAAGAAATAATATTGATTCTAATAATATAACATTAATAGGAGATTCAACAGGATGTAATATAATAACAGGAATTAATTACTTAAATAAAAAAGAAATAGATATTAAGAAAGAAGTATTGTTCTATCCAGTAATAAGCTTAGATTATGAAAAAGCTAAATATGATTCAATGATTAAGAATAAAGATTTTAATCTAGGAATATTAACTAAATTAAGAAGTTATTATGAAAAGATAGAATATAAGAGTGATAAGTTATTAAAACCATTAGAATTAAAAGACTATGATGGTATTCCTAAAACTTTAATAGTTGTTGGTAAAGTAGATTCTTTAAGAGATGAAGCTAAAGAATACTATGATAAGTTAAATTCAAATAACGAATATAAAGAATTAGAATTTTTAGCTCATGGATTTTTAAAGAAAATGGATAAAGATGTAGAGAAAGAAGTGTTCCAAGAAATTAATAAATTTCTAGGGTAAGACTATTTCTTTTTTTATTTGTTGTGATATAATTAAAATGGTGATAATTATGGAAGCTAAAAGAACTACTAAAAAAGAAATAGTTAAAATGCTATTAAAAAATGCTGAATTAGATTCACAAGATGAAGAAGAATTAATTGATTTACTTATTGATCAACCAATAAGTATTGATGTAGATAAGCAAGAAGAAGCTAAATTAACTTTTGGGGATAAAATGGCTGATAAAGTTAGCGAAAAAGCAGGATCTTGGGGATTTGTTTTTGGATTTGTATTATTTTTGGTATTTTGGGTTATCTTAAATACTGTAATAATGCTTGATGGACAAGAAATAGACCCATACCCATTTATCTTATTAAATCTTGTTTTATCTTGTATTGCAGCTCTTCAAGCACCGATAATCATGATGAGTCAAAATAGACAAGCAGCTAAAGATAGTTTGAGAAACCAAAATGATTATCGTATTGATTTAAAGAGTGAAATTATCTTAGAAGAATTACATGATAAAATTGAATTAATTTTAAAGAATCAAAGAAAAATAATACGTGTTTTGGAGGAAGATGATGAAGAAAGTAAGTAGCTTAATACTTGTACTAATTATTTGCGCTTTCTTTGTAACTGGCTGTGAAGAACAAGAAGTTATTACATCAGGAGGAGAAGAAGTAAACGTTACTAAGATGCGACATAAACATTGTACTAGAGAAGGAACTATTGATACTGGATCTCAAGTAAGTTTAAATTATGATATATATTATACTGGTGAGGCTTTAAATGTTTTAAAATCAGAAGAGAAAGTTATTTCTTCTGATCAAAATGTCTTAACTACATATGAAAATGCTTATAAAAAGATTCATGCTAATTATGAAGGATTAGAGTATTATGATACTGAAGTAGTTCGTGGTGATACTACTGTTACTAGTACCATTATTATTAATTATGACAAAGTAAATATTGATCAACTTTTAGCTATTGAAGGTGAAGAAGATAATATTATTGAAAATGGTGAAGCTAAAGTAGATAAATGGTTAACTCTAGCTAAAAAGTTTGGTACTAAATGTGAAGAAGTAACTGATGAAAAAGAAGAAAATAGTGAGGAATAACCTCACTATTATTTGTTCGGGTAGTTTAATGGATAAAATTCTTCCCTCCGACGGAAGAGATGGAGGTTCGAGCCCTCTCCTGAACACCAAATATTGATATTTATTGGGGATTATGTTATAATATGTCATCGAAATGAGGAATATTATGAAATTATTAAGAGATATAGTTTGTACTAGTACACCATATGGAGAAACTTATACTGATGATTACCTAACAGGTAGTATAGTTATATATGGAGATAAGCTAGAAGGAATGGTATATGATGATGCTAGTTCTTATTTAGTTTTTGGTGAGATTTACCCAGAGGATATAAAAGTTGTTGTCTGTACTGATCATGATGAAAGATTACCTAAAATGTATGAAGGTATGTTAGATGGTAATAAATATTATGGAGATAAATCAGTACTTAATAGATTTGAAGGAATACCGTATGAAGAATGTAAGGTATCACTATATAATCCTAAAGATTACCGAGATGTTGATGATAAAGAAATTACAAAACTTGAAAAAGCTGTATCTTTAAGAAAGAAAGCTCTAGGATGTGAATCAAAAGTTATTTATGAAGATATGTATCCAGAGGAGCAAGTATTTCAAAAGTAATATGATTATGTTATAATTAATGGGTAAGGCCGATTTAGCTCAGCTGGTAGAGCAACTCATTCGTAATGAGTAGGTCAAAGGTTCAAGTCCCTTAATCGGCACCATTTAAGCAAAAAAAAAGAGAATTATTTCTCTTTTTTAGTTTGGTAAAAAGAATCTTTTAATAAACCAAGTATTTTCTTTTCTTACAATAACAAAATCTTGAGTAATATTAGCACTATCATATTTTGATTCAGCATGAAAAGTAATCTCATCTTCATTAAGTTCTCTTACTTTTAGGTTTGTTTCTTTATAAGTTTTAAGTTTTTCTCTAGTATTTTTATTACAATCTGTTGGCATAAAAGCATCTATTTTATCTTCTGCAAAGTTGTCAGTCTCATCAGTATAGACAAATATAAAATCATCTGTATATTTCTTTCTAATTTTTTCTAAAGTAGTAGCACATTCATCTTCTTCAGTATTTTCTACTTCAGTTGTTTGTTTAGGCCAAGCTGGTTCTTCATGCCAATAAGTTGATAAAGCGTACTCCCATAAATCGCCACCAACTTTTAAAGCGGCACTTTCACTTAGAGTATTAGTATCTTCAACTTCATCATCATCAGTTGTTACAAAATCATCAGTATCTTCATAATCAACTTCATCATTCATATAGTTAGGATAAATATAAACTCCTAGTCCAATAGCTGCTAAAGATAAAATAATTATGAAGTACGCAAACAATCTAATTACTTTCATACCATCACCATCATATAGATTATAACACTTAATTAAGGAATACTAACAACAAATAATGCGTTTTACAGTAAATATGATATAATATTTTTGAAGGTGTTATAAATGGAAAAAGAGATCCAAGAAATAATTGATAAAATAAAAGAATTAAAAGGGAAAGAACTAGGTCACTATATAGATAAATTACTTGATGAAAATGATGATAGAATTCTAAAGAATAAAGAAGTCTTATTAGCAATGGCTGAACGTGTAAATGGATTTGGTTATCATCATAGAACAGTTAGAGAAAAGTTTTCATCTATTGGACTTAGTATGCAAGAAGAATTACGTATGCTTGAGAGAGAAAAAACAAAAGAGTTTATTGCGAATAATCCTGAACTATTAGAATTACTTGATATTGCAACTAAATGGTGGGTAGAAGTTATTAAAAAGCCATATTTTGCTAATTACGATAATAAGCAAATTTCTTTGGAAATGCGTGACTATTTTCAATTAGATGCTACTGAGAAAAAAGTAGAAGCAAGTAATAGTAAAAAGCTAACTCCTGAAAAAGAAAAGAAGTTTGTTGAGGTTTTAACTTTTGAAGCAGCTGATGCTATTAGAAGAGATGGATATTGTAATTTAAGGGCTGATACTTATGGCTTTGATATTTTAGCTAGAGCTTTAGAAGCAGCAAATTTGAGAGTATCTTTTCCTAAAAAACTTAATATGAAAATTACTAAAGATAGTATTGAATTAGCTAGTAGTAGAGGGGCTTGGGATGTTGTTTATGAGCTTCCTAAGAAAGAAGAGAATAATACTAAAAAGATATAACCACTTAAGTGGTTTTTATTTTACTGTCAAATAGCCTAATTTTTACACTAGTAAATTTTTATTATGTTATAATAAATTTGTAGATTATGATTAGGAGGATATATATGTTTGAATTAAAAGGAAGAGTAGCTGTTATAACTGGAGCTTCTAGTGGTTTAGGAAAACAAATGACTAGAGCATTTGCTAAACAAGGAGCAGACTTAGTTATTTTAGCTAGAAGACTAGAAAGATTAGAAGAATTAAAAGAAGAATTAGAAAAAGAATACGAAGGAATAAAAGTATTACCAATTAAGTGTGATGTAACATCAACAGAAGATATTAATGCAGCAGCAGCTAAAGCAAAAGAAGTATATGGTAAAGTTGATATTTTAGTAAACTGTGCTGGATCTGCTAAAAACGCAGGAGTACTTACTATGACAGATGATGAATGGGATTTCACAATTTCTACAGATCAAACTTCTGTATTTAAGATGACTCGTGCTTTTGCTAATATTATGAAAGAAAATAATTATGGAAGAATTATCAATATTGCTTCAATGTATGGATTAGTAGGTAATACTGCACTTGATACAGTAGCTTATCATTCATCTAAAGGAGGAGTTGTTAACTTCACTAGAGCGGTAGCTGCAGAACTTGCTAAATATAATATTACTTGTAATGCAATTTGTCCTGGATACTTTGATACAGAACTTACTCATGATACATTAATTACTGATGATTTTACTGCTTATATGAAAGCAACAGTACCACTAGGAAGATATGGACATGAAGGAGAATTAAACGCTGGAGCTATTTTCTTAGCAAGTGATGAAGCAAGTTATGTAACAGGAGTAATTCTACCAATTGATGGTGGTTATACAGCTGTTTAATAAAAAAATAAAACTGTAAATATTAATTTTACAGTTTTTTTTTGCATTTGTGGTATAATATATCCAGGTGATATTATGATTATTAGAAAAGCTATATCAGAAGATATTGATAATGGTTTATTGGATGTGTTTATTGAAGGTTACAGATATCATTGTCATGGTCGACCCGATATCTTTAGTAATAAAAGTGATGATGCTTTGAATGATGATTTAAAGCATATGGTTCCATCTGATAATATCTTAGTCATTGAAGAGGATGGAAAGATTGTTGGTTATATTGCTTATGAAATTAGAGAAAAGCATGCTAAAACTATGTGGGTAGATCAACTTGTAATCTCTGAAGATTGTCGTGGAAAAGGCTATGGAAAAGAATTAATGAATAAAATAGATGAAATAGCTAAAGAAGAAAACTGTGAACGTATTGAATTAGAATGTTGGGCTTTTAACGAAAATGCACTAGGAATGTATGAACATTTAGGTTTCGGAGAGCAAAGAGTAAAATTAGATAAGAAAGTAAGGTAGAAAACGGATGATTAATAATGATAATAGATTTGGATATTTGAGAGTAGAATCTTTGGAAGACTTAGAGGAAAAATATCGTGCTTTAATAGATGAAAGAGATAGTTGTGAAAGATTTCTACAAAGAAAAAATGTTCGAAGTGAAGCTAAAACTGATATTTATAATGACATTATGTATTTAAATGATATTATTAGTTATATTGAATTATTAATTAATGAGAAAAGAGATCAAAAAACTATGTAATTTGATATCTTTTTTTTATGATGCTTTAGATTAGATTGATGTAAAGGAGGTAATTACCTTCTTTTTTCTTTGCTTTTATATGATATAATGTAGTAAGAATAGGGAATGGTGTTTATGAAAGAAAATCGTTATTATGCTATGACAATTGATGAAGTTTTTAAGAAATTTCAAGTAGATGAGAATGGTTTAAGCTCTAGAGAAGCTTTAAAAAGAATTAATAAACATGGTAAGAATGAATTGCCTAAAAAAGAAAGAGATAGTATTTTTAAAATCTTTTTCATGGAAATATTAGATCCAATAGTATTACTTCTAATAGTTGCAATTATTGCTTCATTAGTAGTTGGAGAAGTAGTAGATGCTTTAGCTATTGTCTTTATAGTATTAGTTGATTTAATAATTGGTACTTATGAAGAAAATAAAGCTAATACTACAGTAGAAGCATTAGCTAATTTAGTCCCTGAAAAAGTAAAAGTAGATCGTGATGGAAAAGAAGTATTAATAGATGCGAAAGATTTAACAGTAGGAGATTATGTATACTTAGAATCAGGAGATAAGATAAGTGCTGATTTAAGACTAGTTGAAGCTCATAATTTTACTGTTGATGAATCAATTCTTACTGGTGAAAGTATAACTATTGAGAAGAATGCTAAGATGTTAGCTAATAAAGAATTAGCAATTACTTCACAAACTAATATGGTTTTTGCTGGTACTAGTGTAGTTACTGGTAGAGCAAGAGCTATTGTAGTAGGTGTTGGATTAAATACTGAAATAGGTAAGATTGCTAATACATTAAATGAAACTGTAGAAGAGAAGTCACCTCTTACTATTAGAGTAGATAAATTCTCTAAACAGATAAGTATATTAATTGGAATACTATCAGTTATATTAGCTATTCTATTATTTAGTAAAGGATTACCTTTTCAAGAAGTATTAGTATCAGTAATAGCTCTTGCGGTATCTGCTATGCCTGAAGGATTACCTTTAGCTTTAACTATGGCATTAACTATTGCTTCAAATATGATGGCTAAAAGAAAAGTAGTTGCTAAAAAATTAAATTATGTTGAATCACTTGGTAGTTGTACAGTAATTGCTAGTGATAAAACAGGTACACTTACTGTTAATGAACAAACTGCTAAGAAGATAGTATTACCTAATGATTTAGAATATGCGGTTTCAGGTTCTGGTTATTCAGTAGATGGTAGTGTTGCTGGACAAAAATTAAATTATGCTAAAGAGATAGCTAAATTAGGAGTTATTAATAATGAAGCTAAGTTTAGTAAAAAAGAACAAATAGGAGATTCTATAGATATAGCATTCTTAGTTTTAGGTGAAAAGATGAAAACTAAGACTAATGATATTAAAATATTAGAAACTATTCCATATGAATCTGAAAATAAGTATTCAGCAGTATTCTATGAAAAAGATGGAGAAACTTATTGTACTATTAAAGGTTCATTAGAAGTAGTAATGTCTTATTGTAATAAAATTAATTTTAGAAAAGATTTTAATTCTAAGAAAATAGAAGATCAAAATGAACAATTATCAAGTGATGGATATAGAGTTATTGCACTTGCAAACGGAAAAATAAAGAGAAAAGATGATTATTCTGAAAAAGATATTAAAGAATTAACTTTCATGGGATTAGTTGGATTTATTGATCCTATTCGTAAAGAAGCTGTTACTGCTATTAAGAGATGTAGTAGTGCTGGTATAAAGGTATTAATGATTACTGGAGATCACCCTTTAACAGCTTTTAAAATAGCTAAAGACTTAAAATTAACTAATACTTATGATGAAGTAACTACTGGTATGGAAGTAGAAGAGTATTTAAAGAAGGGTGAAAAAGCTTTCGATAAATTTGTAATAAGTAAAAAGATATTCACAAGAGTTACTCCTATGGAAAAATTAAAAATAGTTGAGTCTTTAAAAAGACAAGGAGAATTTGTCGCAGTTACTGGTGATGGAGTAAATGATGCACCAGCATTAAAAGTTGCTAATATAGGTATTGCTATGGGTAGTGGTACTGATATAGCCAAAGAGACTGCTAAAATGATTGTTATTGATGATAATTTTAGATCAATAGTAAATGGTGTATTAGAAGGAAGAGTAGCTTATGCTAATATTCGTAAGATTACTTATTTCTTAATATCTTGTGGATTAGCGGAAGTATTATTCTTTGCATTATCAATTGCTTTTAACATGCCTATGCCATTAGTTGCTATTCAATTACTTTGGTTAAATGTGGTAACTGATGGAATTCAAGATATTGCTTTATCTTTTGAAAAAGCAGAAGATGATGTTATGAAGAAACCTCCTAGAGATCCTAAAGAAAGTTTATTTGATAAGAATTTATTTAGTGAAATAATAGTATCAGGATTATTTATTGGTATTGTTGTATTTGCACTATGGTATTATTTATTAAATGTAGTTCATATGGAAACTAGTATTGCTAGAGGATATACAATGGCATTAATGATTATAATTCAAAATATTCATGCCTTTAATTGTCGTAGTGAAGATAAGAGTTCATTTAGTATTCCTTTAGCATCTAATTCAATATTTGTAATAGGTGTATTAGGTTCAATGATTTTAGGAATAGCTGTATTAGAAGTTGACTTCTTAACAGTATTCTTAAAAACTGCTCATGTTCCAGGACTTCACTTATTCTATTTAGTATTATTAGGATTAACTATTTTAGTAGTAATGGAATTATATAAAAAGATTAAATATTCAAAGAAAAAATAAATTATGTTATAATATTAGAACGATGGGAGTGGATTAATTTTTTATGGAAATAGAAATTAATGAAACTAAAATAATAGATCAAATTAGATGCTTGGGTATAGATATGATTGATAAAGCTCAGAGTGGACATCCTGGTATTGTTTTAGGTGCTGCACCTATTATTTATACCTTATATGCTCATCATTTGAATTTTGATCGTAATCATCCAGAATATTTTAATAGAGATAGATTTGTAATGTCTGCAGGACATGGATCTGCTTTATTATATGCAACTTTACATATGGCAGGATTTGATATTAGTCTAGAAGATTTGAAGAATTTTAGACAGATAGATTCAATTACACCAGGACATCCTGAATATGGTGTAACACCTGGAGTTGATTGTACTACAGGACCTTTAGGACAAGGTATCGCAACAGCTGTTGGTATGGCTATGGCAGAGGCTAATTTAAGAACTAGATATAAAGATGTAATAGATTATTATACTTATGTTTTATGCGGTGATGGAGACTTAATGGAAGGTATTTCATATGAAGCTGCTTCACTTGCAGGAACATTAAAGTTAAATAAGTTGATTGTCTTATATGATTCAAATAATGTTTGTTTAGATGGTAAAACATCTGATTCATTTACAGATAATGTTTCAATGAGATTTGTAGCTCAAGGATGGAATGCTATTACTGTAGAAGAAGGAGATAATGTAGAAATTATCTCTAAGGCAATAGAAACTGCAAAGAAGAGTACTGATAGACCAACTATTATTGAAATTAAAACAACTATTGGTAAATATTCTCAATTAGAAGGAACTAATAAAGTACATGGTTCTCCTTTAAAGAAAGATGATATTACAAAGATTAAAGAGAAATTAGGATTCAGAGATATTCCGTTCGCAGTAAGCCAAAACTCTATGGATGAAATGCAAACACTTATTGATTCTAGATGTGTTGATTTAAATGATAAATTCTTAGAAAAAGTAGA
>JAEEGL015240586.1_pt1 | contig 16222 bp, 11 predicted proteins | sample 9134231 | NCBI WGS metagenome assembly JAEEGL01 (sample SAMN16246548, study PRJNA631951) | gut metagenome | biome: gut microbiome; feature: rumen; material: fiber-attached | host: Bos | place: Iran: Karaj | collected 2018-10
CAGGGGAGCTGGACTCCTGTCCGCATTGCTCACTGTGGAGGAAGGCGGTGTCTGTCTAGGCAGGATCGAGATTTTAAGAGACTTGTACCGGCTCGGAGTCCGCATGCTGACCCTGACATGGAACTATCGGAACGAATTGGCTTATCCCAACTCGGATTATACGCCGGGAATGCCTGAAGATGAAATGAAGAGAGCCCGGGACAGCAGGATCCCCGAGACCGAGCGCGGGCTGACCGAAACAGGAATCGTATTTGTCCGCGAGATGAACCGGCTGGGCATGATCATCGACTGTTCGCATTTGGGTGATGCCGGTTTCTATGACGTCATCAAATATTCCGAAAAACCGATCGTATGCTCACATTCCTGCGCGAGAGCGCTGTGTTCTCATGTCCGGAATATGACGGATGACATGCTCAAGGCCCTGAAAGAGAACGGAGGCGTCGTCGGTATCAATTACAATCCACCATTCGTCACAGATGAAGACCGGACGGTGGGCGTCGAGGACCTGGCCGATCACATCTTCTATATCCGTGATCTGATCGGGATCGATCAAATCGGATTGGGTTCGGATTATGACGGTATCTCCAATAAGAAACTGTCGATCAAAACAGCCGCTCAAATGGGTGAGCTGATCGATGAATTGAGCCGGAGAGGGCTTTCAGACAGCGATATCGACAAAGTGACTCACGAGAACGTGCTGCGTGTTTTCAAAGACAATTTTGGGGCATGACGTAAGAAAAAGGCGGGCTGCATTTTCTGATGCAGCCCGATGTTCATAACTCGAATGAACCTTCATATACGACTGTTGCGCCTCCCGTCAGGGTGACGCTTTTTTTGTCATAATTCACTGTCAGCTCGCCGCCGGAAAGTGTCACTCGGATGTCTTTTCCGGGTTCGCAATAACCGTTTTCAACGGCCGCCACGGCCGCGGCGCAAGCGCCGGTACCGCAGGCCAGTGTTTCACCGCTTCCGCGTTCCCAGACCCGCATACGTAGCGTATGACTGTTTACGACGCGAACGAATTCGGCATTGACACGGTCGGGGAAATAGGAGGAGTACTCGAACTCTGGCCCGATCTTTTCCAGATCCAGCGTGTCGATCGAATCGCAAAAAACGACGCAATGAGGGTTGCCTACAGACACGCAAGTGACCAGATATTCCTGGCCGCCTATGGTTAGCGGGCTGTTGATCAGTTTTTCTTTCCGGGTCTTGACCGGGATGTCCTTGGAGAGCAGGGAAACGGTGCCCATATCGACTTCGACCGAGCTGACGAGTCCGTCCCGTTCGAACAGACGGAGCGTCTTGATCCCGCTGGGCGTCTCGACGGTCATGACCTCTTTTTTTACGATGCCTTTGTCGAACAGATATTTGGCAATGCACCGGATGTTGTTTCCGGCCATTTTGCCTTCGCTGCCGTCGCGGTTGAAACTCCGCATTTTCACATCTGCCGAGTCTGAGTGCTCCATGAGCACGATCCCGTCCCCGCCGATGCCGTAGTGAGGGCGGCACAGACTGACGCACAAGGATTCGGGATTCTGGATTTTTCCGTCGAAGTTTTCGATGAAAATATAATCGTTTCCGCCATCCTGCATTTTGGTAAAGGCGATCTTGGTCCGTTCAGTCCGCATCGCGTTGATGTTGACGAGTTCGGTGTTTTTTTCGTTGAAACGGCTCTCGATGATGTCTGCCAGCGCATTGGCCGTGTCGAGTGAGGTCAGGCAGGGAATGCCCAGCTGCATAGCCCTTCTGTGCAAAGCGATATAATCTCCCATGGTATCGTCCTTGACAGCGCCGGTGTAGATGATATAGCACAGTTCACCTGCTTCCATGAGCTGGTGGATCTGATCGCTTTGCGTGGCATTCTCCACGGATTTGACAGGGATACCTAGCTGGGAAACGGCTTCTGCCGTTCCGCTGGTGGCATAGAGATGGAGTCCCAACTGGTAAAGCCTTCTGGCCAGCGTCAGGATATCCTGATAGTCCGCTGTTTCGACAGAGAGCAGCACGCCTGTCTTTCTGTTGTCATGAGGGGAGGGAACGACGAAGCCCGCGGCTGTCAGGCCCTTGAACATGGCCTCGGCCAGTGTTCTTCCGATACCCAAAACTTCTCCGGTCGATTTCATCTCCGGACCCAGTATGGAGTTTGCGTCGTTGAGTTTTTCGAAAGAAAACACAGGGACTTTGACGGCATAGTAGGGCGGCGTGCGGTGAAGACCGGACGCATATCCCAAGTCGCTGAGCTTGGCCCCAAGCATGATCTGAGAAGCGATATGGACCATCGGGACGTCCGTGACTTTGCTGATGTAAGGGACTGTCCGGGATGCTCTGGGATTGACTTCGATCACGTAGAGCTCACCCTGATAGATGAGATACTGGATGTTGACGAGTCCTTTGGTTCCCAATGCCAGCGCCAGTTTCTGCGAAACTTCGCAGATACGGGTCAATGATTTGTCGTCCAGATTGTAGGGAGGATAGACTGCGATCGAGTCGCCCGAGTGAACGCCGGCACGTTCGATATGCTCCATGATGCCGGGGATCAGGACGGATTTGCCGTCCGAGATCACGTCGACTTCGAGTTCGGTCCCGGGCATGTATTTGTCCACAAGAACAGGATTTTCGATACCGCCTTTGAGGATGCTCTTCATGTATTTTTTCGTCGAAGCGTCATCCCGGGATATGCACATATTCTGTCCGCCGATCACGTAGCTGGGCCTGAGCAATACGGGATAGCCCAGATCGTTGGCCGCTGCCAGCGCTTCATCCAGCGTCTTGACGGCATGACCGCGGGGTCTGCTGATCCGGAACTGCTCCAGAAGCTGATCGAAACGTTCGCGGTCTTCGGCGATGTCGATACTGTCTGCGGAAGTGCCCAGAATGCGGACGCCCTGCTGATCCAGAAAATGGGTCAGCTTGATGGCGGTCTGTCCGCCGAAGGCGACCACGACGCCGATCGGCTTTTCCACATCGATGATATTTTGAACGTCTTCCCGACATAAGGGCTCGAAATAGAGTCTGTCTGCCGTGTCGTAATCTGTTGAAACGGTCTCCGGGTTGTTGTTGACGATGACGACGTCATAGCCCATTTCCCGCAGCGTCCAGACGCAATGGACGGAACTGTAGTCGAATTCGATGCCCTGGCCGATCCGGATCGGACCCGAACCCAATACGACGACGACGGGTTTTCCGCTTCTTTCGAACGTGCGGGACTCGCACATGTCATCGAAGCAGGAATAGAAATAGGGAGTCTCAGCCGCGAATTCTGCGCCGCAGGTGTCGACCATTTTGTAGGACATTTTCATTCCGGGCAGATGCTTGTCTCCACTGATGCGGGAGAGGGCTCCGTCCGTATAGCCCCACTTTTTGCCGGTCAGATAATCTTCCCGGGACATCGGATGATCCTGAATTTTCAGTTCAAACCGGGCCATGCCGGCCAGTTTGTTCAAAAACCAGAGGTCGATCATAGTCAGATCGTGGATGCGTTCGGGCGTATAACCGGATTTCAAAGCTTCGAAAACGGTAAAGATCCGACGGTCGTCCTGTGCTTTCAGCCGATCCTCCAGACTGTCTTTCGACACGGGTTCTGCATTGAGCGTGTCCAGCGAGATCTCGGCTCCGCGTATGGCTTTCATCAAAGCCATCTCGAAAGAGGGAGCGATCGCCATGACCTCTCCGGTGGCTTTCATCTGCGTGCCCAGTTTCCGGCTGGACGTCGCGAATTTATCGAAAGGCCACTTGGGAAACTTGACGACGACGTAGTCCAGCGCAGGCTCGAATGCCGCGCACGTTTTGCCTGTGATCTCGTTCCGGATCTCGTCCAGTGAATACCCCAGCGCGATCAGCGTGCTGATCTTGGCGATGGGATAGCCTGTGGCCTTGGAGGCCAGGGCAGAGGAACGGGAAACACGAGGGTTGACTTCGATGACGGCATATTCGAAACTGTCCGGATTCAGTGCGAACTGACAGTTGCATCCGCCCACGATCCCGATCTTTTCGATGATCTGCAAAGCGGCGGAGCGCAGCATCTGATATTCTTTGTCAGCCAGCGTGAGGGCGGGAGCGACCACGATCGAGTCGCCTGTATGGATCCCGACTGGGTCCAGATTTTCCATGGAACAGACGGCGATCACGTTGCCCAGACCATCCCGCATGGTTTCAAATTCGATCTCTTTCCAGCCGGAAATACAGCGCTCGACCAGGATCTGGGTGATGGGGGACATGTCCAGTCCCTGGCTGGCGATCTCGCAGAATTCTTCTTCGTTCTGTGCGATCCCGCCGCCCGTTCCACCCAGCGTATAGGCGGGCCTCACGATGACCGGAAAACCGATCTCGCGCGCGATTATCAAAGCGTCTTTCAGGCAGGTCGCGGTCGCGGAGGGAATGACAGGCTGACCCATTTCGGAAAGCGTTTCCCGGAACAGTTCGCGGTCTTCCGCTTTTTCGATGGCCGAGATATCCGAGCCCAGCAAGCGGACACCGAATTCTTCCAGCGTGCCGTCTTTGCACAGTTTCATGGCCAGCGTCAGACCCGTCTGACCGCCCAGACCGGCCAACAACCCGTCCGGACGCTCTTTGGCAATGATGCGTCTCAATGTTTCTTCTGTCAGAGGTTCCAAGTAGATGGCATCTGCCAGATGCTTATCTGTCATGATGGTCGCGGGATTGGAATTGACGAGGATGGTATAGATGCCTTCCTTGCGCAATACCCGGCAGGCCTGAGCGCCCGCGTAGTCAAATTCGGCAGCCTGCCCGATGACGATCGGGCCCGAACCAATGACCAGCACTTTTTTGATGTTTTGATCCAGCGGCACGTCAGTCACCTCCCATCATGGCGAGAAAACGGTCGAACAGAAATTCGGTATCATGAGGGCCGGAAGAGGCTTCGGGATGGAACTGGACCGTGAAGCAGTTCAGGTCGGGGTAGTCGATCCCTTCGCAGCTTTGGTCATTGGCATTGAGATAGCTGATCTGCCCGATCCCTTTCATGGATTCCGAGATGACGGCATACCCGTGGTTCTGACTGCTCATGAAAGTTCTGGAGCCGTCTGCACGTTTGACGGGCTGATTGCCGCCCCTGTGACCGTATTTCAGTTTCATGGTCCGGCCGCCCATGGCCAGTGCCGTCAGCTGATGGCCCAGACAGATCCCGAACATGGGAACGCGTCCGATCAGCTTTTGAATCTGAGCAATCTCAAAGATGTTTTCCGCAGGATCCCCGGGACCGTTGGACAGCATGATGCCGTCCGGATGGAGGGCGAGGATGTCCTCGGCTTTCGTGTCGTGAGGCACGACCGTGACCCGACAGCCCCGTTTCTGCAGGTTGCGGATGATATTCATTTTAGCTCCGTAGTCGATCAGGACCACGTGATATTTCTCGGTTTGAGCGGCAGGGAAGACCTCCGGATGTTTCCGGCTGACTTTTGCAACGACCTCTTCGACGCGGTAGTCTTGGATCGGTTGCAGATCCTTGGGCACTTCCTTGCAGATTTTTGCATTCATGACGCCGGACTCACGGATGATCTTGGTGATCTCGCGCGTGTCCACGCCGCAGATCCCGGGGATATGACGTTCTTTGAGAAAACGGTCCAGATCGTATTCGCTCCTGAAATTGGAGGGATGAGGACACAGTTCCCGGACGACATAGCCGGAAGCAAAACAAGCCCCTTCGAAATCATCGGGTATGACGCCGTAATTTCCGATCAGGGGGAATGTCTGCAATATGATTTGACCTGCGTAGCTCGGGTCGGTCAGGGTCTCCAGATAACCGACCATGCCGGTCGTGAAGACCAGTTCGCCCGTGCTGTCCGAGGGGTCTCCGATGGAGACGCCCTCAAAGACTTTTCCGCAGGATAGAACGAGATAGGCTTTTTCCATAGCTTCAGTCAGAAAGAGTAGCGGCCATGACGGCTTTGATGGTATGCATGCGGTTTTCCGCTTCGTCGAAAACGATGGATGCGGGGCTCTCGAATACTTCGTTGGTGACTTCGAGAGATTCGAGTCCGTATTTCTTGTAGATCTCGAGTCCGTTTTCCGTCTCCAGATCGTGGTAGGCGGGCAGACAGTGCATGAATCGGCATTGCGGTCCGGCCATGTTCATGATCTTTTGGTTGACCTGGTAGGGAAGCAGCGCCTTGATTCGCTCGTCCCATACGGATTCGCTCTCGCCCATGGAGACCCAGATATCTGTGTAGATGACGTCCGCACCGGGGACGGCTACGGCCGGATCCTCGATGAATTCAAGCGTCGCACCGGTCTCTTTTGCGATGGCTTGGCAGGTTTCAACAAGTGCCGGGTCAGGAAAAAAGGCTTTCAGTGCGCAGGCTACGAAATGCATGCCCATTTTGGCGCAGCCTACCATCAGCGAGTTGCCGGTGTTGAACCGTGCGTCTCCCATGTATACGAGCTTTTTGCCGCGGTATGTGCCGAAATGTTCACGGATCGTGAGCAGGTCTGCCAGCATTTGTGTCGGATGGAATTCATCTGTCAACCCGTTCCAGACTGGAACGCTGGCATATTTGGCCAATGCCTCGACTCTCTCCTGTCCGAAACCGCGGTATTCGATGCCGTCGAACATACGTCCGAGCACGCGTGCGGTATCCGCGATAGATTCCTTTTTGCCCAGTTGAGATGCTTTCGGATCCAGATAGACGGCATGCATGCCTAAATCGGCAGAGGCCACTTCAAAGCTGCACCGGGTCCTCGTGCTGGTCTTTTCAAAGATCAGCGCGACGTTTTTGCCTTCGCACAGCCGGTGGCTCACGCCCTTCTTTTTTTCATCTTTCAATTTCGCGCTCAGATCGATCAGATATTCGATCTCTTCGCTTGAAAAATCCAACAGTTTCAAAAAATTTCTGCCTTTGAGCGTCATATGTTCACCCCGGGTTGCAGGCGTCTTTGATGACCTGTACGGCTTTCATCAAAAGATCGTCCGGAATATTGAGAGCAGGGAGCAGTCTGACTTTGTCCTTGGCTGTCAGGCAGAGAACCCCTTTCTGGATGCACTCGGACACGACGTCCGAGGCTTTTTTGACTGTCTTGATGCCGATCATGAGACCCATGCCGCCGACGGATTCCACACCCGGAGCGCCGGTCAGGGCCATTTTTACCATGTCGCCTTTCCGTTTCACGTCCTGGAGAAAAGCGTCATTCAGCCTGGAAAGGATGCTGACGCCGCCAGCACAGCAGACGGGATTGCCGCCGAAGGTGGAACCGTGGTCTCCGAACCCCAGCACGTTTTCGACTTTTTCTCCGAACAGGCAGGCACCCAAAGGAAGCCCGCCTCCCAGACCTTTGGCCGTGGATACGAGATCCGGCACTATGTCATAGTTCATATAGGCATACAGTTTGCCCGTCCGTCCGTTGCCTGTCTGCACCTCGTCCACGATGAGCAAAACGTCGTTTTCTTTGCAATATGCGGCGACAGACTGGACGTAGGCTTTGTCCAGAACGTTCACGCCGCCCTCGCCCTGTATGCATTCGATCAGGACGGCACTGGCCTTGGAGGAGCGGATCAGATTGATCGTTTCATCCGTTTGATTGGGTTCGGCATAGACGAAGCCGGGAGTCAGCGGCTGGAAAAGCTCGTGATAGTGCTCCTGACCGGTCGCGGCAAGCGTGGTGACGGTCCTTCCGTGAAACCCGTTTTTGAGCGTGACGATCGTCGGGGATTCGATCCCGTGCTTGTCCTGCGCATATTTGCGGGCTGTCTTGATGGCGCATTCATTGGCTTCGGCACCCGAATTACCGAAAAAGACCTTTTTCATGCCGGTCTTTTCGCACAGCATTTGCGCCAGACGCATGCAGGGATCCGTGTAATACAGATTGGACGTATGCTGGACCAGACCCAGCTGAGCCGTGACGGCCTGGATCCACTCATCGTCTCCGATACCGAAAGCCGTGACGCCGATGCCGCTGCCCAGATCGATATAGGTCTTTCCGTCCGCATCTTTGAGCAGCGATCCTTTTCCGGACACCACGTGGACGGGGAAGCGGGCATAGGTGTGCGCGATATAGGTCTTGTCTAGCGCTTGATAATCCATGAAAAAATCCTCAATCCGATTGTTTTTCTTTGTTTCCGACGACCATGGTGCCGGCGCCTTCGTCCGTCAGCAGCTCCATGAGAATGGAGTGAGGGACGCGGCCGTCCATGATGATGACACTCTCGACGCCCCGGTTGATGGCATCGATGCAGCATTCCACTTTCGGGATCATGCCGCCTGCGATGACTTTGTCTTCAAACAGTTTCAAGGCATCTGCAACGGACAGTTCGGGGATCAGGGTGGAAGGGTCGTCCTTGTCCCTGAGTACACCGGCGATGTCCGTCATCATGATCAGACGGGCTGCGCCCAGGGCGCCTGCAATGAAAGCGGCTGCCGTGTCGCCGTTGATGTTGTACGTATTGCCTGCGTCGTCGCAGCCGATCGTGGAGACAACAGGAATATAACCTCTGTCCAAAAGGTCCATGATGGGCTGGATATTGACGTCTGTGATCCTGCCGACATAACCCAGTCTCGGGTCTTTCATTTCGGCTTTGATGAGTTTGCCGTCCAGACCGGAGATCCCCATGGCTTTGCCGCCGTGGAGTTCGAGCAGATTGACCAGACTCTTGTTGATTTTTCCGGCCAGGACCATCTGGACGATATCGACCGTTTCCTTGTCCGTGACCCGCAGTCCGTCCACGAACTCGGGCTGTTTGCCGAGTTTGCTCATGAGATCCGATATTTCGGGTCCGCCGCCGTGGACGAGGACGACCTTGACGCCGACCAGCCACAGAAGTACGATATCTTCCATGACCTGCTGGCGGAGCTGGTCGCTGACCATGGCGTTGCCGCCGTATTTGACGACGACGATCTGTCCGTTATATTGGCGGATGTAGGGGAGTGCGCCGGTCAGCACTTTGGCGCGGTCAGCATTGGATAGCTGTATATGTTCCATGATTGAATTCCTTTTTCAGGTCCTGTAGTCGCCGTTGATCTTGACGTATTCGTAGGTCAGGTCGCATCCCCATGCGCTGGCGCATGCATTTCCTTCGCCCAGCGTGACCAGGATGTCGATCTCTTCCTTCGAGAGGATTTCGGACGCGAATTCTTCGGAGAAGGGCACGCCCGAACCGTTTCTGCAGACTTCGATGCAGCCGGCTTCGGATTTGAAGGATACTCCGACCGATTTGACGTCCACGTCCGCGCCGCTGTAGCCGATGGCACACAGCACGCGGCCCCAGTTTGCGTCTGCGCCGAACATCGCGGCTTTGGTCAGACTGGAGGAGATGACGCTCTTTGCGACTGTTTTGGCCGTCTGAAGATCCTTGGCTCCGGACACGGTGCATTCCAGCAGTTTGGTCGCGCCTTCGCCGTCCCCGGCGATGGCCCGGCACAGATGGACCGTGACCGTGTTGAGCGCTTTCATGAAGACTTTGAAATCCTCGCCGTCTTCAGTGATCTCTTTGTTTCCGCTCAACCCGTTGGCCAGCAGGACGACCATGTCGTTGGTGGACGTATCCCCGTCGACGGAAATCATATTGAATGTGTTTTGAATATCTGTAGATAGGGCTTTCTGGAGCATGGAAGGCGAAACGGAGGCGTCCGTCGTCAGGAAGACCAGCATGGTGGCCATGTTGGGATGGATCATGCCGCTGCCTTTGGCGATGCCGCCTAAATGACAGATCTTGCCGTTCAGTTCGAATTCAATGGCGATCTCTTTCTTTTTGGTATCCGTGGTCATGATGCCTTCACAGGCGTCTGAACTGCCAGAGGAGGACAAGGAAGAGACCAGCGGACCGATGCCTGCTTGGATCGGATCGATGTCCAAAGGCTGACCGATCACGCCGGTAGAGGCCACGAGAATGTCCCCTGGCTCCGTGCCCAGCGCCTTGGCTGTCAGTTCGCACATGGCTTCGGCGATCTCGATTCCGTTGGCATTGCACGTGTTGGCGTTACCGCTGTTGCAGATCAGGGCTTTGGCTTTTCCGTTTGCGAGATGCTTCTTGGTCACCTCCAATGGAGCGCCCTTGACCAGATTCTGCGTATAGACGGCGGCACCCGATGCCGGGACGTCTGACACGATCAGTGCGAGGTCTTTTTTGGAATGATTTTTGCGGATCCCGCAATGGATGCCGGATGCTTTGAAGCCTTTCGCGGCGCACACGCCGCCTTCGATCAATTTCATTTGCTTTCTCTCCTTAAGACCAGGCCGGTCGTTTCCGGCAGGCCGAGTAAGATGTTCATATTCTGAATAGCCGCACCAGAAGCGCCTTTGCCCAGATTGTCATAGCGCGCGGTGAGCAGGATCCGTTCCTCGTTGCCGAGGACGGACAACACCATGTCGTCCGATCCTGCAAAATCGTTGGACGGGAGCATGGGATCCTCTTGATCCTCATAGCGGATCAGGGGCCCTTCGTAATAGTTTTTGTAAACGTCCTTGACGTCCTGTACCGACCCGCGGATCCAGGAAGCGAACACGGGGACCGTGACGGTCATGCCGGCATAAAAATCCGATACAATCGGGCAGAAGACGGGCGTTTGCGAGATCTTTGCATAGCGGACCATTTCGGGCAGATGCTTGTGATTCTGAGTCAGCGCATACTGCCTGGGTGCGTCGAGCGACGGATCTCTGTTCGCGTCCTCATAGGATTCGATCATTTTCTTGCCCCCTCCCGAATAACCGGTCACGGAAAAGGCGGAAAGGGAAACGTCCGGAGACAGCAGCCCGGATGAAACCAGCGGGGCGACCAGGGCGATGAAGCCCGATGCGTGACAACCCGGGTTGGCGATCCTTGTGGCCTTTTGGATCTTCGAGCGCTGATCTTTCAGCTCGGGAAAACCGTATGTCCAAAGGGGATCGACCCGGTGGGCTGTGCTCGTGTCTATGATCTTCGTTTTTTCGGTCACGAGCTCCATGGCCTCGACCGCGGCCTGGTCCGGAAGGCATAGAAACGTGACGTCCGACTCCAGCATGGCTTCTTTCCGGGAAAGGGCGGCTTTCCGGAGTTCTTCTGGCAGCGTGATCAGTTCGATGTCCGGTCTCGCTTCCAGCCTTTCCTGGATCCGGAGCCCGGTCGTTCCGGCGCGTCCGTCTATAAATACTTTAGTCATTTTCGAGTAATTCCAGTGCTTGTTTGATTTGTTCTTCTACAGAGCCGACGGAGGTGCCGCCCTGGGAAGTCCTTTTCTGCATGCAGTTCATCAGATCGATGGCGGCATAGACGTCTTCACCGATCAAGGGGCAGAAGGTCTGATACGTTTTCAGATCCAGATCTTCCAGAACGCAGTCCTCGTCAATGCAGTGAGCTACGATCCGGCCCGAGATCTTGTAGGCGTCCCGGAAGGGAAGTCCTTTGCGGACCAGATAGTCGGCTAGATCGGTGGCGTTGATGAAGCCTTTCTGAGCGGCCTTTTTCATGCTGTCCGGGAAGACTTTCATGGACCCGATCATGGGCGCGAGGACTTTCAGACACATGACGAGCGTGTCACAAGCGTCGAAGACGCACTCCTTGTCTTCCTGCATGTCTTTGTTATAAGCCAGCGGCAATCCCTTCAGGGTGGTCAGGAGAGACATGAGGTCCCCGTAGACCCGGCCGGTCTTGCCCCGGATGAGTTCGGCCATGTCCGAATTGCGTTTTTGAGGCATGATGGACGAACCCGTGGTATAGGCGTCCGAAAAAGCGATGAAATGAAATTCCCAGCTGGACCAGAGGATGAGTTCCTCGGAAAGTCTGGAGAGATGCATCATCAGGATGGAAGCCGTGCTCATGAACTCCAGGCAGAAATCACGGTCTGAGACGCAGTCCATGCTGTTCGCTCCGACAGAATCGAAACCGAGTTCACGTGCTTCGGACTCCCGGTCGACAGGGTAGGTGGTCCCGGCCAATGCGCAGGCCCCGATCGGGGACACGTTCATCCTGCGGACGGTGTCACCGAGCCTGTCCAGATCGCGGAGCAGCATGGAGACATAGGCCATCATGTAATGACCGAAACTGACCGGTTGTGCCCTTTGCAGATGGGTATAGCCCGGCATGATCGTCTCTTTATGCTGAGAGGCGGTCTCGATCAGCGTGCGGCACAAGTCTTTCAAAAGGCTTTTGATCGTTTCCGATTCATCCCGGAGATACATCCGCAGGTCCAGAGCGACCTGATCGTTCCGGCTTCTTGCCGTATGCAGTTTTTTGCCGTCGTCCCCGATGCGCGCGGTCAGTTCCTGTTCGACGAACATATGGATGTCCTCGCAGGACATGTCGATCGGAAGCGCGCCGGATTCGATGTCGGCAAGGATCCCGGTCAGCCCCGAAACGATGCGTTCGGCTTCGGAAGGCTCGATGATGCCCTGTGCGCTGAGCATATGGGCATGCGCGATGCTTCCGCGGATATCCTGCCTATACATGCGGCTGTCAAAGCCGATGGATGAATTGAAAGCGTCTGCCAGCGGATCCGTTTTTCCGGCCGTGACGCCTGTCCACATTTTTGCCATGATCTCCCCTGATGATCCCTGGGATCAGAATTTGGATTTACCGTCCACCAGAGCCTGGACTTTGATGGGCAGGCCGAACAGATTGATGAATCCTTCGGCATCTTTTTGGTTGTAATCGGATTCGCCGAACGTGGCGATCTTTTCGGAATAGAGGGAATAAGGACTCCATACGCCGGCTTTGATGATGTTGCCTTTGTACAGTTTGAGTTTGACTTTGCCGGTCACGTGCTCCTGAGTCTTGTCGACGAAGGCGGTCAGGGCTTCGCGCAAAGGCGTGAACCATTGGCCGTTGTAGACGAGTTCGGCGAACGTGACGGACAGTTTCTGTTTTTCATGAAGCGTCATCTTGTCCAGACAGACGGACTCGAGGTAACTGTGCGCTTTGTAGAGGATCGTTCCGCCGGGGGTCTCATAGACGCCGCGGCATTTCATGCCGACCAGACGGTTCTCGACAATATCCAGAAGCCCTATGCCGTTTTTGCCGCCGAGCTCGTTGAGTTTCAAAATGATCTCTTTGGCGCTCATCTTCTCTCCGTTCAGGGAGACGGGCTTGCCCTGTTCGAATTCCAGTTCGATATAGGTCGGTTCATCCGGAGCCTGGAGCGGGGAAACACCCATTTCCAAAAAGCCCGGTTTTTCGTATTGCGGCTCGTTGCCCGTGTCTTCCAGATCCAGTCCTTCATGTGACAGATGCCACAGATTCTTGTCTTTGGAATAGTTGGTCTCACGGTTGATCTTCAGAGGTACGTTGTGCGCTTCGGCATAATCGATCTCTTCATCCCTGGATTTGATGCTCCATTCACGCCAAGGCGCGATGATGGGCATGTCCGGAGCAAAATGCTTGATGGCCAGTTCGAAACGGACCTGGTCGTTGCCTTTGCCCGTGCAGCCGTGACAGATGGCGTCTGCGCCCTCTTTGAGCGCGATCTCCACGAGTCCTTTGGCGATGCAGGGACGGGCATGGCTGGTGCCCAGCAGATATTCTTCGTAAACGGCTCCGGCCTGCATGGTGGGGATGATATATTCATTCACATATTCATCCGTCAGGTCGAGCACATACAGTTTGGAAGCACCTGTCTTCAAAGCTTTTTCTTCGAGCCCTTCCAGTTCGTCTGCCTGTCCGACGTTGCCGGAGACGGCGATGACTTCACAGTTATTGTAATTTTCCTTCAGCCAAGGAATGATGATGGATGTATCCAGTCCGCCGGAATAGGCCAGGACAACTTTTTTGATGTTTTCTTTGTTCATGAGTGATTCCTCCGTGAATAATTATGCACCGATTATACATATAAATGAAGTAATTGTCAAGTATTTTTGAATAAATATTCACTTTTTTGAAAAAATATTGACTTTTTAACCAGAATAAAAGGATTACGGAAGACAGCTGTGGGCATCAAGACTCCTTGAGCGGATTCTTGACGGTCGTGGTCATTTTCACACCCGCAGAGATCTCGTACTTGGTTGTGCCCGAGACCATGACCGATTCGGGCGCGTAATACTCGACCCGGATCCCGTCTTCAGAGAGGTGAACGGTGCGCCATCCCCATGGGTTGGCATTGATGTTTTGATTTGTATAGGAATACTGTCCGCAATGGAAAATGATTTTTCCGTTGTAAGCGGAACTCAGTTTCTCGACGGTCGTGACGTGGTCATGTCCGCAGAAAAGGGCTACGACGTGATCGTCCTTGACCAGTTCTTTGAATTCTTCGGTCTCTTTGGAGAGATCGAAATAGTGGGCTGCCAGCAGGACGGGCATATCCGGATTTTCCGCCATGATGCTGCGCACATAGGCGACGTCGGTAGGGGAGTAGACCCCGTGGATATCTTCGTCCGGATCCAGTTCACCCGCGAAGTTGTCCAGCATGAAGATCAGATATCCGCCGATCTTGACGTAGAACTGGCGTTTGAATCCCGTGATTTCCTCCCAGAGTTCATGTCCGTACTGTTCGTGGTTGCCCGGGATCATGAAGTAGGGAGTCGGGAGATAGTCCAGATACTTGTCCTCGACCAAGAGGGTATAGGATTTTCCCTGATGGCGCCAGGACCCGTAAATGCCGGTTTCCCAGAAGTCCAGGGAATAGTCTCCCAGAAAGAGGATGGCCTCGAAGGGGTTGCTGTCGTAATAATCGTTCAGATCCAGGACCATCTTGGTCATGCGGTCTTCAGGCGACATGCCGTACCAGTTGATGTGACAGTAATGGATGTCCGTCATGAAAACGATGCTGACTTCTTTGGAAGCACTCTCGGTTTCTGACACCTTCTCGGTCTGAGATTCGGTAGGCTTTTCGGTTTCTTCAACTGTGGCGGATGCGGATTCCGTTTCGGTCACAGTATCCGTGTCCTTGGCGGTCTGCCCGCATGAAACGAGGCAGGAACCGAGCAAAAGGCAGATAAGGATCAGTAAAATGGCTTTTCTCATGATTTGTCAACCTCCATGAAGAGAGAAAGGACCTTGCCTACGGCAAAAAGGAAAGCGGTCAGGACGGCAAAGATCAACACGAACAGATTGATCGTTTCCTGCCATCTCAGACTGAGGATGACCGTATCAAGAGCGACCGTCAGGACGAAAGGAATCCACAAAAGCAGATCCGACCCTTTGTCTGAAAAGACGCGGATCATCAAAAACGTGAAAGCCGGGACCAGCAGGAGGACGGCCGCGATCTCCACGGCATAGAAGAGAGCGGCATTTTCGATATGGGTCTCGTACATGACCGGGATGGCCATCGAGAAAGAGACCAGATAGACCAGATTGTACCAAAGGAAAAATCTGTTTTTCTTGTTCTTGGCGTACACAATGGTCTGCAAAACCAGTGCGGCGATCAAAGCACCGTAGGCGATGAATTGGGCAACGGCTACCGTGTAGGTCGTATGGACCATGCCGGAGAGCAGCAAAACGCCTGCCGTGATGCTGAGAAAAATATAGTTAGGTTCCGCATCGCGCCGGAAAAGCGAGATCCAGAAAGAACTCAGCATGACGCAGCTGACTGCGAGTGAAAGGACAGTCAAAATGTTGACGAAAGATCCGAAAAACGAAGGGAAGAACGGATCGTGAGCGACTGCGATCCGGATCAGGCTCTGCAGTCTCTCCGCGAAAAGGATCACGAAATAGGCAGCGAACAGCCAGGTGACTGCGATCTTGATAGGTGATTTCTTTTCCATGAAAGTGTTTTCTCCTTTCCGAAAAAACTCATTCGGTCCTGAGGGCAATGACAGGGTCTTTTTTGGATGCCAGCCGTGCGGGGATCAGACCTGCGATCAGCGTCAGAAGAACGGAGATCAGGATCAGGATGAGTCCGCCTGCCAGAGGCAGCTGAGCCCCTACGTCTCCGATGCCGCTGAGGGCACGGATGATCAGATTGGTCGGGATGCAGAGAACCAGCGTGATCAGGATCCCGAAAACACCTGCCGCCAGACCGATGATGACGGTCTCAGCATTGAAGACGCTTGCCACGTCTCTCTTGGATGCGCCTATCGAGCGCAGGATACCGATCTCTTTCGTTCTTTCCAGAACCGAAATATAGGTGATGATTCCGATCATGATCGATGAAACGACCAATGAAATGCTGACGAATGCGATCAGAACGTAGGTGATGATATTGAGGATCAGGGTTACAGAGGACATGATGATTTTGACGATATCCGTGTATTTGATCTCCTTGTCTTCCGCATGCGTTTCGTTGTAATGAGCAATGAAATCAGTGATATTGTCCTTGGATTGGAAATCCTTGGCATACAGCGCGATGGAAGCCGGATCGCTCTCATC
>JAEEGL015543030.1_pt1 | contig 16222 bp, 7 predicted proteins | sample 9134231 | NCBI WGS metagenome assembly JAEEGL01 (sample SAMN16246548, study PRJNA631951) | gut metagenome | biome: gut microbiome; feature: rumen; material: fiber-attached | host: Bos | place: Iran: Karaj | collected 2018-10
GACATTTCAATAGAAACGCCGACGGAAGAACCGAATTCGATTTACCTTGACATACACTATACCGTCAAGAAGGGAATAAAGGAAGAAAAAAACAGAATGGTAGTTAAATTATGAGCAATAACAAAATATCTTACCTTAACAGGACGTTTGACGACTATAAGCAGTCGTTGTATGAATACATAGCGCAGTATTATCCGCAGATTGCTTCCGATCTTAATGACGCATCCGTGGGCAGTTGGCTCATTGATATGGTTGCGGCGGTATCGGACAACTTGAGTTACTACATAGACAAGGCGTACAATGAGACGAATCTTGACAGCGCAAAACAGAGGAATTCCGTTTATTCGATAGCGAGAAGCAACGGCTTAAGAGTACCTGGTCCAAAAGGGTCCGTGGCTCTGTGCGAGTTTTCGTGCGACCTTCCGGTGGCTGGAAACAACAATGGAATGCCCAACTACAATTATGCCCCGATAATCAAGAGGGGTACTAAGGTTGGTTCGCGCTCTCAGGTGTTTGAGGTTATGAATGATATTAACTTTGCTGAAGAATTTGATTATAACGGTTTCCCGAACAGGCAGGTTTTGCCCGTAATGGACTCAAATGGCAAGATTGTCCGCTACCATATTGTCAAGAGTGAGGTTGTGTGTGCCGGAGAAAGCAAAATATACAAGCAGGTGCTGAATTCACAGGGCGATATCCGTCCGTTCATGGAAGTGGTGATTCCCGATACCAATGTAATGGGCGTCGAGAGCATTATTTTTAAGGAAGGCGTTGACTTCCAACAGGACCCTCTCATGAGCGATTTCATGACAGAACTTGAATCGAGTGAAGTAAGGGATAATCACGTTTGGCGCTTTTTTGAAGTGGATTCATTGGCAGATGCCTACAGGTGGGGAGACACGGTGCAGTCGGATGAGCATGGATACAGCGTGCCTGTAACATACAAGTATAGCGACGGCAGTGGCGAAACAATTTATTGCGTAACCAAGGGAGAATGGAAACCTGTTGTGCAGAAGTTTATAACCGAATTTACTGACAAGGGCTATCTTAAAGTGATTTTTGGCGCTGGAGATGCAACAGAGTATCCGTCAGATTTTGCAGGCGGTGATTTTCCGCAGTTTGCTGCCTATCAAATATCCAAAATGGTTAAAAACAATTGCCTTGGACGGCTGCCGCAACCCGGTACTACGATGTACATCCTTTACAGGGCAGGTGGCGGTGCCGCTTCGAATGTGGCAGCAAATACCATAACACAGATAATTTACTTAAATGCCGTTATCGGTTGCAACGGCGGCACTGTGGCATCCGGCGTTTCTGCGGTTAGGAACAGTATCTCCGTGACAAACAAATATCCTTCCGTTACGGGAAAGGACGCGCCCACCGTTGACGAAATCAAGGCGATGATTAAGTACAACAATTCAGCACAGAATAGGTGCGTGACGGTGAAGGATTACGAGAACAGGGTTATGCTTATGCCGCCTCGCTACGGTTCTCCTTTCAGGGTTTGCGCTACGGAAGAAAATAATAAGGTAATGCTTTATATGCTCGGTATCAATTCCAACGGAACGCTGTCGGATGCGCTCCCTGAGCAACTTACCAGGAACATAGCCGAATATCTTTCGAAGTTCAGGATGCTCAATGATTTTGTTGAAATGAAAAGCGGAAAGATTATTAACCTGAGCATAGAGGCAGACATCTTCATTGACAAAAATTATGTGGCGGAAGATGTTGTTTCGGAGGTTATTGGGGTAATAAAGGACTTCATGGATATAAACAAGCATCGTCTTGGCGAAACCATTTACCTCAGTATGCTTATGAAGGACATAAGCAATGTCAGCGGTGTGCTGAACCTGATGGATTTGCGCGTTTTCAATGAATTTGGCGACGATTATTCAGGATCAAGAAGCATTGACCCCATTGTTGAAAATTCGGAATACGTTTCAGCCGATGAGGACAGGGCTCAGATAGACATAGATACTACGAGATATTCGCTCAACAGTGATGCAGATGCTATGTTTGAGGTTAAATATCCCGACAAGGATATCAGGATACGTTCAATGAGTAGATAAAATTTGATGATTAATGGCTTGTAATTGCGCAACTAAGGAACAGATAAACGAACTGTACAGAAGGTACGGCAGACGGAAGGACGGTGACAGGAAACTGACGCCTAAGGAGAAGGTTAAAAATGCGGTGGTATATGCGGGGATTGTTCTTGCGTTGATACCTATTTTACCGGTACTTTTCCTGTTCGTTCTTTACAAGGCGCTTATAAGCAAGGATCATCGAATCAGTATGACTAAATTTTTCAGATTGGATAAAAAGGTAAAGCAGGATGTCGGACAACAAGTCATATAGGATTAAGGCCAACATACAGGCTGAGGATCATGTCGATATTAACCTGAACTTGAATCAGGATATCGACGTTTTTGAGTTTTTGAGCATGAAGATCGGTACACAGAACTTTTACAGACTGCATACCGCTGACTATGGCTGCGTTGCCGGGCGTGTCTTGGCCAACAATAGCGTCGGCGTGCCCAATGTTAAGATATCCATTTTCATAGAGGCTGACGAGGACACCAAGGCAGACTCGGTGCTCTATTACCTTTATCCTTACAGCAGCACTAACACCGTTAATGACAAGAAGATAAAGTATAATCTTCTGCCTGAGGATAAACTCTATGCCTGTCACCAAAACGTAGGCACCTTCCCGTCTAAGAGAATGGTGCTTGACGACAACAACGTATTCGAAATATTCGACAAATACTATAAATTCACCACGACGACGAACAGCGCAGGCGACTATATGATATTCGGTGTTCCTACCGGTGCACAGATACTACATATGGACGTGGATTTGTCCGACATAGGCGACTTGCTCAGCCAACGTCCCCGTGATTTCATATATAAGGGTTATAATGCTACGCAGTTCGAGAATTCGAACATGTTCAAGAAGGACAATAACCTTAATACCCTTGTACAGATAATGTCGCAGGATGAAACTGTTGATGTTCATCCGTTTTGGGGTGAAGCTGAGGAAATGGGCGAACTTGATAGTACAGGCGTAAGAATCACAAGGAAGGATATCAACCTTAACTACAAGTTTGAGCCCACATGCGTCTTTATGGGCTCGTTAATTAGTGATGAGAAGAGCAACGGCTTTACCGCAAGGTGTATCCCGACGGAAAGAATGGGCAAAATGGACCGCCTTACCACGGGTGAAGGCACCATTGAAATGATACGCAAGACGCCCGACGGGGAAGTTGAGGAGTATAGCGTTCAAGGAAACCAACTCATTGATGGCAATGGTACTTGGTGTTATCAGATACCAATGAACCTTGACTATGTGCGAACTGACGAATATGGTAACATAGTTCCCACCTCTGATACGGAGAAGGGTATGCCAACAAGGGCGAGGGTTAGGTTCAGATTCTCGCTTACGGACTTTCAAAGTGATTATCAAAACAATCACCTTGTAAAAATGCTGGTTCCGAACAATCCAAACCCAAATGATGGTAAAAATCACTATGTTTTTGGAACGTATACTCCTGAAAGTGATTTCAGGGATTTGTTCTGGAATAAAGTGTATTCGGTGAAGTCATATATACCACGGCTGCAGAAGTCGAATTGGAACAGGGATAAGAGGTTCAGTGGTATCAAGGCAGTGAATGTAAATGGCGGTAACAACCCGATTCCTTATAACAATATGAGGATAAATATTACATTTCTGTTTACACTGCAGTGTGCTATTATGCACATATTGATATGGGCTGCTGGGTTTGTGAATACTTTTATGGCTTCTTTTTTAAGAATATTGAACTGGCTTGGTACCAAAAGTATTTTTGCGGGTTTTATAGATTTTGCCGACACCGCGAAAAATTTTTCCTGCCTTACAATAGGGGATGGTGCTTGTCCTGATCTTGAAGGATGGTATTTTGCGCCTAAATGCGACTATGAAACTACTGTTGAAACTACTAATATAAACTTACTTGCGCAAACACGTGATAAACTGTTAAAAAGGGAAAACGAAGATTCCGATTTAAAGGACAAGGAGTCTATCAATTTTGAAAATAAACCCAGTGAAAGTGGGTCGGTATGCGTTACCAATAAAATAGACTATTTTATTCAGTGCATTGAAATAGCGCTTGCGCAGGAATATGAAGTTATTCAGTTTGACTTTTATAATGATTGGATCAATGGACTTCTTTATATACCCAGGTGGTTTGGTAGAATTAGAAAAAAGAGAAGTTACCTTTTTGGCCTTATAAAACGCCCGGCAAAAACTTTAGCGTGCATTGAGGGTAATGTGAATTTTCAGCGTAAATACACGCAGCAATGCGCGCTTGAGTATACTATTAAAAAAGAGTACAAATGCCTAAGATGTGGCCTAATATCTGACACTGAATTTAAAGTTTGTCCACAGTGCAGCGGTTCTGAAATAGCAGAAAAATTTGTAAATCTTGATATATCTTCTGCCAATGGCTGCAAAGCAAACTCTTCACAGCAAGTGTGCCATAAAGGAAATGGAAGAAAATTTGTTAGGACAAGCCGTGGTGGATATGTTAATGAACAGATAACTTCAAGGGGTGAATATGTTTATTATTTTAAACCATACGGTTTAAAAGATAGCACTGATAATAAAAAAATCAATTATTTCGCGACTGACATAATACTCCTTGGTTCATTGAATGAACATGATATAGACGGAATACCGCAGACGTTCAAAGGACTTGTATCTTCTACATATCAGATGCCCACTAACCTGGCCGCAACTAATATGGATGTAATGGGGTACATGTATGGGGATTCTAATGGTAAGTCGGTTTGTGATTCTCAAGAGTTTGTGGAACAAAAATGCTACGAGGAGGATAAAAGGCCGGCAGGGGTAACAAAGAGCGATATTGCAGAGATTTTTAAATATATGGGTAAGCCGTTTCGTTCTGATACATATTCAGATTACCTATACAAAGACTGCGGGCTTAGCCAAGAGGAAGTAGCAACAGAAGTGAGCAGGAGCAGGGAAAGACAGAAGAAAAAATTCAGATCCACCACTTCAGAAGAATACAAATATTGCGACAAGATACGTACTAAAGAAGTGTCTTTATTGTGCGCGGCATATTCAGATGGCGGCGATTTAACTACACCTCAAGCGCAACAACTCCCCGATACGTTTTCAACTTACAAGACATGGGGCTCGAAAGATGACGATATTAACGGTGGGTTGTTGAATGACGAAACGGAATATGAAATAACTGAGGCGTCCGGCATAGATTGGGGGTATACGGGCCCCGGACAGGGCAAACCCATTAGAGAAGATCTTTATCAACCCGGCGGTCATTTTCTTGGAATAGCTTGCTTTAACGCTGAATCTAACATAAAATCCTGTGTTAACCTTTCAAGAGCATGCGAAATAGGTACTAGTTTGTCGCAAAGACAAGCTGTCCCTATACTCAAAGGAAGTAACAACGTGAGTTCTTCTGGCGCCACTGTGCCCACTGGTCTTATATCAAGGGATGAAATTACGGATACCACATTTAGGACTGAATTTGCCACTCTGAACCATAATGGGTTATTGGCAACGAAAAAGAATCCATTAACTAATAGGCTCGAGTATGATTTTGCACTATTAACTCCCGTTGATTTTGACGGTAGTTTTAACAGGTTAATAAATGCTGCGAACGTAAAGGACCAGTATAATAACCTGAGTGGTAACGAGAGGGAATCGGCCGGTGATGAAAATGGCCAAAATAAAACAATCGAAGTGGAATATACCCGAACAATAGAGAAAACGAGTGTGGATTATCTCGCCTTTAGATTAGGGTTATTTAATGGCGTTACAGAAGAAGGGGTTGATAATAAATTTTTGAATGTCGCAGGACAACCAACACCTACGCAAGGTTCTTCTAGTGGCGGGCGCACGGGAAGCAGTGCTGGCCGTGTAGGTGGTAATGGGCGCACTCGAGCGGGGAATAGCAGTACTGATAATGTAACTCAAACGGCGAACGAAGATGATAGTAAATCCAAATACTATTCTCTTCCCATGTATAATAATTCTTATTACTTCTATTTTGGACTTCATGACGGAGCAACTGCGTTGGATAGATTCTATAAGGAGTTTTACGCTGAATGCCCTAGAATGAACGAGGGAAAGATAGTTGTAAATATAACAGTAATGGATGCCAATCCTTGTGATTCTATCTACGGCAACAGGGGCAGCGCGACTATCAGGATTTTAGGGTTGGATCCGAACGTTAATTATCAGTGTGAATGGAGTAACAGTAGTGGAACCGCAACTCTCGATATTTCCGGGGAAGCAAGTAAGGAATTTAGTACAGGGCCTTTGTTTATAGGCAATTATGCATTTACTTTAAAGATAAAAGAAACAGGTGAAGAAATTTATCATGAAGCATTTAGCATAAATAGCCTTCGCCCTGAATGGTTAAATGACATATCGGTATCATATTCGGGCTTTACTAAACAAAAATTTGATGAAGATTTGACTGATACGGATGGCAGGGGAAAGGTTCGGATAATGTGGCCCACGGATTCTGATGCCAACGGTAAATTAACGGGAATTTATATTAGCGGCAACACCGATGAAAATTTGCTTAACGAAAAAGTTGAGGGGTTGGGCGTTTGGATAATAGACAAGTTTCTTGTTGCCGGCAATAAAGATTACACGGTAAGGATTACATCAAGCTGCGGTAACTATGAAATATATTCATTCTATTGCCCAATGCCGAAGGATATGGATATTCTCATTGGCGGCTCGAAGGATGTTACTTATAAAAAGACCATTGAAAAGAAATATGAACTTGATCCTGAGAGCGAATGGTGGGCAGCAATTCTTAGTGGCAGTACCGATGATGATGAATTGTTCTTTACTGAAAAGGCTATTACATTTAGAGGCTCGTTGGCTAATTGGGATGTCGGTAATATAAACGTTGAACCGGTAGGCGCATATACGACAGAAGTTGACGGTACAAGCGAAAAACTTGGGAGTGTTGTTGGCAATAGAAAGAAGTTGTCATTCGCTTCGGGAAGCGCGGAGGGTTATAGTGGACCTTTTTATAATAATTTTGTTTTTCCCACAAGAAACGCCCCTTCAGGTATTGGCTACACCATAATAACCGAACTTAGTGCAAAGACTGATTATAGCATCCATATATTCGATTATGATGGAATCCGTCTCCCTGCCGAGACAGAAGAAGAGCAAGCAGCGAAAAATTTCCGACTCCCCTCAATTTATAAACCGTTTTTATTTAGAGCATTAATGTTTAGGGATAAAACCGCTGGCCATGGTGGCGATTTGGATGTAAAATATGATATAGCGGTAGCTAATGCAAACCTTTATAAAGGAAAACTTGATTCCGTTTTTCTTTGTGAGGAAGACGTTATTAAAGATGGCGTGATTGGACCTCAGGGCGGCGCATATTTTTCAGGGGAATCTAAATGGTGGGCGGCGACAGGCGGTTCAATGGAAAAATTCCCTATTTTTAAATCTTCCGGCGTTACGCGATTAGATGAACGCACACCCGGCACGTTTACAGGTGAATATAACATTTACATAAAGGAAAATGAACCTGACATGACAAATTGCGTACTCCCGGCAAAAGAGTTTTATGATTGGGTAACATTTATTGGGGATAAAGGCAGCGAAAACGATTTGAAAAATTCGTATAGCACAAAAGTAATGTATTTTAAACTTTATAGGACTGACGCTAATGGTGTGCGCATAACTGGTGGTACGTCCTCCAAAGAGGCTTATTGTGAGTGGCTGTCCGAAAAGATTGGAGGTATACAAGTATGTTCGTCTGCAATAACTGAAGATGCTACAGGCACCACCATATATTGGAGCGGCTCTTGCACGAAGGCATTTAGTTTTGTACGCCACAACTTGAATATTGACGAATATTTCATATTTAATCCCTTAAATCCCCAAAACGTTCTTGACTTATCAAAAGTATTTTCAGGACAAGAAATGCTTGATATTGACACGAGCGACGACTGCTTCATTCTTGGCGTATATGATCCATGGACACAACTTAGTAAAGAAGATTTTAATCAGATAACCAATAAAACGTTAGACGTTGATAAATATGATTTTGTTGGCAAGGATACTGACATGCTGACGATATTGACATTGTATGACGCTCAAACGTTTGAAGCGTACATTAATAACAGTAGTTTGCCACCAATTCTCGAATGGAAAAGCGCATTCACAACATTGCCAATGCGTGGTACAACTAATGAGGGTGTTTCTTATTTGCGCAAATACATGCCAAGAGAAGCAGTGACAGCGACATCCGATGCGGAATGGCTTACGGTAGTAGGGGTGGATGCTGCTAATGACAGGGTTATAATTAGTGCGGGAGAAAATACCACCGGTTCTTTACGTTCAGCTAATTTAACAATATCCTCTGGCGGTAGCGAAACATTATGCGACACTATCCCCGTTTACCAAAATTATAGCAGCGGAGGTGAAGGGGAAGTGTATTGGAGTACTGATCCTGTTACAGTACCTTATATTGGAAACCATGAATTATATCTTAGGTACGGAGGAACGAATTTGGATAAAGTAGTGCGAACTGTATATCCAGGGGAGGGCGTTGATTGGATAACGGTAATACCTACTTCGCTTATGGTGGAAAAAGTATGTATTGATGTATCAGCTAACAGCAGCGCTTCTCCAAGGAGTACCACTTTAACGATAGAAGTAAAAGATAACTCAGGAAATATAGTTTCGGATACATGTACAGTAACGCAGGAAGGAAATAACCCCGAACCATTTATAGAATGGGATGTAACGGAAATGACATATCCCGCGGCTGGAACGGGCAGTTACAGGGGCGACCAAAGTTTTGATTATGAGAATATCGACCAAACGGGCATCAGCGTTAGCGCAGATGTAGAATGGCTTGTACCTGAATTGGTATTTGGGGCGGATAATGAGGTGTATTTTTATGTGCGTGAAAATACCGGTACTGCAGAACGTGTTGGCCACATTAGGCTATTTGTTACCGATCAACCCGAGTATTTCGATGATTTAACGATAATACAAAGCGGGAGCGTGCCGTATCTCGAAGTAAGTGATAACATAATTGAATTTACATATACTGATGACGCGGGAAGCCTGTTTGTTTCAGGTAATACTCAATATAATATGACGATAATTGATTAAAGATGCCTAATTTTGCAATAAGCCCGATGGCGGGCAATAACATAACGGAGGTGCATATTTTTCCAAGTCATGAAAACGATACCTACGAACCCATAGAGTCTACGCTAAGGGTGACTAACGGCACGCTGACCAAGGATGTTACTTTGATACAGCACGGAATGCCCTGCCTTAGAGACATGAATAGTAGTATGGTGGCAGAAAATATAGATACTAATAATGATGCCCAAAACTTACAGTTTGTAGTAGATAGCGATTTTCCCGTATGTTTTGATATGACTGGTTTTATAGAAGTGTATTTATATAGTGATGACGACCCTTCCGGACGAAAAATAATGCCAGATGCTGTGGTTCCACTTGAGGACATAAAAAAAACGGGGGCATATATTATTGCAAAGATTGGTGCAAACAGTGGAAGCACGCCGCGTTCGGGCGACTTGGAAATGTACCACTATATCAATGGTCAAAAGATTAATGACAAATATTTCGCAATAACCATAACACAGAGGCAAATATAATTGGCAGATATCTCAATGAAATTAAAAAGGGTAAATAATGAATAGGACTGAAATACTTTTGAATTCGAGAAAGAACAAGAACAACACTAATGAGGACAGTTTCATTAGCGTTGATCTGAATTCTTATGAAAAAAATATAGCGCCGATGGAGGACTCTTTCAATGTCGATGCCTATCAACAGTATTTCAAGGAGAAGGACGCGTCTGAAAAATACAGGCTCGCCTTCACTATAACTCCGTTTTGTACTAATGTGTTGTTCAATGTTATAACGGAACCTGTTTATCGTGAGGGTGCAAGCGACTGTGTTACCGTATTGACTAACGGTACCGGCGGAGGGGCAGTAAGCCGTAACTATAAGCCATTGCAATGGCTTACAAGAAAAGATTTAATACGCGATACCGGATTTTCCCATCCCAAGGCATGCGCCGATGGGGGATTTGTGTATCATTGTGGATATGATATCTTCAATAATCATTATTTAAGGAAGAAAGAGTATGCGGTGGTTGCGAGTGGCAAAACGGATGCTAATTTCAACACGATTCAAGACACGGTAAGGGATAGTAGCCATAACGTGGTAGAAAATTTCTCCCTTTTCGAAAGTTCCGGGGGGACACGAACGCTTAATTCAGCATCAGGCAGAACGCACCTTTACTGTCAGGACACTGTTTATTCATATACTGAGGCGGTGTTTGAAAACCTTATCGAAAACAATGGGTGGTTCGGGTTCCTCAATGCAGCCACACTGCCGATAGATAATGTGACGCTTGATGGTGAAAATTATTCCATCAATAAGTGTATGAACAACAATAAGGCGTGGGAGCAGATTGACATGTATCCCGACAGGAGCCTTTATTCGTTCGTCCCGAAAATAAACAAATACAGAAACAACAGGATTGAGAAGAATTGGGACTATTGCATAACATATCCGAAGGAAATAGACAGTGGCCATACGTTGGTTACTGACGAAGAAAATGGTGTGAATGGGATATTTTGCAAAATTGATACGGAGATTCCGTCAAACGGATATGACGAGAGCGGGGTTATTACATTCAAATCTTCAATTAACCATAACCTTAACAGGGGTGATTATGTCAGCATATCATTTGTGTCAACGGACGGCACTGAAATGAAAACGCCGTCACCTGTTAGAGTTGTTGGTATTGGGCAAAATGGCGGTGACCAGCAACATTATTTTTCCGTTCGGACGGTAGCGATACCCGAGGTTTTCTTTGCGAAGACGGACCGCGGCGTAAGGATTAGGAAGTGTGATGGCAGAAATGAGGCGCAGTATTATTTAAGGAAGTTCTATAAATTGGAAAAACTTCCTTCGAATTCATTGAATAAATTAGCGTTTTCACAAAATGCATATTCGGACCAAGTCGTACAGGTGGTATTTACCGACGATGTTGATACAACGGGAATGGTTGATTATTTCGGACGTCCCGTCAGCGAACTTTTCCTTACGATTGTAAAGCGAAACAAGGGATGGGATAAGTGGTATAGTACCAGACAGGCATATTTCACAAGTGAGGATATTGAGTTCTCGCATTGTTTTGGCGAAGTCACTTCTGGATTTGATATGCCGGCAGACAAAGAATTTTTCAAAGATTACAACGTAAGAAGAATACATTCCGTTGCCCAAAAAAACATTAACGGCATAACGAATTCGCCCGAGAAACTCGAAAGTGGTATAACAATTGACAAAAAATGGTTTTATGGTGATGTGGTTGAATTTTTCCCGAATAAGGTTCAGGAAACCATAATCAATGATGTATATCACAGATTCAATACTGCACAGAGGGAGACATTGAATAATGAGTATTCGGGATTTACCTATGACGAGATAACTTCTGATGATTTTTTCTTTGGGGCAGAATTCGAAATTGAAGAAAAACCACTAATTAAGGGTAATAATACGCATATAAATTTGTTGCCGGAAGGGTATTACTATAAACCGCACTACAGAGTGGTAGTGAAAGAGTTTTCCCCCGAGGTGCAAATGGGGCAGCATACTAAGTTGGCGATAAGGACTGCTCAACAGGATGGCAGCAGGTACGAATGGACGCTTACGTTAGTCAATAATTACTATTTTCAAGAAGGTGACAGGGTTCTGTATTGCAAATCGAACGGCGAAGTAATCAATGGGGAATGTACCGATATATTGACGTCTGACAGGAAAATGATTAGCGTAAAATTTGACAGTGCAGTGAACATTGATTCGAATAGTGTCTTATATAGACAGAACCCGATAATGCCGGACGGCGCCTATGAACTTAAAGATGGCTCGGGAAGATATGTATGGAGGGATGTAATGAAATATTCCGATATGCTGCCCGAGAATGAACTCTACGATGACTTGTTTACGAACGGGGCACATTACCATCATAAAAACATCTCGTTTTACCTTAAACGGCAGGATCCGGATGGTATATATGGAATTGGTCTTGAACCGAAGAGCACAGTATCATTCTTCTCCGTGGAGGGAAGAGAAAATAAAGAAGTTTCCTATGCAGAATATCAAAAGGAAGAGGAGGGCGACATATGTTAAAAATAAAGGCAAACGCCAGGGATTTTAATGTAAGAATGCAGGAAATTCCGATTCCCGGCGACACATACAAGTACATTACCTACATTTTCGGCTTGGATGGTGAAAATGACCTGATTTCCATACCGACGGAAGAGGGGTTGAAGGGTAAAGCCGGCGACGCGGTGGTATTTTCACGGAACAACGGCCCCCAAATCAGTTACTATCAGCAGAAAAACGTCTTATGGACAGCAACCGGCGATACTAAAAACATATATGTAGTTTCTGATTTTCCCGACATCCTCTATTATGTTGTTAATTACGAGGAAATTGAGAAGAAAATGTCCCCACTTGACAATGAGAAGAAGAAATTTCTCAAAGTAACCTTAAAGTCACCCCATTGTTATGTGAAAAACAGGCAAGGGGTATTGATTAGCCACTTCTTTGACGATGATAGTGACATTACGGATGTTACCAAGGCTTGTGACGGGGATTATGTGATATATAATGCGGACTTCCTTTGGAGAATGGCAGTAGACGCCCAAAATAAGTACGATTTCGTCAATTCTGAGCCCGTTAATTACCTGACTGAGGTGTATTACTATAAAGAGGGTGAAAAGCAGAAAATAGGGGCTTTAACGCCCGTTAAAAACGGCGGAAGTGATGACAATCTTACGCTTTATCTTTATGAATTGGAAGGAAGCGAAGGCGTGTTGGAAGAATATTTAGAAAATATCAATTCATATCTCCTTTATGGGAGGGATGAGCGATTTTTCGTCAAGGAAGAGGGCATTGCTGATACAAAATTGCTCGACGGCACTGCCGTTATGCTGAGAATAGGTGATTTAAGACTCGAGTTACCAGTATCTTCGGACTTTGATACTGCAGTATTTCAGGAGGAGGCGATGAGGCAGTTTATTGAAGAGGCATCCGAAAGCGTGGTGAACGGTATAGTGGATTATGAAAAGCAACAGTTCGTACCGATATATGGTGATAATACCAGCGTCAGCGCTCATGATGTTCAAAAAATAGTGTTCAAATTAAGGCTAAGAACGAGAAACAATCGGGAAGAATGGAAAATACGCGAGGATATGGGTTGGTTTACGCCATACAGTCGCGGGCAGGTGGGGGACTCCGTTTATGCGCTCGGGTTTGATGAGGATGATATATATTACCGCAAGAAAAAGGTTTCCGAAACGTTCATAAGACTCCTTTTTTATGATACAAAGGAAAGGGCAAAGCAGAAACTTCTTTATGAAGCCAAGATTTTTTTGAATGATAGCAATTTATATGGGGAGTATATAGAGGCGATTAAGGATACCGGGACTACGATATCTAAAATTGCTAATTTATTGGAGTTTATGGATTATGACGCGGGCGGCAATTACATGGTTTCAGATCTTCCCTTATGGAACATTGAAACAGAGTTCGTCTGCACCAACAAATATGATTATGACAATTCCACGGAAGGATTTTATCTCCATCTATTCCCGTCTAACCTTCAAAGCGATGGCGAAGGTATAATATACATGAAAGTGGAGTTGAACAATGCCAAGTACGGCACCGTTACTCCTTTTGTCTTGTGGGGTGATGGGCAGAAAAACTCTTATATTGAGAATGGAGCGGTGAATATGTCTAAACTTTACGATGATTTATACATCCCTATAAAAATTCGTTACAATAACGGTGTTTACAGTTGGAGTGTAGCCAAACAAGGTCAAAAAGTCGCCCTTTCTATTAGCTTTATTGACGGTACTTTGACGTTAACTTTATTTGAACCAAAGGTGAATTAAATGGAATTAGTAAATAAAACCATAAATCTTAGAAATTTCGGTATCGGTGTCCCAAATACGAAGCCGGCTAATTTCGTGTGTCCCGAAGGCTTGGTAGGTGTTATACCGACGAGCAATTATGAAGACAAGACGGTGATAAAATGGAAAACATTGGTGCAATATTACCGTTGGCTCTTGAACTTCATTATAGAGTCGGACTATAACACCGTGAGGAAGAAGCGGGATACCGTTTATTTCTTAGCGCGTAGGAAACCGGAGGGCGAAGATGCTTCTGACATAATAAATCTCTTCTGTTCGACGGAGCCGGAAGGTGTATATGCTGATACAGGTGAGTTTTCTGAGGTAACAGGCGGTCCTTCCGAAGATACTTGCAATAAGAATTATTGCATTAATAGCAGTGCGGCGGAATTTCGTGAAAGGTTCGGCGACGTTACAACGGCATGTGCGTTCATTAAGTTTTATAACAGTGTGTTTGAGGAAGACAGCGATGTTGCGTCAGGTACCCCGTTTATGGAAATTCCCATATTGATTACCGAATCAATAGAAAATCTCGGTGCGTATGACATTTATGATGAATTTTGGGTACCGGATAAGGAATACAAAACAGGTGAAACGGTATATTATCAAGAAGAGGATGGTACCATTGGGTTTTACAGGTTGGAGGCAAATAGTTTCAAGGGTGACACTTTTGATCCGTCGGTGTGGGCAAAATTGGAGTGGAAAGATGAGGATATGGATATTGACGGCGAACAATATGCAGAGAGCCAACTTCAAACGCTTAAAAGGACGAGGAAGAGCTATGATTATGAGGGGAACGAACTGCCGTTCTTTATAAATGAAAACAACAAGGCAAGTTTACCGTTCGTCATAGATAGTCAGAGGGGCACTATTCAAGTGGATGGCGTATACAGATACAATGTCCTTACTGATGTCAAGTTTTATGATGGTGATGGGGAAGAGATTTACAGCGGCGTGGAGTATAGCAGCGCTTTGGATAATGGCGTTATTGTAGAATTTATTTATCGCGTGGGGGATATGGCTGACGGTACCCAAATGATAGAAGGGGCGACATATAGCGAAAAGCGTTATTATACAATAGAGGAATTCGAATATAAGGAAGAAGAGAATTCTCAGCCCGTGACGTACCGTTATATCAATGTGGATTATGATACGCAAGTGGATTTTCCCGCAAGCGCAATAGAGGGTGTTAGGTACGCAAAGGTGGCGGTGAGTGCCGATGGCGAGACATTGCCGGCCGGCGTCCATTTGATAAAAGCGGGAAATATATTAGGTGCCGAGGAAATAAAGATAGACACCAGGGACGTTTATATTGAAAGAGGCACGGCGGCATCATATGAAGCATTCAATGTACTTGGTGAGGTAAATACCGTGGAAGACATTGAAAAATACCACGATGATTGGTTCAGATTCAAAGGCAAAAGGGATTGACAAACTATTTATAAGTAATAACTTAAATATATATGGCTAACGGAACATACGGCATAAGGAAACCGGCTACTATAAGCCCCAATGATGTTGAGATTTTTTATCATTTCAGACCCACAAGAGGTAGTGACGCCCCCGGTTTTACGGAGTGGAAGAAAGGCGAATCGGATTGGCTGCTGACGACGGCAGTGGATGGGGAGGCGTTACCGGGAATGTATAATCTCAGGCTCCCTATGGACATTTTTTACCGTAAGGGAATATATTCGGTATATATCAAGCCTAAGGAGATAAAGACCAACATACAGGACGTAAGTACTTTAACGGGGAACTTTACTAATATAAGAGGCATAGTGCTTGATAGCGCTGAGGTTCCGTTTGACAATGGAGAACTTGTCGGATACCGTGTGGAATACGTGGATATGGACAACGGAGAAAGAACTAGCGACTACAGAATAATCACCTCCAATAACAAGTGCGAACCAGTGGTTACCAATATGACGGGAAGCGCCATGCAGAAAGCCGTCAGATACCGTTTCAATGACGGCAGTAACCTAATTTTCTGCACGGTTACCCCTTCAACATCCATGAGTTTCAAGCCGAGTTCTCTTCCCGTAATAGGAAAAACGGGACAGGAAATTTATCTCATCAATACCAAGTTCAACCCAATTATGCTCGAAATTGAAATGGTTGAACATGATGCTGATACTATCTCGACGATGCTCGAGGGTTCGCAGTTGAGGAATCTCGATAATGGTATAATAAC
>JAEEGL010826720.1_pt1 | contig 16221 bp, 32 predicted proteins | sample 9134231 | NCBI WGS metagenome assembly JAEEGL01 (sample SAMN16246548, study PRJNA631951) | gut metagenome | biome: gut microbiome; feature: rumen; material: fiber-attached | host: Bos | place: Iran: Karaj | collected 2018-10
CGTATTTCATTTTTCACCTTTCACATATCATGAAAGGCAACTTAAGCGGCTCCCCGGCGTCCGGGCATTGTCGTTAAGTTTTGCGAAGGGCACCATTGTCACCGCCCTTCAACCCCGTTTCACAGGGTTAAGAATCAGTCGTTAACCTCTTCAGAAATTTCATTCAGCTGAATGGCCTTATCCAGATAATACCGGGCCTTTTTCAAATCTTCCGCGCCGTTCTTCAGCTTATAGCGCCATAAGTATTTGAAAGCATTTCCGATACAGAAAGCCTCCACACCGTTAAGATCCTTAAGCACATCCTCTAAAACGTTAATGCACTCATATTTGCCATAACAGTAATGTTTTGGCTTGTTTACAGCATCATTCATTGTCTTACCTCGTTAAACACCCGGTATTCCAGGCAAAAATTGTGTCCCGGTTTTACGCATGTTATACGTTGCACCGGAATTTCAGTGGTTACGTTCTCATGTTTTGCCGGCGCTGCTGCTGATTTTGGCCGTTCACTCTCCAAAATTGCAATACTTATCATCGCCCCTGCCAGCACTAAAGACCAAAAGCATAAAAACACCAAATTGCTTCTGCTTTCCGTTTCGTTACTGGTTTTCTGCTTCATTCTTCATACCTGTTTTTGTCTCCCAGAACTTCAGGATCATCTCCTTGATCTGTTCGGTTCCGAAGTATCCTACAAAACTCCCAATACACAGCGTCATGTTAGGATTTAACGGAAAAAACTGATTTATGCCGTAATAAAGCCCCACGGTTAAACTCATGCACAAAGCTGAATCAATTATCCTGTTACCCCAGCTGCCCGGCTTTCTCCAAAGTCTCAAAAGACTTGTTACAAACGCCAAAAGGCAACCGCTTAAAACCTCGTGATTGTTCAGAAAATCTTCCAGCCAGTCCATAATAGCCCCCTTGTCATTATCTCTTCATTTTAGCAATTTCTGCAAAGTGGTTGCATAAGCTGACCAAAGCGGCTATCATGGAAAAAAAGTTTTATTCCTTGCTAGCCCGGTTTTCTATCATTGGCCGGGCTTTTTTGATCCTAATCGTCTAATTCAGCGCATTCTATAAATACAGCCCCGTCCGGAAAACGGGGATCCGGCTTCCTCTTCCGGGAAAACAATTCACAGACCTGTTTATCATTTTTCCAAATTTCGCATTTCTGAAAACTGTCAAAAATACATTTTGGCACATTATCAATATCACGGCCCCGATTATCCGGCAAATAAAAAGTCATAAACACTGACAATTCCACACTATCCGGAATTATATCAAACTGATGTAAATAAAAGCCGTCAAATTCCCGGTGCATTAAAACTGAAATCATGGAAATATATGTTACCCCTGCCGGACAAATAAAACGCTTTCCGTTTTTTCCGAGTTTCCAGTAGTGATTTATGCTAGGGGGATAAGGTAAATAACCGTCAAAATAAATTATCCTGTTTTCGGGATGAATGTATTCTCCCGTCTCTTTGATTAAAACTCTACTCATGATAATTTCCTTTCATAGCTTCATAAATTAAAAATGCGCGCCCTTCCCATGTTTCCGCAGTTTTGAATATTTCCCGCAGTCTGAACAATGGCAGTCCTGTTATTTTCTGCAAAGCCTTAAAAGTTTTACGCTGGCGGCCTTTGAAGAAAAAAGGCGTTTCCAGTTCCCACACATCCGCGGCCTGTTCAAAAGTAGCGCCGGCCGCCATATCTGACATAACCTCGTGATAATCAAGGCCCATGCTGGTACATAGGGCGCTGATTTTCCGATCCGGCTTCTTCCGTCTGATATAGTGCTTTTGCGGTTTTGTCGGTAATGATAAAGCCTCTGCAAGCGTCATGCCCTTTTGCATCCGGCGTGTAATAATGCCAGGGCATGAAAAGCCGTGAAAACGTGCTAAAGCCTTGCGGTCTGGAAAAATATTCCCCAGGTGGTCATAAAACACGATCTCACCATTTACCGATCTTTTACAGGGTAAATCAATTTTTCCAGATATAGTTAGTGGTTTTATGGCCATTTTTTATAAAAACTATTCTTTATTTTGCACATAAATCTAAAAGCTGCAAATATTTTGATGTTAGCGAACAAATAGAATCTTCGGCGCCTTGCGTTGAATCAAATACTATTGTTGGCCGCTTCATTCTTTCATGTACTTCTGCTATGACTTCCGGCGGGATCGGTAATGTTCCCTCGGCCACTATGCTGTCAACGGTTTTGAAGAATCGGGCTGTGAAGAAAGTGAAATCAGCCTCAACCCAGTAATTGCACACGGGATCAAGCTCTATGCCCTGTTCTCGGAAAGCCTCTGAGACTTCTGTCATAATGCCGCGGTCATAAATCATGCAGCTGCCGCCTTCAGCAATTTTGACGGTTTTCATATTCCAGCGGCCACGGGCCATTATTTGACCGTCCAGCAGCTTAAAAACTTCAACCGCCTGCACAATGGCCTTGTTCTTTGCGGCTAGTTTAGAAGCCTGAGAATTGCATGAATTTGAGATACGGTTATTTTCCGCGCGTATTTCATCATTCTTGCGCTTTACGTTGTTAAGCTGTGTCTTTAGCTTGCTGAACTCATTATCTTTCGCTGTGACGCATTTCTGCAATTTTGTGTTTTCGTTTTTGAGTGATGTAACCTGTTTCTGAAGGTCCCGGATCTGTTCCTGGTAACGCTGAGAAATTGCCAGTAATGCGTTGTAATCTTCGGCCAGTTTCTTGTAGCGCTTAACAGTGTCGTTAGCATCATGAACGGTTTTATTGTTTTCGGCGCGTTCAGTTTCGATCAGCTCGTGCATTTGGTTGTAGTCTGAAATAAGTTCCTTCAGATCCGGACCGATCAAAGCTCCCAGAAAGTCAATGGCGGCATTTGCCACTTCATCCGCATTACATGACAAAACCGGTTCCCCGCCTTCGGTCTTAATCAGCCCGTTTTCATCCTGAACAAGCAATTTAAGCATTTCCATTCCCCCTATAAGCAAAATCAAACGTGTAAAATTCTTCTCTTCCTGTTTGTTTAATCAAATCTTCCTGGTGTGTCTGAATTGAATCCCGGCCCTTTGCGGCTTTTTGGGCTTCCTCATGCCGTTTAAGCCCTTCGGCCATGGTTTTAAGAATCAAGTCTATTTTCTCCCCTTCGGTAACTTTTGCCTTTTCCATTACTTAACCTTCATCATACCCAGACATGCCATTACCCAGTCACCGCCGTTGTCTCTTATCGTTTCCAGCTCCCGGCGCTTTTCGGCTACAAATTCGGGATCCATTTGCGGAATCTTCGGCCTGTATTCCAAAACCTTGTAATCTGTATTCGGCGGCGGGCTGATTTTAGCGGCGCCGTTCTGAAGCTCGTTCATTACCTCTTTTGTCTGTTTGTACGCATAAGCCTGTTTTGCGGCGCTGACATAAGCTATCAGCGGTTCCGTTCCATTTAAGCAGGCTTTCATTTCTGCCGGGTAGTGTTCCGGAATGACATTGTTAAACATTTCAATAAATTCTTTCCGGTAAAAATCTTCGTTCTTATCCGTGAGATTGTTTATCAGATAGAAATAGCCGCCCATTTTGTTAAGCGTTATTGCAATGCGGGTATCTTCAAAACAGACCGCGCGGGGACCAAAATTCATGATGGCCCAGTCCACTAAAGCCCAGCTTTCCGCTGCCGTTGTGTCGTTATTTTTGATAAAATTGATCACATCTGCGGGTTTTGGCATAAACTGAGATGTTTTGCGATGGTTCTTCAGCGCGGCCAAAACCTGTTCAATGCTGTATTCCATGAGATCATCAAAGATCATTTCCATGGCCGCTTCATTAGGCGGCGTAAATCCTAAAACGTTGCATGTTGATCCCCATGCGTCTGAAAAAATCACAAAGTCGCTGTTTTTCATGTTGTCTCCTAAAACAATAATCTGACTTTTGGCTTATCGCCTTGTTCCTTCCGCAGTTTTTCAGCAAGTTTCAAAGCATCATCCCGAAGGCATTCCGGCAACCCCTCTAAGACCTCTGTTGAATTTGTTGAAAGAATGCGTTTAGCTGCAATTTCTATTAAGTGTTCCTCCCTGTGAGTAAAAGGCCGATCCCTATTTTCCTGGTCAATTTCCTTGAAAGTCTTTTGTCTCCCGGCGTTATTGCCTGTGTTACGGGGCATCCAGTTTTGACGGTAGCACCACCCTGAAACGGCTGTACGCCATTTTTCCATAACCTTGTTGCCTACTTTCCACCCTACAGATTCGTAATAGTTCCAAATTTCCCCTGCCAAATTGCTGATTTGCCGCTCCGTCCAGTATTTTTCCACATTGTTGTTTCTGACGCTTTCCGCTATGTAGTCCCGGATCTCTTCCTGAGTTGGCGGCTGAAATTTGAGAGCGGGCTTTTTGGCTTTTTTCTCTTTTGCTTTTTTCTGCGGCTGGTTATCGGGGCCGAAAACATCCTCAAAAGTTGCCGGCGTGTTTTCTGTTTTTGGCGCTGTTTCCTGAAGCATGTCTGAAGGTATGTCCTCGTCCTCTTCCGTGTAGTCGGATGCGATGAAAGGGGCGATTTCAGTTTGTGAGCGCGGATTTTTTTCTTTTAGTTTTCTTTTTTGCTTTTCTTGCTTTATCTCGCTTTTCTTACTTGTCTTAGAATTTTCTTCCTTTATCTTACTTTTCTTACTTATTAATACGTCACTGCTGGTAACGTTACTGGGAGTAACGTTACTGGGAGTAACGTTACAAATAGTCACTTTAGTGGAGCCTGTAAAGTCACTGTCAGTAACGTTACTATTTGTTACGTTACAAATAGGCACTTTACTAGAATCAGAGCCGTTTTCATCCCCCTGCCATTCATAGTTGACAATGATTTTGCAGCCGTTTCTTTTGCGGTTTTCATAGACAAAGGATGATTGAATCAGCCCGGCATCAGACAATTCTTTTTTGGCCGTCATATACCGGCGGTGATACCATCCCTTTTTATCCACGATAAACCCTTCATGGTGGATCCAGTCTTCGCCCTGGTTGACCATGAAATGTATTAGCAGGTCTTTTGCATCAGAAGAAAGCGCGGAATTGTCTAAGGCGCGGAGCAATACAAACAATTGCTTAAGAGTTAACTTTGCATCCATACAACATTTCCGGATTAAGACAGGTCAGGATTTTTCACGATAGTCAAAGGAAGCTGATACTTTACACAAAGGGAAATTTTGTGTTTCAGAGGAATTTTGGCGCGGCCGATATAGTATTTGTTAAAGTTGGATTCTCCCGCCGGCTGGCCGCATTCAGCGGCTATTCTTATCAGGAATTGCCTTCTTTGCATCCTTTCCAGTTCCGGAACGGAAGCCCTTAAAAATTCTAAAAATGTCATGTATGCCTCGTTTTCCTTGTTAAAAGTATGGTACATTTTACCATATCAAACACAAAACACACTTCAAAAAGTGCTTAAAATCCGTTATTTTGACTTTGTTCACATTTTACACAAAATGAGTAAAATTTACTAGACAATGCAAAAACACGGAGTTACACTTGTCAATGTGAACATCACGAGTTCACAACTTTTTAGCAGCGGTGATTTTGCCGCATAAGGATATGACATGAAAGTTGATAAGAAAATTGTTGTAATCAAGGACGGTACCTGGTCTGTTTCTGATCGCACTCCTTCCGGCTTCGTTTCCTATTGCTTCAATAGAGCAGCTACCAACTCTTTCCGCTACAGCCGCCGTAATGACGGCACTCGTAATGTTCGTTTTCAAATGCTGACCCCGCAGAGTAAGGTTAGCTATGAAATCAATGAAGTAGTTCCCGGCATTGTCACTGTCACCACCAAAAGCGCAGATCGGCAGCTTTTGAAGAAAAACGGATTTGTCTCACTTGTAGGCACAACCGGTTACGAGCAGTATCATTTTTTTCTGACCGTACGCAAGGTACTGAAGCAGGTTCGCGCATTGCAGCGTGAATTTGGCGCTGACACCGTAAAAATCAGTACCGCTTTCCACTGGACTGAACTTTGATATTTCCCCGGATCGTGCGATGCGGTCCGGGCTTTTATTTGGAGGCATTATGTTTAAAAAACGCAAAGGCAAGTATCAGCCATTAGATCATGTGGTCTATGGCGTACTGGCAGCAATTAACACGTTATTTCCGCAGGCCGTTGATTACAAGGAGCGGGGAGTGTGGAACATTGAAAAGTATGTGCTGAACATGCTTTTGGATATGGCCCTTAAGCGCCGCGCTGACGGTATGCGTAACCTCTTCAAAGGGATCAAGAAATCCATTTCCGACCTTAACAAAATGGAAGATTCTTGTGAAAAGAAAGCCGCGCTGAAGTTCTGGAATACCGCTCTTAAGGCTTTCGTTGAAAAGGCAAAACTAAACGGCTTTACCGAAGAGGACTGCAAAGGAGTGAAGAAGTCATGAGAGAGTTTGCAGTAACCGTTTTTGAGTTTACCGGCATTTGCGTTTTTCTGATGCTGTGCTGGGCTTGTTTGTGTGCTTTTTAAGGAGAAACTAAACACCATGAGCAATGATCTTGTTAAGCGCTACCAGGAATGGAGCGCGCCCATTTTGGCAGAAATTGCCGCAGCCGAGGAGAAGGATCCGAAATCCGAAGAAGTCTGGCACCTTAAAAGGAAGTTAGGCATAGGCGGATCTGAAGTGGGATCGATTCTGGGAGCCAATAAGTACACGTCCCGTCACCAGTTGTGGGAAAAGAAAATGGGCCTTGCTGAACCATTTTCCGGCAACCTGGCAACAAAGATCGGGCATTTGCTTGAGCCTACCGTAGCTGATGAATACGCATTCCGCACAGGCAATAAGGTTGAAGTGGATGAAACGCATTATCAGAGCGAAACAGACCCGTGGCTAGTGGGAAATATTGACCGCAAAATCACTTTCAGTGACGGAAGCATAGGCGTTTTGGAGTGCAAAACCGCTTCAATGCCTACTGAAGAATGGGGCGAGGGTAATCTTTATGGCGTAAATCATGAAGTGTTATCCGTCAATTCACAAGTTCCGGATTCATATTACTTTCAGTGTATTCATTACATGAATTTGCTGAATTGCAAGCAGGTTGATTTGTGTGTTTTGTTCTTACTCAATAAAGAAGTAAGAATTTACAGCATTTTCCGGAATGAGGCATTATTAGACCTTATTCGCCGGAAAGCAGCAAGTTTCTTTTGGGATAATATTGTTGACGGTCAGGAGCCGGAAAAATCAGCGGCCGAAGTAAATAAAATCCCTAAGAGTGAAATAAAGCTGAACAACCGTGAAGCTGATGAACCATTAGCGGAAATGGTAAAAACCGCCAAGCGGTTAAAGGATGAAATAAAAGAGAAGGAAAAGGCCCTTAAGATTTGTGAGGATACAATCAAAGAAAGTATCGGATATTATGAAGGTTTGAGTTTCAAAGGTAAAACTTTATGCACATATAAGGCGCAGGAAAGAACGCAGTTTGACAGCGCTAAATTTGCCGAAGAACACCCCGACCAGGTTAAGGACTATCAGAAGGTTTCTAATTTCCGTGTTTTGCGTTTTAGTTCCAGCAAGGAGAAATAACCATGTATCAGCAAGACTACCAGCCGCAGCAGCAGCCGCAGCTTAACCAGCAGGATTATCTTTATCCCTATGAACCGCAGCCGCAGTTTAACAATGCTCCGGTTTTTGCAACCGCCAAGGCTTCCGTACCCGCAGCCCCGGTAAATCCGGCCCCGGTTTCTTCCGTTCCGGCTAACCAGTCAGAGGGCAGCCCCGTGATCGGCGCGAACTTTTTCACTCAAATGCCCCGTACCGAAGCCGAGGCTTACGCTTTTTGCCGCCGTGTGGCAACGTCAATGTTTTGCCCCAAGGCTTTTAAGCCGGAAAACTTTCTGAAGAAAGTGCAGGCTTATGAAAAGGACGAAGCAAAAGCCCGCGCCCTGGCACTTGAAGAATCCATTGGTAATATCTTTGTTTGCTTTATGTACGGTTGCAGCCTTGAATTACAGCCGTTGCAAGCCTTACAGGGAATTGCAGTTGTTAACGGTATTCCTTCCCTTTATGGCGATCTGCTTTACGCTATTTGCAAGAGCCGGGCAAAAGTGCAGGTAACGGAAAACTGGGACGATAACAACAAAGTTGCCTATTGCCGCGTAGAACGCCCCGGCTATCAGCCTGTAGAACAGACTTTTGGCTTTAATGATGCGATTTTTGCCGGTCTCATGGTGCAGGATCCCAAAACCGGCTATCTCAGAGGAAATAAAGAGGGGCCTTGGTCCACATATCCGAAGCGCATGTGTCAGATGCGGGCGCGCAGCCTGGCTTTGCGTGACCAGTGTCCGGATCTGTTAAGAGGACTGGCTATATACGAAGAGGCCGCCGACATTCCGGCAGAACAGGCCGAATCTTCAGAACAGGCCGAAGTACCGGAAAAGCGGAGGAGAAGAACCAAAGCGGAGATAATCGCTTCTCAGATCCAAATTCAGAAAGACATTCAGCAGCGCAACGCTGAAATGCAGCAGCAGGAGCAGATCCCGCAGATTAACCAGCCTCCGGTTGATGCACACGCGCAGGACATGCTTAACAAGTACGGAGATATGTAATTATGATCGATTACGGAGCGCCATTTCAGGCGCAGTCATATAACGAGTATGACGGGGATTTTATCAAAATTGATGATAATTTCACCGAACATACTGAATCCGGTGTTTATACAGGCCAATGGGTAAACGGCTTCATTAACGAGTATGACAAGGACGGAGCAACCGGGGCGCTTTTGAATTTCACCCTGGCCGATCCCGAAAAGCAGACTTATTTGAAATCAAGCATTCAGTGGGTAAATCCGAAGAATGCCCGTTACAGTCTCATGGCCCACACTTTGATTTTGCTGGCCTTTGATCCTTACATACAGCAATTGCAAGTAGTGCCAAGCGTCAAAATTCTGGATACCAAAAACGGCGGGACAAGTCATATTTTGGAAATACCGCCGGGGACTACTTTCACGGTTGTTGTTGATTTTGACGGAAAAGTGAAACAGACAGCATCACAAACCATTTACAGCAATTTCTGTTTAGGGATTTTTGATCCGCGCGGCTTCTCACCGTTTGAATTACGGGACGGAGCTTCAGAAACAAAGCGCTTTAACAAGGCGCTTGAAAAACTGAAGCAACGGCAGCAGGAAAGGGCAGTAAAGGCCGCAGCCGGTCAAGGCGGTTATCAGCCGCAGCAGCAGCCTCAATACGGCTACCAGGCGCCGCAGAATCAGCAGCGACCAGCCGCCCCGCAGCAGATGCCAACGCCGCAGCAGTTTTCGCAGCAATGGCAGAATCCCGCTCCCCAGCAGGGCCGTTATGCCGCCCCGCAGCAGGGACAGCAGCGCTATCAGCAGCCGCCCCAGGGAACTTACGGAAGGCCCCAGCAGCAGCCGCAAGGTCAGTACGCACCGAAGCCTTCAAACGTTCCCACCCCGGAACAGCGGCAGCAGGTGCAGGGACAGACTGGCAGCTTTAATGCCCAGGCGGGACAGTGGCAGCCTAATAACGTGCCTCCTCCCCCGGCAAGCATGGCACCCCAGCAGCAGGGCAAGCCTCAGAACTTCAAAGATGATGATATGCCCTTTTAACTAAAACCGGCGGGGATTAAACGCCCCGCTTTTTTGAAGTTGATATCGAACTTTAGGAAACAACATGAATACAGATAACGAACAAGAAGAAACTTGGATAACTGAAGCCAAACAATGTGCCAGAGAACAAGCGGATTGGTTTGCAGAGATTATTGTTGAAGATGCAAATGATATGACCTTGGATTTGGAATGGTACGCTAACGAAGTTATTAAAGAGCTCAAGAAAAACATTCAAAACAAACTTAAGGAGTAATATTTATGATGATTGATGAACTTATTGAAAAAACTCTATGAACTTAAACGCGAGTATGGAGACCAGGAAGTTAAGTTATTCACGCAAAATATAGATCAGTCGTGGCACGATCATAACTTTGAAGCGTGGGAAGCTCATGATGTTGATGAAGTTTATTTTAGTGATGAACTTTATTTTTGTGAAGGTGGAGCAATTGTTATACAAGGAAAGGAAAACACAGGGGAGTGAAGAATGAAATTAGACAAAAGAATTAAAAACCGAGGTTGGATCTTCGATTGCTTTAATGCACATATAGCCGAACAATATATCGGTGAGGAATGTTATATGACAAATTTCCTTGAATTATTCAGTGATTTAAGCAGTGTGAATAAATGTCGTTTAGATAGTGTTGTTAAGGATTCTTATTTTTATAACAAGGAAGTAGATAAATCCTTTGCTTTTTGCCTGCCTGTTAAATGGATTGAGTCCCAAAAACCTCAATGGAGAGCTTTTAAAGACCATGCCGAATACAAAGAATTTTTGAATGACGGCATAATTGAATCATGGGTAAAAATCAAAGATAAAAGCACTGATAAAATTTATGAATTGATGTATGTCGGCGGCGGGGACGATAAAATTTGTCTGGGCGGTATGATGTTTTTAGTCAGCCGTTTGTTTGATACGTTTGAATTGTTTAACGAAAGTACGGGGCAATGGCAGCCGTTTGGTGTGAAGGAATGATTATTAAGTTTTAATGGAGGTGAACAGATAACAAAAAATCTAATTTGGTAATGTGTTATTTAAACTTTATAGGTAATTTTATGAGTATGTTAGTATCAAACGATCCTATGAGCGAAGGGGATCGGCATCTGATTGATGTTATATGTAATTCAGCGCTTGGGAATCCGGACTTAACAGCCAAATTAAACAGGCATAACGAAAGTATAAGAAAGATTGTTATTTTGGGCAAATGGAACGAACGTCCTATTGAATGGTGGGTATTGGATACGCAGGCAGATAAAAATTTGCTTCTGAGCAGATATGCATTGTATTTATGCCCGTTTCATGGAATAGAGGCAGAGACCGCTAACAATAATCCTTTTAGAGTTAGAAATTTATCTGCAACATGGAAGAATAGTGATATTCGTTTTGAATTAAATCATTCTTTTTTGCAAGATTGTTTCAACGATAAAGAAAGATCTTTAATTTTAAAGGGATGTGCTATTACCCAGGATAATCCTAAATACTTTACAAATGGCTGTTCAAACGTAGAGGATTATGTTTTTCTGTTAAGTTCAGAGGAAGCGCTTTATTATCTTCAGGATGATATGATCAGAAAGACAGATAGCATTTTTCATGATTATCACCCTGCTAACCCTTGGGATGCTAAGAAAACTGAAAAAATTCCTTTTTGCTGGCTGAGGTCTCCGGGAGAAAAGGACGGTTACATGACTTATATCAATAGTGTAGAACCGACTGATTCTGTTATCAAAGAGATCAGTCTTGAAGGTGCAGATGCTACAACTAGAGGTTTGATCCGTCCTGCCATGTGGATTTCAAAAATTATTTAACAACGTAATTATTTATATGCAGCAGCCCGCCTTTCGGGGCGGGTTTTAAGGAGCAAATATGATTTTAAATGATTTGTTAAGTGTTTTGGATATACATACCAAAATTCAAATAACAAGAGAAATAGAAAGTTGTCCACGTTTTGAGATTGACCCTGTTGAGTTTGGCAATATAAAAATCAAAAACCTTCACCCTTTTTTAAACGATAAGGTAGTTCATATTTATCCTCATCAGAGAAATTCTATTTCCGATAGCCCCTACTTGGAAATAGAACTTGAATTTCAGGATCATGGAGGATACTGGAATGATGAAATGTATAAAGAGGACGAATGAGCAAACACAAATAAGGCAAGTGCGGAAATTGTGCTGTAAATATGCTTCAGTGCTGTCTTATATAGCCTTGCTGAACAAGGAAATTGCCCGGAATGCGGCCATTTTGGAAACAAAACGGGAAATACGGAAATCGGAGAAACCCAAGCATGAAAACAAGCAAAAAGAGTTTTGTTAGGAAAATCAAAGAAGAAAAGCAATGGCTTGAATTTACTGAAACATTGAAAGAAGATTTAGGCATCACAAAACAGGATTTGGAAACAAACAGCCCTTTTATTGTGATACAGCGAGTGCAGGATATTTTAAATCGCTACGGAATAACTGAAGATGAATTGTGCAAAATCCTTACTGACTTTGCAAAAGAAGGTTTTGCGAAAAGCGGGATTTTAGTTCATCGCCACACAAACGAAAAATTGATCATTATGAAAATCAATTCTGAATTTGTAAATAATGACGAAAAAGCAACGGAATTTTTAAAAACGTTCACCAGGAGAGAGCATGGAATACGATAAGACCATAAAATACGGCGTGGAGCCGTTCAATATCATGACTTCGGATAAAGCGGAATTGTTTCACCGTTTTGAATCCGGTTATTTCTCTAACAAGTTAAGCCATTATGCAAATATCGCTGACAGTCTCAGCAAAGGGGATATTGTTTTTGGCATGTTTACAGGCGTTTTTGACGATCTTTACCGCTGCCGGAAAGACAATGATGAAGATGAAAATTTTGAATACTTTTTGCCGATGCAATTTGTTCATGACTGCAACAATTATCATCCGTATGAACCGGATCAGTTTTTGGCAGAATTTCAGCCTGGAACCATGTTTCACCTTAAAGACGTAATGCGTGGATATGCTTACGACTGCGAATTTAAAGGCGTTATTGTTTATCATGATTTAATGTATGTAGGACTTGGCACTCAATTGTTAACTCTGCAAGCGCTTTTTGAAAAGTATGAAATCATCAAAGATGGTCAGGTAGTACCCTTCGGAGTGAAAATTGAACAAAAGAAAACTGATTAACCTTTCCCCGGAACAAAAGGCGGATCTCATGGTCCGCTATGTGCAAAAACAGTTTTACTATGAGCGGCCGGAAAAACCGATCCCCAAAACCCCGGCGCTGATAAGGCTTCGGACACGCCGGGAAATCAGAATCAGCCGCATACAGGAACGTTTTAACAGAAGATTTGACAGGTTTTATCTCAGCATGACAACAGAAGAGCGGTGCAGGTACTATGTAAAGGCCGTAAATTACTGTTTTGACAAGGTTGTGGATATGCTGTATCAGGAGGCCCAAAAATGACGCTGCAAGAATTTATAAAAGAAATGGGAATAACACGGGAAAATCCGGGAGCCTATTTTACCAGTATTATGACAATTTGCGTTCTGACCAATGATGATATGTATGCAAGGAACATTCCCCCTTGCTGCTATGACCACTACATGAATCATGAAATCAGCAAAATTGAGCATCATATCAGCCTGGAACGCGGCGAGTGGTTCAGAAGATGCGCCGGCTATTATGTAATCACCCTTTACCCGGAGAAAAAGTCATGACATTTTATGAAATGCACGTCTTAAGACCCGTTCAAACATTCTATATCAGTAACGAAACCGGCAAAGTCATGAAAGAAATAACGCCGCCGCAAAATTCCGTGACTGATGTTTACGACTACTGGGAAGAAATTAAGCCATATCTGCACATGGAATTTTGCCGCCTGGAAGTAACTCCAAATAAAAACGGCGGCCTTGTTTACCGGTATTACCTGAAGGAGCCGAAATGAGCCAATTTAAGACAATGCTTTCAGCGAATGAAGTCAAAAAAGCCTGGGGGCTTTCTGATGCGGAATTTCAGAAAATCCGGGAGCAATGGCTTGACCGTATGGCATTCTTCAACATTGCCGGCGTGAACATGTATTTGCAGCTGCACAATATCAGACTGCCAAAACTCAGAGGGGATAACGCCGAATCAATTTACTACAATACAGAGAAGCCCGAAGGCACCATCACACGGCCGGAACTGAAAAAGATGCTGGACTGCGAAGAGGCTGAATTTCAGCGCTATGAAAGAGCCGGGCTTACAATGTGCAGACATGATGAAAGACTGCCGATAACAACAGTAACAAAAGGCGGTACGAAAAATCATTCAAACGTTATCCTTTACATGGAAACAGAAACAATGAACTGGCTTAAAAAACACGGAATAATTAAGGAGGACAAATGATCTATCTTATTGCGCTGAATATTTGCCTGTTATGCGTAGTGGCTTATCAGCTGACCAGGAAAAGGGAAAAGCCCTTTGATGAAGTGCAGGTGATGTATTCAGACAAAATTGAAGCCACCGGGCATTTTCAGTACAAAACTGACGGGGCCGCTTGCTTTGACATTAAAAGCCCCCGCACGTTCAGACTTTATCCAGGAGAGCGAATTAAGCTGGCAACGGGATTGAGCGTTTGGAGCAATAATCCCGAATATGCCGGGCTGATCTTCCCAAGGTCAGGTTTAGGCAGCAAGGGCCTTACGCTGGCGCATTCTGTAGCCGTAATTGATTCTGATTACCAGGGGGAGATTATGCTTCCTTTGGTCAATACCGGGGAGGAAGTTATAGAAGTTCACGCCGGAGACAGGATCGTGCAAATGGGATTCTTCAGAATAGGCCGCCCCGTTTTTTCGGTTGTTGATGAATACGAAGAGGAAACAGGCCGGGGCGCGGGAGGATTTGGCAGCACCGGTAAATAGCAGCTGCAAAACATGATAAAAAGGGAAACCGCCTGCAAAAAGGCGGTATTTTTTCGCCTTTTGTTCAAAAATGTGAGAAAAATCACGGAAAAAGGCGGCAAAATACCGGATAATTGAAAATGTGAGGAGCGAGAAACGTTCTTCAAGTTTTGGAGCAGCGATTTTGCTGTAATGGAGAAAGAAAAAATGAAAAGTTTGAACTGGTTGAAAAACCTTCCCCCTGTCAATATGCCGGATCATTTAATCCTTGTTAAGACCACTGAAGGGGATGAAATCGGCAATGCCGATATTATATGGCCCGGTGATATGGAGCAGCTTAAGGCTAAGTATGAATGCATGGAGCTTAACCGGATCAGAATGCTTGATCATCACCTGGGCCTGTATGATTCTGAAGAACTCGGACAGGTAAAGATCCGTGAAGATCGTTTACCCTGGAACGGCTTTTGCAGCATTGCCACTTATCATTTTGAGGATTGATGTTTTTTGCCGGGGCTTTCCCGGCCTTTATGGAGACTATGAAAAATGATTGAAATTATCGCAGCTTATCTTATCGCGCATGAGTGCGCTACCTGGACGCATCCCGGCACCGGCGAAACCCGCATTTATCTTAACCGGTTTGCCAAGGATCTTTTGGAGATCGAAGCTACCTACTACAAGACCGGCAACCTGTGCTCTTTCTACTGGCACGGGGAGAAGGATTCCAACTCTTACGGCAAAAAGATTTTGTCAGCCCTGGATAAGGCTTATTTCAGCAAAAAGGACGGCAAATTTCATGCTGTGAACTCTTATTCAGGCATGGATCTTTCTGATGAACTCATGGAAGCCGTTCAGATCCGCATTAAAGCCGAAAATTTTCAGGCGGCCGCTTAACTTTTTGACTAACTGACTAAGCCGGATCGTTGATCTGGCTTTTTGATAAGGAATAAACATGTTTGACCGGGTAATTAAAAACCCCGACTGGCGGGCAGCGCTTCACGGGCAGCCTGTCATGAAGATAACTTATGACGGGGAAGCCTTTACCGTATGCACGGCTAAGGCCATTCATGCCGTTTGGGGGCAATTTGCCGGCCGGGGAGAAAACCCCTTCAACCTGGCGCTTATGATAAAGCATCATAGGAGCTGGGACGCATGGAAGGAGCTTCCATGGTTCGCTGTATGCGATTCAGAAGAAAGGGAACTCTTTTGCATCCAAAGCCCTTTTTCTGATGATGCAGTAGGCCGGATGATGCTTGAAAGCCGTGTTTTGTGGGTACTCAAAATCCGCAAGGAAGGCGTTGTTACCTGGCTTAGAGCGCATGGAGCTGATCCGGATCTGATCAATGATTATGTTCTCCGCATTTGCAGGGAGTTTGAAGAAATGAAAGGGGAAAAATGGGAGGAACTTTAATGGCAGAAAAAGACATAACGCGACTGAAAAAGTTCTGCGAAAAGCTGTCTGAATGCTACACAAAGGCCATTTATTCAAAGGTTGAAATCGAACTTGCCGAATCTGACGGCAGCAGCTATCTCATGGGACATGGCCAAGTGTGGTACATGATTTTCATCCATATTGACGGGGAACAGGCCATTGCTTACAAAAGCACTCATTACATGCCTGAAGATGTAATGCAGGATATTTTAATGCTTTCTCATGCCGTAGTGATGCGGGAATACATGGGCATTGACGAGGTTATGTAATGGATCTGAGAGAGTTTTTAACAAAACGCATGATTAAAAATTCCGGCTACAAAGTGCGGGTGTTTGACTTTGACGGTTATGAACACATGAATTTCACCCTGACGGAAAAGACGGACTTTTCAAA
>JAEEGL011870974.1_pt1 | contig 16221 bp, 17 predicted proteins | sample 9134231 | NCBI WGS metagenome assembly JAEEGL01 (sample SAMN16246548, study PRJNA631951) | gut metagenome | biome: gut microbiome; feature: rumen; material: fiber-attached | host: Bos | place: Iran: Karaj | collected 2018-10
AAACCATAGGAGTATAAAATGGAACTTGCCGGAAACCTAAAATCTTCAATCATTGTAATAGGATGTTTTCACGGAGATGAACCACAAGGGAAGTATTTAATTGATAAATATCTAGAAACTAGGGCTAATACTAATTTGTTATTCGTACCATGTTTAAATAAATATGGCTTTGAGAACTGCAAACGAACAAATAAAAACGGAGTCGATATAAACAGAAACTTCCCGACAAAAAATTGGGGAAAAACAGATTATAATGATTTCTTTGGAGGAGATTCTCCTGCAAGTGAAGATGAAACAAAATTTGTTATTGACTTGGTAGAAAAGGTTAAACCTCGTTTGATACTTACCTTCCATGCTCCATACAAGGTCGTAAATTATGATGGCGATGCACGTGAAATATCCGAAAAAATTTCAGATATAATCGGCTATCCCGTCGAAGAATCAATTGGATACCCAACTCCGGGAAGTTTTGGTACATGGGCTGGAATTGAAAGAAATATTCCTACAATAACATTAGAACTTGATGAAAATGCAAATCTGGAATCTCTAAAAATACCGGTTTTTAAAATATTTGAAATGCTTGAAAATTACTAGGAATAATTCATGGAAGATATAAAAAAAATTGTAAAAAATTGTGATTTAAAACATATCGCTATAATAATGGATGGCAATAGGCGTTGGGCTAAAGAAAAAAACTTACCATCGGCCTTCGGACACAAAAAAGGTGTAGAAACCCTCAAAACAATTATGCGCGCCTGCAATGAATTTGGTATAAAATACTTAACCGTTTATGCATTTTCCACTGAAAACTGGAATAGAAAACCTGAAGAAGTTGAATTCCTCATGGACTTATTGGGACAAACTTTGACAAATGAGCTTGACGAAATAGACAAAAATAATGTCGTTTTATCATTCATTGGAGATATTAGTAAGCTAAATATAAAGTTACAAAAAATATTAAACAATGCTACTGAAAAAACTAAAAATAATACCGGTGTACATCTCCAAATTGCATTCAACTATGGAGCTCGCTCAGAAATTGTTAATGCCGTTCAAAAAATAGCAGATAACAATATAAAAAAAATTAGTGAAGACATCATTTCAAAATACTTATATACAGCAAACGTACCGGATCCTGATATGCTTATAAGAACTGGCGGAGAGATGAGAATTTCTAACTTCCTCTTGTGGCAAATAGCATATTCTGAAATTATCGTCACAAAAGAATTCTGGCCGGATTTCAAAAAAGAGAATTTTGCTGAATGCATAATTGAGTACCATAACAGAAATCGTAGATTCGGCAAATAATTTATAATCCATATTAATATTATATAAATATTTTTAAGAAATTAAAAATTTTATAATATACTTGAACTGTTATCAGATTAATATGGAGGAAGAGAATGACAAGTTCAGTTTTAGAAAAAACTTCAATTCACCCGTCAGCTGTGATACATCCTTCTGCAGAAATATCAGAAGGCGTTACAATAGGTCCAAATGTTGTAATAGGTGAAAATGTAAAAATAGGCAAGGATACAAGAGTTATTGCGAATGCTTATATAGAATATGCTGAAATAGGAGAAAGATGTACTATATCACCGTTTTCAACAATCGGTTCCGAACCGCAAGATTTAGGATACAAAGGTGAACCGACAAAAGTTGTAATTGGAGATGATACAATAATCAAGGAAAATGTTACTATTCACAGAGGAGCAGCTTGCGGAGACTATACAACAAGAATCGGTAATAAATGTTTGCTTATGGTTGGCTCACATATAGCTCACAACTGCGTTCTTGAAGACCAAGTTATATTAGCTAATTTGGTAACTTTGGGCGGACATGTTCATGTCGGTTTTGGTGCGTTTGTTGGCGGTATGAGCGTATTCCATCAGAACATAAGAATTGGAGATATGGCAATAATCAGCGGGTTCTCTGCTTCACGCCAAGATATACTTCCTTATTCTAAGGGAGAAGGCAGACCTCCGGTTCCTAGAGGACTTAATGTTATAGCAATGAAACGCAGAGGAATTTCTCAAGAAGTCAGAACAGCTACAAATGAAGCTTTTAAGCTTCTGATTTCTGAAGAATATAATACATCTCAAGCAATAGAGAAAATTAAGGCTGAAATTCCGATGAACGAATATATTGAAAAAATGATAGACTTTATTCAGACATCAAAAAGAGGTGTACTTCTAAAATCGCACAAAGCAGGGTACCAATCTTTGGATGATTAACCATTTATTTTATATTTAAAAAGAGTTCTTTAAAAAAGAACTCTTTTTTTTGTTGTAAATTTTACAATTATTAACAATAATAACCATATATTTATTAAGTTTTGTAAAGCAATAAAAGACCTTATCTATTGGCTTTTAGCAAAATACCCTACTATATAAACAGTTAAATAACAAATTACTTGACTTTATTTTCTTATGTGCAATAATAATATTACACACTTTAAGTGTAGCCGAAACACTAAATAGCAAAAACTAATAACCCCAAAAATCATATAAACTCCTAGATAATAAACACTAAAAAGACCATTAGGATGCAGAAAACAAAACCCACTCGAATCACACACACCGGGTGGTTTTTTTTATGCAATAATAATCTTATGTTTTATACTTTATCAGCTATACTTACTAGGATATTTTCTAATTCTTATATTAATGTAAACCAAAAATTTCTAACAAAAGGCGGTTTGTCATCTTCAGTAGTAAATTTTTATACTTACTTTGGTTTAACAGTTTTAAGTTTATTAATACTGCCGTTTTTTAGTATCAATTTATCTTCAGAGTTATTAAAATTTGTAGTTGTAATGGGCATTTTAGGTGCACTCGGAAATTATTATATTATTAAAGCTCTATCTATTGGTGAACTTTCTTCTCTAGCACCCATAAACTCATATAAACCCGTTGTTGCCCTATTAATCGGATTTTTATATTTAAATGAAGTACCCTCCCTAAAAGCCGTCCTTGGCATCGTATTAATAATTTTAGGTACTTATTTTATATTTGCTCCGTCCAAAAACTTTAATAAAACTGCCATATTTTATAGAGTTTTAGCCCTGATATTTTCCGCTTCGGAAGCAATTTTTATAAAAAAAATTATCATTATGTCAGGAGTAGCACAATCATTTATTTTATGGTCAATCGCAGGCTTTGTTTTTTCTCTGTTCTTTATAACAGGTAAAAATATTTCAACTACTAAACCGTTAATTAAACATCAGCTACTTCTAGTAGCTTTAACAGCAATAATGCAATACTCCACGAATTTTGTATTTTCTAAAATAAATGTCAGTTATGCTCTTGCACTATTCCAACTTTCGACATTAGTCAGCGTGTATTTAGGCGCTAATATTTTCCATGAAAAAGGTTTAAGACGAAAACTAACAGCGTCAATTATAATGATAATCGGCGCTGTCATAATTATACTTTCATAAATAAATCTACTAATCGCTAAACGTCTTGAATGTTTTTTCAACGTTATCTTTGATAACTTTCTTAACTGCATCCATTTCTGTTGCCAGAGCATGCTGCTCTGTATCAAGTTGCTTAAGCCTCAATTCAAGAGTTCTGTCTTCTTTTTGTATAATTGAAGTTTTAGCATTTATATCAGCAATCGTTTTTTCATATACTTCTTTTTTATACAAATACTCATTCATAGCATCTTGATATGCCGCCTCATCAGTAACAGTTTCGACATTTAAACTGTATACTATACTGTCATCATCAAATTTTACGGACTTAAATCTGCCGTTACCGTCAGTTTCAAGTAGTGCATTATTTGTAGATTCAATTTTTGTATTTATATATGATGCATTATAATATGCAAGTTTTTCCTGCAAATCTATTGGCTTGTTCGGGTCATATGGTTTTCCAATACTGTTCCACAGGTCAGCATCCGTTGTATAATATGTTTTTCCGTTGAGTTCAAATGTATAGATTCCGCTTCCTGCATATACAAGTTTGCCGTCATTATCAAAACTTACATATTGATTTATTGAAGAATCCGGACAATCACGCAAAATCTGCGCCAAATCAGCCACTTGGTCGATTTCATCATTTACAATAAGTTCACTCAACTCCGTCAACTTTGAATTTCCTACAAATGCAGGAACATTGTAACCCATTGAGTAGTCTTTGTTGTCTTCTGAGTATCCGTTGTATTTAATGACATTGTCAGCAATACCTTCTCCGTCAGTAATAAATTTCCATGAGACAGTACCGTCTTCGTTTTCGACAGAGAGTCCATATACATCATTTTCAACAAGATTACCGTCGTCATCCAGATAGTTGTTTGCTCTCAAATAGTTTTTAAGGTTATCATCCGCATTAACCATGTCTTGCGTGATATGTGTATAGTTTTCTTCTTCTATATTTGCCAAGAAGAAATGCCAAGTATTTGTTGAAGAATCAAAATAACCGTACACGTTATCAGTTAATGGTAAACCGTCCTGTTTAGCAAGATTCTTAGCATTTGCAAAATCTTCAAAAGCTTTTTTGAGTTCTTCATTACCCTGAACTTGTTCATCAGTTATTTTGTCATACCGAATTTCTTTATCTTCATCACCGATTTTATATGTTACGGTAACGCTATTGCTGCCGTATGTTATATTTGCAGTTTCGGGGTTATATTTAATTTCTTTTAAAACATCACCTACCTGAACTTGCGGGTCAGCCAACATCTTCTGTGCACCGGTAAATAAGTCGGCAAAGTAATAATGTTTTACTACATAGTTATAATCCGAATTCTTGTCTGAAAGTTGATGCCACTCTTCTATTACAGAATCGTAATCTCCGTCTGAGTATGAATATTGCAATTCTGTATAATCAGTGGTTTTCGGAGCATTCGGAACTTCCATATTCAAAAGCCGATTAAAAAGGTTTGCACTCTGATTGGCAAGAGCTGTTCTTGCCTGATTTATTTGCTGACCTTCCCATTCGGTATTTGTTTTTCTTGCCGTTAATGCCAGATATCTGGCTTGTGATGCTGCCATTCCCATAGTCGGGGTCTCCTATGATTTTATTTTTGTATTAATACTTTTTTTTGATAAGTCAACATGTAAAACGGCTAAACAAATAAACTTCTTTAATCATAATGCTAAAAATACTCCGAATAGATGGTGTATAACTAACGTTTTAAATATTTAGAACATTTCTTAATATTTGTCTCATATTATAATTTATTGTATTATAGACATATGGTAAAGCATGTTATTGCGTATCTTCACACGCATTGGGACAGAGAGTGGTACAGGGAATATGAGATTTTTCGAATGCGCCTATTAAGGGTATTCGACAATGTCCTTGACCTTTTATCCAGAAACAAAATTCCTTCATTCTATTTTGACGGTCAAGTTAGCGCGATAATGGACTATCTTGAAATGAGACCGGAAAACAGGGAGCTTGTTGAAGCTCTTATTCGGCACAAAAAACTTTTTGTAGGACCATTTTATTGTCTTGTGGATGAATTTTTGACCGACAAAACATGTTTTGAAAAGAATTTGGAAATAGGTATCAAATACGCCCAAGAACTTGGCTGTGAAGATTTTATCGGATATCTTGCAGACACTTTCGGACACTCACAAAACATTCCTAACATATTAATGGATTACGGAATCGACAAATGTATCGTTTGGCGAGGTTGCCCGACTGAAATTCCAGCGGAATTTAAATGGTGCGGCATTAATACAGTTAATCTCGTAAGAGGATATTTTAACGATATTTTCTCTATGAATGCGGATATTGAAACAAAGGCTGCAGCTATTAAGCACAACCTTGACTTGATTGGAGAGAAATCCGGCGACATTCTTCTTATGCCAATCGGTGCAGACCATTTGGGAATCGAAGAAAATATCGTTTCGCAGATTTCCGAAATAAATGAGCTTTTGGCCGAAGAATATGAAATCCTTTTAGGAACACCTTTTGATTATTTTAATGCGGTTGAAGACCGCTTTGGAGAATACAAATGGGATGATGAACTTCGTGATAACTCTAATACGTTCACTCTGCAAGGCTCGTATTCTTCCCGTTTGGATTTGAAGCGCAAAAATGTTGAAACTTCATACGTTTTAGATTTGGCAAATCGTTTTGTTAAGCAACAAAAAGAGCCTAAATATGACAATTTGATTGAATACGCTTATAAAATGCTACTGCAGAACCAAGCGCACGATAGCATTTGCGGATGCTCAACAGATGATGTCCACAGAGAAAACCTTATCCGATACAAAAAAATTGAACAGATTGCAAACGGAATTATTGATGAGTTAAAGTTCAAAAACGGATTTAATGAGAATAAAATCATTAATCTTTCGGATAAACCTTTTTCAGGTGTAATTGAGTTTGAAGCCACTGAAGATATAAGGAATTGTCCGAAAATTTCTTCAAGAAAAGGTTTTGACCCATATCTATTAGCAGATACTCAAAGAATCCCAGTCACAGAAGACTATACCGAAATTAAAACATACTTAACAGAAATTGATAATATAGGGCATGATGAGATTGAATTTTTTATTCCAAAAGCAGAAGGTTCGGATTTGAGAGTTTCAGAGTCATTTATTGAAAACTCAAACATTTGCCTGCAAATAATTGACGGCAAAGTATTAATAAACGGCACAAAAATGAAACTCGTTGACTCTATTGACCTTGGAGACAGCTACAACAACGCTCCGGAGCCTAAAGATAAGGGAACTGAATTCAAAATATTGCGAACAAAAGTCCTTATGAATACTCCGCTCAGAGCTGCTTTGAGGATTGACTTTGAAGGCAAATGGGATGCGGTATCTCTTGTTGTCAGCCTTGATAAAGATGCCGAGAATCTCAAATTTAAGTTCGATTGGGAAAACTCAAGAAGAAACCACAAGCTCTGCGTAAAGTTTGAACTGAAAGAGCCTATATCAGAGGTGTTCTCAGAAGACATGAATGAACTAATCAGGCGCAATTTTGATTCAAAGTATGATATAAGGAAACATTTACCAAAAGAGCGCGGAATGGAAGCAAAAACAAATACTGCCCCCATGCAGCGCGGACTTTTGATTGATGAAGAAGTCAATAATATCGGGGTTGTAACAAAAGGACTTACCCAATATGAAATATTCAAAAACAACCTAATAATACCTATTCTTCGGGCAACGGGACAGATCTCAAATCCGCAGAATCCGGCAAGAACGACTCCGGCCGGACCGCCGATAGAAGTTAAAGACCTGCAAATGCTCGGGCACAACTCGGCAGAATTCTATGTATTCTTCGGTAACCAAAATGCATTCTTTGATACACTAAACAGCGTGTATAATTACGTTGTGGTTTAAACAATAAATCTGGATGGTATAGACGTTGTTGTTTTATATTGGCTTCCACAATACATTGCAAGGGCTTTATGTACATCACCTTTTGCGACTGATAGTTTTGCTTTATATGCAATAATTCCAACTTCCAATCCGAGCTCAACATCTTTCTGTATAGCAGAATATAGCTGACTGGCTGTTTTATATTTTGCTTTTAATCCAGCAATCCTCTTGTCGTCTTGTGTAAAATGCTTTTTATGCCAATCTTTATTTTTTTGCGGGCCTTCAGAGAAGATACATTGACAAGTTTCAAAATCAACTTGCATAACACCTTTATACTTGCGCCCTTCATTTTTTAATACTTTATTTGAGAAATCATAACCACCAGTTTCATATCCCATCATATCGGCAATAAGCGGAGCCAAGTCTTCTATCTCATATTTTTTAGTCAAACGCATTACCATATCTGTAACCCTATTTGCTAAATCAATATATTTTTGCCTGTCCTTAGGCAGTATATCTTCGATTTTTTTAGCTTTTTTCCCTTTACCGACACCTACCCTTCTAATTGCTTGATCAAGTGCTGCATCGTACACTTTTTGCTCAAGTTGACTTCTTTTGGGCTGCGCCGGCGTGTTTGCTTCTGATTGCACAGATGTACTTTGTGGCACCTTTGCATTCTCAATTTGTTTTACAAGATTACTAATATAAGTATTCAGTTTATTAATATCGTTTATTGTTTTATAATCTTGTATATTTTTTATGCCGAGAGATTCTGCCCTTTGTTTAAGCCATTTACATATGTAATCTTGTACAGTTTTATAATCCAAGCGCCATTCATTGTCAATTGCAGAAGCCAAAGTCTCTTTTGGGCTTATTCTGTCATATTCTTCTAAAACTTCCAAGACATTCTCTGCATTGATTTTTCTTAATCTGTCAATTGTTCTTTGGTTAACACTGGGACCGTCTATTTGCGCTTTGATCTCTTGAGCAAGAACTTTTGAATATACTTCAAGTAATAACGCTTTTTTTGTTTTAATGTCTACATTTTTAAAAGCCCTATTATAATTATTGAGCGATACTTCAATTTCTTTGTCTGATAATTTACCGTCAACTTCTCCGCCACCCATATCTGCTTTATAAAATACATCTAAAAATTTATATAGCTCTTTTGAATCCAACACATTATTTTTATCTGTATCAAAAATGCTTGCACTTTTCTTTAGTGGGTCTGACCAGTCGCCTATATCAACTTTGGTTTTCCCGCTCAAATCAGCGATTAAAGCTCTGAAAAATTCCTGACAATTTACTCCTAAATCCATATTGCCTCCATTTTACTTATCTATATATTATTCATATCGGCAAATTTTAGAAAAACTTTAGGGTAAATCTAAAAAAAATTTACAATTGTTTACATTTAAAATAAAAACCGCACAAAAAGAGGGGCGCAGGCCTTTTGCCTGCGCCCCTCTTAGTTTAACTTATTATTCTTGGGTTCCGTTATCTTCCGGTATCGGATAAACATAATGTTCACCGCAATTCGGACAAATAACTTCCTGCTGCTTTCCGTCTTCCAGTTTTGCAACTTCAAAAAGTGTTCTGCAGCTTGATTGTGTGCATCTTATTGCCCATGTAGGTCTTATCAATTTTGCCATATTATATATCTCCTATTAATTATTTAAAACGGTTTTGTCTGGCTCAACTTTGCTCTGAGTTCTCTGAACCTTGCAATATCTTCCTGCGGTTTCGGATTTTCTCTGAAAAGCGCTTGAGATGTCGGATGAACCATTAATACATAGTCCATATGTATCTCCAAAAAGTCATATCTTTTGGGCGGCTGATTAGAGTTCTTCGGATAAATTTCAACATTCGTTACTGCTAAAAATCTGCGTTCTTTATCATTCAAAAGATCAGTTAACTCTCTGTTTGTGTCTGTGTACTTTGACACATGCACTGTTCCCTTGATATCATGATCAACCGTTAAGATGATGACTTCTATAGGTATAGTATCAATGTTTTTTGCCATAATCTTCCTCTCTAACTATACATAAATTCTATACTAATTTATGCCTAATGTCCAGTAGCGGGGGTGAATAATTAGATTTAATGCGTACGTTTCTTCACGCGAACCCCTTCAACTTCGTGCACAGCTTCTGTTACTATAAAAGCCTTTGGATCTATTGTATGTACAACCTCTTTCAATTTTGGAATTTCAAATCTGTTAACCACGCAATATGTAATAATTTTTTCTTGTCTTGAGTATCCGCCCATTGCTCTCATATATGTAACGCTTGTATCAAGCTCTTTCATTATGGCATCACCAATTTCCCTATGGAAATCCGAGAATATTCTTACTGATTTTGACTTGTCTAAACCTTCGAGAACCGCATCAATAACTTTTGATGCTATGTAATACGTAAGAATTGAATACAATGCTCTATCCCAACCTAATTGAAATCCTGCCCCTGTATAAATAAACAGGTTTATAAACATTAATAGTTCTCCGACTGAAATAAATTTCAATTTTTTAGATATAGTTATTGAAACCATCTCTGTTCCGTCTAAAGAAGCATTATTTCTTAAAATTATACCAACGCCGAATCCCAAAATTATGCCGCCAAAAATAGCTGAGAGAATCAAATCTTCAGTTACTTTAAATCCGCTCATAATATTAGTTGCAATTGCCAACATCGCGTTTGCAAAAAAAGTATTAATTACAAATTTACCACCCAGTTTTTTAAGAGCCAGAAGTATAAACGGGATGTTTATACATAATATAAGCAAACCCAAGTTCCACTGAGTCATATAGTGGAGCATCATTGAAATACCGATTACTCCGCCGTCGATTATGTTATTTGGAAGTAAAAAAGTTTCCAAAGCAAATGCCGTAATAAAAGCACCCAGTGTTATAAACAACGCACGACTAAGATACTCTCTGAATAATTGTGCCTTAGTTTTTTTAACAATTTCAGGTTTCTTTTTTCGCAAAAACATAACTATTGATTTTTACCTCTTAGGATATCAAATATATTCTTGTGTTTTGTATGTCCTTCCGCCGCTGGTTTAATTCCCAAAATAGATTCTAAATCATTTTTTAATGTCATTAAATCCTCGTACTTTTTGAGCATACCGTCCATGCAAACAGAAACATCACCTGTTTCTTCCGACACAACAAGGCATGCAGCATCCGAAACTTCTGACATCCCTATAGCAGCTCTGTGTCGTGTGCCATACTTCCAACTCAACTTTGGGTCCTCTGTTAAAGGAAGAAGAACACCTGCAGAATGTATTTTGTTTCCGTCTATTATCATTGCACCGTCATGAAGCGGCGTATTCGGGTGAAATATCGTAAGAATAAGCTCTGTAGATATAATTGCATCAATTTTTGTTCCGACATCTGAATATAACCCCGTTGTCATCCCTTTTTGGAACACAATTAATGCACCTGTTTTAGTTTTTGTAAGATATTTAACCGATTCAATTATTTCTTTTATTATATCTACGTCATCATCCCGTTTTTCGTTTATACCGCCAACTGAAAAAAAAGTCTTTCTTATAAATCCCGGCTGTCCTAAATAACCAAGAAATCTTCTGAGTTCTGGCTGAAAAATAACGATTAGACTCAATGAAATCAGAGCTACTAGTGCTTTTAAAAATACACCCAAGATTCTTAGGTCAATTATTATGAGAATTTCACTGAACAACCACAAAAAAATCAAAAAGAACAAACCTTTTACCAGTTTTTCCGATTGTGTATTTTGAATAAATTTTTTGTAAAAAATAAATAACGTGACCACTATAAGTGCGATTTCTACAAAATTAACCCAGTTTAATGAGCCTTGAAGAGGTGCAATAATATTTTGTAAAATCGATAAAAAGTAGTTTGTCATTACATTTTTAACCTATCGGGAATGCTATCTTTAGCAATTAAATCTTCTAAACTTTCTCTATATACTATAATATCAGATTGTGAATTATTTACAAGTACCATAGCAGGTTTTTCCGATTTATTGTAGTTTGAAGCCATTGAGTAGTTATAGGCACCTGTATTAAATACACAAAGGATATCGCCCGCTTTAGTTTGCGGAAGAGTTACATTTTCAACAAGAATATCTCCGCTTTCACAATATTTTCCGGCAACAGTTATAGTTTCTTTTTCTCTGCCTGCAGTATTATTAGCTACTTCTATTGTATATTCTGCTTGATAAAGACTCGGCCTTGGATTATCAGCCATACCTCCGTCAACAGAAACATACTTTCTTCCGTCTGGTACCTGCTTATAACTTCCTATTGTATATAAAGTAACCACTGCAGGAGATATAATGCTTCTTCCAGGTTCTATATAAACTACCGGTTTGGCATCATACTTGTCTAATGCCTCAGAAACAACACTGGAAAAGGCCTCTATTGAAGGAGGATTATCCTCTGCTACATACTTGACGCCAAGACCGCCACCTATATTTATCTCATCAAGATTTAAAAAAAACTTTTCATTTATACGATTTAATTCTTCAATCAGTATTTTAATTTCATCAGCATACGATTTTAGTTCATATATTTGTGAGCCTATATGTGCGTGCAAACCTTTAATATTAAGATTTTTGTAATTACTTTTTATTAAACTTATAATCTCATCTGTCTGAGAGATATCAAATCCGAATTTTGAATCAGTTTGACCTGTTTGTATGTAATCATGAGTATGACATTCTATTCCGGGAGTTATTCTAAGAAGTATATCTGTTACTACAGATTTGTTTTTGGATATTTTATTTAATATCTCCGCTTCATAAAAATTATCAACAGAGAATCTGCCTACTTTTAAGTCCAATGCATATTCAATGTCTTTTTCTGTTTTATTGTTCCCGTTAAACAATACTTTAGACATGTCGACACCAGATTTATATATAGTGTAAATTTCCCCTTTAGAAACTGTATCAAATCCGAATCCTTCTGAATCAATGATTTTAGCAATAGCAGATGTACATAATGCTTTTGAAGCGTACATCATCTTTATATTCGGATAATTTAAGAAAGACGTTTTATACTCCCGACAGGCCGTCCTGAGCGTTTCTTCATCAACGACATAAAGTGGCGTACCGTATTTTTTGGCGAGTTCAACAGTGTCACATCCGCCGATTTCCATATTTGTGCTCCTTTTATACGTCACAGGTTTAATGTTTTGATTGATACTCATACAATACCTCTCTTAAATTTATGCTAACAGAAACAATTCTTTTTTTCCATTATGTACGTGTTTGTGATAGGATAATTAGGCTGGTTATATTATAGGAAGGAGAGTCAAATGGCACAACGAATCGGTGTTGATGTTGGAGGGACTAACGTCAAAATAGCTTTAGTTAGTGATAAAGGGAAAATTATATATTCTAATTCTATTCCGACACGAGCAGAAATGGGTTATGAATATACAATTAACAGCATGAAAGATGCAATTCGGGATTTGCTCAAAGAAACAAAGATGAAGCCTTCAGATATAGAGGCTATCGGTTTTGGTTTCCCGGGACAAATTGACTGCAAAAAAGGAGTGGTAAGACTTGCACCTAATATTCCAGGCTGGGTTGATATCCCGATTGCGTCAATAATGGAAAAAGAATTCGGAATTCAAACCAGAGTTGATAATGATGTAAGAACTGCGGCACTTGGAGAACTAAACTACGGAGCCGGTGTGGGTTGTGAAAATCTGGTTTGTATAACTGTCGGAACAGGTATCGGTTCCGGGCTTGTTATTAACGGAAAACTCGTAAGAGGTGCTAACAATGCTGCCGGAGAACTGGGACATATAAAACTAAATTATTCAGGTGGCCCGTTATGTGGCTGCGGAGACAGAGGTTGTTTAGAAGCATACGCATCAGGTCCAAGTATCGTTGCTATGGCAGAAGAATATATTAGGGGCGGAAAATCAACTAAATACAGGGAACTTGCCAACCCTGATATAACTCCATATATCGTCGCAGTTGCGGCAAAAGAAGGAGATCCAGTTGCACGCCAAATATTTAAAGTCATGGGTGAATATATAGGAATGGGACTTACGAGTGTTGTCAACCTACTAAATCCTGAAAAAATAATTATTGGCGGCGGAGTTGCCGAAGCGGGGGACATTTTATTTGATCCAATTAGAGATACAATAGCAAGAAGGGCAATGGTAATCCAAAGGGAGGTAAAAATTGTTCCGGCCCAGCTTGGTAACACAGCCGGTGTAATCGGCGCCAGCCTGCTTATAAAATCCTAGAAATAATTATATTAAAAGAGCTCATGCAAGCAGCATGAGCTCTTTTATAACACTTGAATTTTATAATATTTCCATAACCGGTTCTGATTGTTTCACTTCCGGAATTTCATTCATAACCCTTTCTTCAGTCTCTATAGGGGTAGGCTTAACTTCTGTCTTTGCTTCAGGCATTTGAGCTTTTGCACTCTTAACCTTCGCAATAGCCGGATCTGGGTTTGCTTTTTGTTTGTTATAATCAGACATAATCTGGCTTACAAATCTTCTGGTTTCGGCATATGGAGGAATCGCCCCTCCGTATTTTTTAACATTACCTGGGCCGGCATTATATGCAGCAAGTGCAAGTTCTGTAGAACCGAACATCTTGTACATCATTTTATAATATGTCAATCCTGCTTTTATGTTTTCATTTAAATAGTATGGATTGTAACCTATTCTTTTTGCGGTTGAAGGAAGTATTTGGAATACCCCTACCGCACCGTGCGAACTTCTCAACTCATGTCTGAAGCCGGATTCTTTTTTTGCAATGCTTAGTGCAAGAGCCGGATCAACGTTCATTTCAAGCGAATGTTTGACAATTGCTTCTTTGATTACATTCTCCGGAGTAGGTGCAGCTTGAACGCGTACGCACAGTATGGTTAACAATGCAATAGTTGCTAAGACTGTTTTTCTAATCATTGAAATCCTCTTATCTCTTTGTGAATTGAATTCCGTATACCATTTTCAAAAATCCGCCCTACGGTTTCGCTATGTTCTCGTTTGGTTCTTATAAAAACGTCCTTCCTAAATTCTTTTTTACCATTGTCTAAGAACTTGTTAGGCGACTGCTTGTTATATTCCCCGCACTCCGGTTTGGATAAATAACTATACAGAAAATATGTCAAAAACATTTTAACCTAAACAAAAAAAATTTTCAACCCTTTTGTTGTAAAATTTACACTTAATATATGTACTGACTATACTAGCGTAAATTTTCTGTTAAGTATACGATGTGCATTTGCTATAAAATCCTCCTCACATACGAACAAATTCAATCGTTTATCTAAATTCATTAATGTTAACAACGCGAAAATATCTGACGATATGTTAAAAAGTGACAGACCTGAATGTTTAGAAATCTTTTCAACAAAATCTATCGTGCAATCTTTTACGTATTCCATGTCTATGCCGACTTTGATACCATCAAAAAAAGCAAGTTCACTATTTATTCTTTCAGTTTCATGTATATTAAGTTTTTGACTCAACGGTGTAATTATACAATATTTGTCTGATAACTGGATTTCCATACTTTATATTGTAGTCTATTATACACTCAATAATAACTATACAAATGAATTAAAAACCTACAACTAAAGGATGAGTTGAGTATACTTGGTTGAAGAAGAGACTGAATAAACGTTTTGAGCTAACAGAATTTAACCGCATATGCCATATTGTAAAAAAAAAATATTACTGTTAATATTATAAGGTGGGTATTAGGAGTATTTGAGTCATTATTTGTAAATAAATATTAAGTACATGCCAAATTACCGGCAAAAAAAATTTTTATGAGTTTTTATATGTATAGGTACCACTTTCGGGGTTCGTATGGTAAAGGAAGTAAGACTATCAAATATAAATATCAACTTTCGACAGCAGTCGAAAAAGAAAGCGGAAGAATCTGCGATTCTTCCTAATACTCTTGGCACTCGTCTTAATCAGAAATACGATAAAACTTTAAGTGCACTAACAGAATACCCCGTAAAAGGACTTAAAGGTGATGTAAATTCAGATTTTTACGAATTTCTATCTATGGGCATAATACCATACCTCACAGGTAGTGCAATGTTTATGTGGCTATTTAACCTTGTGAATAAGCACTTATCTCCACATTCTCGGCTTGTTGCAACAGAAAAAGGCAGAAAAATGGCACTCGGAGTAGTAATGTACGGGCTTGCCAAAACTATATCCAACGAATTTGTAACTCGTCCCGTTGCTTGGTTAACAGGAGTCGACATAGAACTTCCATACAGAAATGTATATTACCCGCTCCCGACTAAACCAGGAGCCGAAGCCGATATTTTCCCGCAGCACCAGCAACGAAAAGTTTATGATAGCCGAGAGTTTTTCAGAAAAGACTTGATTGCAAAAGATGAAAACTACGGCATTAAATACTATGATAATATAGCAAGAAAACTTGGACTAGGCGAAAATCTTAATGATTCTGTCACTGAAACAACCCCTATTATCCAAAGCATTGTCTCTACTACAAAAACTGCAAAGAGCCTTTCATCATTCGCATGGGCCGCAGTGGGAGTAGGCCTCGCGATGCAAAATTCATGGAAAGATTTTTTTGACTCAATCTCACAAAGAAAAAAATATACCCCTAACGGTACCGACGGATTTTTAACAAAAGTCAGCTCGAAAATTAAAAATTTCTGGTGCAACTTATTTGAAATTTCTAAAACTTTCGTAAAATCCTTCTTAAAAGGATGTGAAACGTTATGGACTGGAGAAAGAGGTACAAGCGGCTACATGAAGCATGCCGGTAAAGCATTAGTATTATTTGCAACACTATTAACTTTGGGTGGAACAATAAATGTTATACACAGAGCTAAGAATATGGGCAAGCTCGCAAATAAAAATTTGATAGACAATTCCCAAGAAAGTACGGTGATATAATATGGCAATTAATCCTGTACAACCTAATATAGAC